>WFLX010372003.1_pt1 | contig 15112 bp, 13 predicted proteins | sample 4967041 | NCBI WGS metagenome assembly WFLX01 (sample SAMN12857096, study PRJNA449069) | gut metagenome | isolation source: stool from male and female vole | host: Microtus ochrogaster | place: USA:Florida | collected 2017
GTTTCCGGAAAGAACATAGACGATATTACCCGTGACAGTCTGCGGAGTCAGTTCGGAATGGTTCTTCAGGAAACTTGGATATTCACCGGAACTGTTGCGGAAAATATTGCCTACGGCGTACCGAATGCGAACCGTGAACAAATTACAGAGGCTGCAAAATCCGTCTACGCTCATGGCTTTATAAAACGTCTCCCGAACGGTTATGATACTGTTATAAGCGAGGACAGCGGACTTTCTCAGGGACAGAAACAGCTTATATGTATAGCAAGAATCATGCTTATGAATCCGCCAATGCTTATTCTTGACGAGGCTACAAGTTCTATCGACCTGCGAACTGAACACCGTATACAAAAAGCTTTTACTAAACTTATGGAAGGACGTACAAGTTTTATTATTGCACACCGTCTTTCCACTATAAAAAATTCCGACACCATTCTTGTAATGAAAAGCGGAAACATCATTGAGCAGGGAAATCACAGCAAACTTATGGAAAACAAAGGCTTTTATGCGGAACTCTATAACAGTCAGTTTGCAACATGATGTGTCTATTTGTTTGATTTTCAACAATTATTTTTGTTGATAAATGATAAAAATACCTGTATTATTGCAGGCGTTTAGCATATATTTGTATAAATTGCCTGTTATATGCTTGACCGTATTCAGTCAATATGATATAATATTTAGAACAGAGTATAAAAGAGATATTTCTGTAAAATTAAAAATATTTAGAGGGGGTTGTATCTATGATTAAATTTGATGCGGCAGAAAGCATACTGAAAAAATATGGTCAGGAGCATATACTTGCTTACTATGAGGAGCTTGACGACAAGGAAAAAGCCAGACTTCTTTCACAGATTGAACTTATAGATTTTTCTGTACTGGAAAATCTCAGCGAGAAAAACAGACATTCTTCAAAAAGAGGAAAGTTTGAACCGCTCGGTGCTGTTACTATTGAAGATATTGCGGAAAACACAGAAAAATACTATTCCGCAGGTGCAGAGGCAATAAAAGAGGGAAAAGTTGCCGCTGTTCTTCTTGCGGGCGGACAGGGTACACGTCTTGGTTTTGACAAGCCAAAGGGAATGTTTAACATAGGCGTTTCAAAAGAACTTTATATATTTGAATGCCTTATGAATAATCTGCTTGAAGTTGTGAAATCAACAGGAGCATACGTTCCGCTTTATATCATGACAAGTGAAAAAAATCACAATGATACAGTAAATTTCTTTGAAGAAAAGAACTATTTCGGGTATGACAAAAAGTATGTTAAATTCTTTATACAGGACATGGCACCGTCTGTTGATTTCAACGGCAAAATCTATATGGAAAGCAAGTCTGATATATCTATGTCTCCGAACGGTAACGGCGGTTGGTTTTCGTCAATAGTCAGAGCCGGACTTCTGAAAGATATCAGACAAAAAGGCATTGAATGGATAAACGTATTTGCGGTGGATAATGTCTTACAGCAGATTGCAGACCCGTGTTTCATAGGTGCTGTTATAAATTCCGGAAGTCAGTCGGGAAGCAAGGTTGTAAGCAAGGTTTCACCTGACGAAAGAGTGGGTGTACTGTGCCTTGAGGACGGCAGACCGTCTATTGTTGAATATTATGAGATGACCGAAGAAATGCATACTCTTATGACGGACGACGGTCAGCTTGCCTATAAATTCGGCGTAATACTTAACTATCTTTTCAGGATTGACAGGCTTGAAGATATTATTTCCGAAAAAATGCCTGTACACGTTGTGGAGAAGAAAATTCCATATATGGATAAAAACGGAAGTTTTGTAATTCCCGATAAAAACAATGGTTATAAATTTGAAACTCTCGTTCTTGATATGGTTCATATGCAGGAAAGCNGNATNCCCTATNAGGTGGAACGTAGTAAGGNATTTGCACCCGTGAAAAATGCGGAGGGCGTTGACTNGGTTGAATCGGCAAGGGAACTCCTCAAACAAAACGGCATAGAACTGTAATTATATCAGACTGTCAGAAACGGCAGTCTGATTTTTTGTGAATTTTATGAAANTGCTATTGACTTGTGGATAAATATAGTGTATAATCAATATATAATTTTAANTCCGGAGGTTTAATATGAATACTGATAAAAGAAAAGTTGTGCTTATAGGTACGGGAATGGTCGGCATGAGTTTTGCGTATGCTCTTGTGAATCAAGGTGGAATCTGCAACGAACTTGTGCTTATCGACGTAAACAAGGAACGTGCAAACGGTGAGGCTATGGACTTGAATCACGGTCTTGCTTTTGCAAAGTCAAATATGAGAATCTATGCAGGTGAGTACAAAGACTGCATAGACGCTGATATTGTTGTTATTGCGGCAGGTGTTGCACAGAAAGACGGCGAAACACGTCTTGACCTTCTCCAGAGAAACACGGAAGTTTTTCGCTCTATTATAAACCCTGTTATCAAATCGGGATTTGACGGAATTTTTCTCGTTGCAACAAACCCCGTTGACATCATGACAAGAGTTACTTACGAACTTTCACGCTTCGGTGCATCGAGAGTTATCGGTACAGGTACATCACTTGATACCGCAAGACTTCGTTATCTTTTAGGTGACTATTTCACAGTTGACCCGAAAAATATTCATGCTTATGTTATCGGCGAACATGGTGACAGTGAGTTTGTACCGCTTTCACAGGTAATGCTTGCCACAAAGTCCGTTACAGAAATTCTTGAGGACGACCGCAATGAATATAATATGGAAGATATGAAGTCAATAGAAGAACAGGTACGCACATCTGCTTATAAGATTATCAAGGCTAAAAGAGCTACATATTACGGTATTGGCATGGCAATTGCACGTATTGTCAAGGCTATTCTTGGCGACGAAAACAGCGTTTTGACAGTTTCGGCTAAACTCTGCGGAGAATATGATACAAAGAATGTATTTATCGGTGTACCATGTATTATTGGAAGAAATGGTGTTAAAGAAATTGTAGAACTTTCTCTTACCGACGAGGAAAAGGAAAAATTCAAAAACTCAAAAACAATTCTTGACGACAGCTTCAACGGTCTTGAACTTTGATTTCAGTTATATCTGATTTGAAATTTTATAGCAGATTTTATATAAAAAAGGGACTTTTGTGAGTCCTTTTTTTGTGAAAAAATTTGTCAGATAATTGTTGACATTGTCATGAAAAAGTGCTACAATGCTATTCGCAAAGGAGTGATTTCACTATGACTAAAAGTATGACAGAGGGCAGTCCGGTAAAACTTATACTTCAGTTTTCATTGCCCATGCTTCTGGGAAATATCCTGCAACAGGCTTACAACATGATTGACGCTGTTATAGTAGGACGAATACTTGGTGAGAACGCTATAGGAGCAGTCGGAGCTTCGGGAAGCGTACAGTTTCTTGTATTCGGTTTCTGTATAGGAACGTGTGCCGGATTCGGAATACCTATGGCGAAATATTTCGGTGCAAATCAGCCCGACAGACTGCGGAGTACAATATTTCATTCTTATCTGCTTACTGGTATATTTGCGGTGGTACTTACTGTTTTAACGAGCCTTTTGTGCGGAAACATCATAGATATGATGAAAGTAACAAGTACCATGTACAAGGACGCATATACATATTTGCTGATTATATTTCTCGGAATACCTTTTACACTTTTTTATAATCTTCTTGCTTCTNTGCTTAGGGCAGTGGGAGACAGCCGTACGCCTTTTATATTTCTTGCTGTATCGGCANNACTTNATATAATTNTTGACGTTGTATTCATANTTGTAATACCTTTAGGCTGTGCCGGTGCAGGACTTGCTACCGTTATTGCACAGGCTTGCAGTGGAATAGCGTGCTTTGTGTTTATACAGAAAAAATATCCCCTGCTTAAACTCTCTAAGGATATTTGCAGATTCAAAGCCTACGCCTTAAAGGAACTTATGGTAATGGGTGTACCAATGGGTTTACAGTTTTCAATAACGGCTATAGGCAGTATGGTTATGCAGTCGGCTAATAACAGTCTTGAAGATGTTTATATATCGGCGTATGCGGTAACTTCCAAACTGAAACAGCTNGCAANGTGTCCTTTTGAGGCTATAGCAACAGGAATATCAGTTTTCAGCGGTCAGAACTTAGGAGCAGGCAATCCCGACAGGGTAAAGAAAGGTATTATTCAAGGTACGGTTATAAATGCGGTTTACGGAATAATAATCGGTGTTGTACTGATTTTCAGTGGCAGAACGTTATCAATGATGTTCCTTGACAGCTCAAACACTGAAATTCTTGATGCGTGCGGTGAGTATATGAAATGTGTCGGATATTTCTACTGGACGTTGGGTATTCTTTTTGCGTGCCGTATGAGCGTACAGGGTATAGGCTATTCGGGAATGGCAATATTCTCTGGTGTACTGGAAATGTTCGCCCGTATATTCGTCAGCAGGAAATTTGTTGCGGAATACGGTTTCACGGCTATATGCTACACTGACCAAGCNGCGTGGATTGTNGCGGCACTGTATTGTACAGNAGTATGTATCATNTGTGTTAAAAAGGCNTNNGAAAAGAACGTCATTCACGAAAAAGTGAAGTTATAGAAAAAACTCCCTTTTTTACAGGGAGTTTTTTATGTGGTGATTATTCCAGATTGGAGAGGTCAACAAAGCCGTTTTCGTTCATTGAGAGATAGAGATTGTCACGGTGTTTGTCTTCAACTATAAATGCAAGCGTAACTTCGGTTGATTCGCCGGGTTCAAGGTTAATGTTGTTTTTGCTTGACTGATTCGGACCGCTGAATGAGAAGTGCATATCATCAGCAGTAAGAGGTCTGAAAGTATCAATGCAGTCAATATTATTGGTTTCCAGTTCTAATTCCATTTTGATTATATCAAAGATGCGTTGTCTGAAAAAATATCCGTCATATTGTGTCTGCAAAGTCGGGCATACGCAGTAATCTTTCATAGGTTCTGTTCCGTTGTTGGTGTAGGTTATATTAACTGTCATTACGCTTACCGGAACAGTTTCAATGCCGTGTTCAATGGTAGCTCCGCCGTCATAGCCGACCCACCTGCGTACATTTTCAATAAGTTTTCCGTCTTCGTCGAGGTATTCGCTGTAATCAGTTTCCAAGCCTATACCGTCGGTTGTAAGTCCGTTGAAATCATCGTCAAAACGCACTCCAGTTACTTTGGCTGAAACTTCACCCCATATGTCCGGATAGATTTCCTGAACAGGTTCGCCGACCTGTACTACAGGTAAGCTGCCTGCCGGTGTTCCCATCTTTTCATAAGAACCTACTGTAAATTCTGTGTTTTCCTGTTCGTTCTGAGGTGGTGTATATATTCCGGCTGTTTCACCTTCGGACGGCACGAGTTTTACATTATCAATAATCTTTCTGAAATCTTCTTCTGAAATGCCGTCAGTTACATATAATTTAAGGACATACGGCGTATTGTCGAAATATATAAATGCTATACGTCCGAAATTATGTTCCGGATTGTTGGGTATATAAGTGCTACGGTAATACATTGAAACAGTTTTGCCGTCAAGTAACCATTCGTCCTTTGTAGTTCCTATTTCCGGATTTCCGGTGTCTTCATAATATTTTAAACCTTTCGGAACTTTCGTAAAATCCGGTGTCATACCGTCATCAGTAGTCCAGTTATGGAATTTTCCTCCGTAAGGACTATCCTGCTTCTGATATTCAAGACCCTCCGGCAACCAGCAGTATGCAACATCATAGATTGTGTCATAGTCAATTTCGTCCTCTGTAAACTGATGAATACTTTCGTTGACTTGTCCGTCGTCCTCGCCGTCTGTTATGGTGACTTCCGTGTCTGAAATCTGTGTTGTAAATTCGTCATCAACTTCTTCGGCTATAAGTGTTGATTCGTCATCGGAATAAATATCTTCGGCAGGGAGTTGTGTAGCTGGTTCTGTTGCTGCATTTCGGGTGTTCATGTAGATAGCTGTCGGGAACGCCACTATTGTAAGGGCTGCCGCCGCAACCGTCAGATTCATCACTAAATTATTTTTTTTCATAGTAATTCCTTTCCGCATTGACTGCTTTTTCATGTTGTAATTTTCAGAGAATGTGTGGATTTCGTCTGATGAAAATGCGTCATCAACTATTTTTTGCCACTCATCGCTGTTCGGTAGTTTGATATTTTTCATCAGGCATCTCTCCTTTCATACTGATAAGATGTTTTCTGGCACGTTCAAAACGTTTCCGTGCGGTGCTTTCAGTGAGAGAAGTTCTTTCTGCTACTTCTTTCCATGAAAGTTCATTGCCACATCTGAGATTTATGATATTACGGTCAGTTTCGTTAAGTTTATTTAATAAATTTCTTTTGTTCTGCCTGTCCATTACCGCTTCTACGTGTTCCTCAATACTCTGTGCAGTGTCGGGAATCTGTATTATTTCATCTATGGGTTTTTCACGGACAAGCGAGCGTTTGTTTTTTCTGTATATATTTATTGACGTGCTTTTTATGACTTTGATTATATAGGCTTTTGTTTCCGGACTTTCCGGAACTTTTATTTTTTTCAGCCGGTCAATGATTCTTATAAAAGCGTCGGAAACCGCATCTTCTGCCAAATCACTTCTTTTAAGCACAGCAAATGCTATTCTGTACATAGGCTGTTCGTAAATTTCATAAATCCTTTTTAATTTTTCGGAATCTTCATGTGTCATAAAATCACCTCTCTTTCGGACGTCCTATATAATATAACACATCTGCCTTTAAAAGTGTGACGTTTTTTTCCGAAAAAATATATATTTTTATTTTTTAATTATAAAATATGAATTTTTTGTAAATTTTATGTTGATGATTAGCTTTATTACCTAAAAAATGGTAGAATATAAAAAGCATGGATTGAAATTTTGATGTTAAAATAATAAAATATATTTAAAAATGTCCTTTTTTGTTTTTACAGGGCGAATATATTAACAGACTGACGGAGGTGAAAAAATGACCGATTCAGAATGGGAGCAGTTATTTAAGAAGTCTTCTAAAAAGGCTTATGAATATTTTATTGAACAGTACGGAAATTTTATATATGCCATAGTTCTCAATAAAATTGGGAACTGCGGTTCAAGGGAAGATATTGAGGACTGTGTAAGCGATATTATGATTGAATTTTTCAGAAATGCACACAGGTTTTCTTCATTAAACGGAAGTCTTAAGTCGTACATAAGCACTATTTCAAAACGCAGGGCTATTGACGCTTTCAGACAGATTTCCGGCAGGAATAATATGCGTTCGGACATGGACGATGAAAGTGTTATCATTCCACCGGCTGAAAATGATACCGAAGAAGAAGCCGAAAACCGTATATTCCGTCAGACATTATGGGATATAGTAAAATCACTCGGAGAACCGGACAGTTCAATAATAGTATATCAGTATTTTTACAATCAGACAGTGAATGAAATTGCAGATAAACTTGAAATGACATCAGGTGCTGTACAGAAAAGAAGTATACGTGCCAGAAAGAAAATAGGNANAATANCNNAGGAATGGTGATTATTATGAATAAGAATAAAAAAGATTTTATGAATCAGCTTAGTGACCTTNATGACCTTTCTGTTGAGGAAATAGCAGAAAATTATCCTGCACTTGATGAAAAAACCAAAAAACGCATTGTAAGGAAATGTATTAAAAAATACCGCAGGAATGGTGATTATTATGAATAAGAATAAAAAAGATTTTATGAATCAGCTTAGTGACCTTGATGACCTTTCTGTTGAGGAAATAGCAGAAAATTATCCTGCACTTGATGAAAAAACCAAAAAACGCATTGTAAGGAAATGTATGAAAAAATACCGCTTTTCAGCTGACAGAAATAATTACAGCGAGGAACTTACAGTTTCGGGTACTGAACGTTATAACCGTGTAAAATGGTATAAATACGCTTCGTCTGCCGCTACTCTGGTTGTAGCTGTTTTAGGAATCGCAAGTGTTGTTATGATTCGTGGAAATCTCAACGGAAACGATGATTTTGACATTGACACTCCGCCGGCAGTAAGCAGTGACGAAACGGAAGTTGACAGTATGTCAGAAGCAGCTACCGCTACAACATCAAAAAAAGGATATGTGGCTGGTGGTCATGATTATGCAAATGATAACGAATATTCGGGAATAATTGTGGGCGACCCCTCACAGACACCATCGACTGTTGACGAGTCATCATCAGNNAATACGTCAGAANANACGTCTGNTAATAATAATTCCAANNCCCCCCCTGCAACACAAGCTCCTGTTACACCTCCTGTAACACAACCGCCGACAACTTCCCCTGTAACAGAGGGTACTCAGTCGGAATCACAGAAAAGTTATCTGGATTTGCTTTATTATGTTGAAGTATCAGGCAGTAATGAATATATGGGTTTTGATTTCGGCTTGGACGGTACACTCACTAAATATGTTTTTGNTGNGTATGGCGTTGAAGTCAGTGATACNGTAGTAACAACAACCTATGAAATTGTAGAAAATCAGTTTTCTTATGTTTCTCCTGACGGCTACAGAAGAACCGGAACTATTGTAAATCCGAATGACACCGGAAATTTCACAGTAAAGTTTGACGACGGCGAAGTATATAATTTTAATATGCAAAGACCGAATTTTAAAGCTTTCTTTTTCTTGGGTGGTACAAATTGGTTTGGGTATGCAGACTACGATTATACTGAAGTTTTAGAAATTGAGTTTGCAGAAGACGGTGTCAGCGGAAACTATATAATATACCCACCTGATGTAAAAACAATGGAGATTACAAAAGTCCCTTTCACATATGAAAAAAATGGTTATGAAATTATTTTCCATATGGAAGACCCCACTTACAATATACTTCGAGCAGAGTTGATTGTTTCTGAATCGGACATAACTGCATTTGATAACCTTATGTTGGAAAAAATTCCGTTGGCTGTTGTATATAAAGACGGAATAAAGTATTTCCATAATGGAGACTACAATCCGTGAAAATATTATAATGTAATCTACAATATTCAACCTCCTTATAAACTCCCTGCAAAATTNACGTTTTGCAGGGANNCGTATTTTATAATGAATTGACATATCATGTTTGNAGTGGTATAATTTATTTGTANTATGAGGNAAGGAGTTTTTGTTATGAATATTCAGATTGATTTCAACTGTGGTATACCTGTATATATACAGATTTATCACGCTCTTAGAAGCAAGATTATTTCAGGAGCTTTTCCTTATGGTTCAAAACTGCCATCAAAACGTTCTCTTTCTGCTGACTGCGGAGTAAGCATAGTTACTGCTGAACACGCTTACTCTATGCTTTGTGACGAGGATTATTGTGAAACACGGGAGAGAAGCGGATATTATGTGGTTTACAGTCCTGAAAGAAGTTTCCCGTCCAGTGAAGTTGTTTCAGAAAAAACACGGCTGAATCTTTCTGAAAATATACCCGTTTCGTCTGATATTCCTTTTTCTGCATTCGCCGGACGCATGAGACGTGTTCTTTCTGATTACGGTGAAAGAATATTAATGAAGTCTCACCCTAACGGCTGTCCGGAACTCCGTGACGCTATAAGGCTTTATCTCATGCGGAGCAGGAATATTAAAGTAAAATCCTCACAGATAATAATCGGTTCGGGGGCAGAATATCTTTACGGACTTTGTGTACAGATGTTGGGTAGGGAAAGAACGATTGCCCTTGAAAATCCGTCATACGAAAAAATAAGGGAAGTATATACAGCAAACGGTGCTGTGTGTGATATGCTTGAAATGGATTCCGAGGGAATACGCACGGACGAACTTGAAAGGACTAACGCTTCAGTACTTCATGTAACGCCGTTTCACAGTTTTCCGAGTAATATAACTGCATCGGCAGAAAGACGTGCGGAGTACATAAAATGGGCTGAAAACAGAAATGCCTTTATCATTGAGGACGACTATGATTCTGAATTTATTATGACGGGCGTTGCTCCGGAAACTCTTTTTTCTATGTGTCCGGACAGAAACGTCATATATATCAATACTTTTTCAAAAACCATTGCACCGTCTATGCGTGCGGGATATATGCTTTTACCGGAAAGTCTTTTGCCGTTATACAGCGAAAAAATAGGCTTTTACTCCTGTACCGTTCCGATGCTGGAGCAGTATTTTCTTGCCGACTGGATTAACAGTGGAGACTTTGAGCGAAATATAAACCGTATGAGACGAAAAAAGAACATTCAGAAATAATTGTCACCTTGATTTAAAAATAAAGTTGACAATTCTGATTTTTTGTGATATAATAAATCTGATAATTTCAAAGGAGGACTTTTTATGTCAGAAAATATTGTATCACGCAAAATATTCAGTACACAGGAAATCGTACTTATAGCGATGTTTTCGGCAATTATGGCAGTATGTTCATGGATTTCCGTACCTACTACAATTCCGTTTACATTGCAGACATTTGGTGTGTTCTGTACGATGAGTATGCTTGGTGGAAAGAAAGGATTTTTTTCCATACTGGTATACATTCTTCTCGGGGCGGTCGGACTGCCTGTATTTTCCGGATTCAGTGCCGGATTCAGTGCGTTGACTTCTTATTCAGGCGGTTATATATGGGGATTTCTTTTTCTTGCGCTTGTATTCTGGGGAACTGAAAAAATTTTCGGAAACAAGCTTTACATACAGATTATTTCATTGATTATTGGTATGGCGGTGTGTTATCTGTGCGGAACACTGTGGTTTATGTTCGTTACAAAGTCAGGATTTATTTATGGAATGAGTGCGTGTGTAGCACCGTATGTGCTGTTTGACCTGCTGAAACTGGCTTTTGCAGTGGTTATTTCACTGAGGGTGAAAAAGTATGTCAGAATATAAAATACGGTTTCATCACGGACTTTGTATAAACTTTTTCGAGGGAAAAGGCTACAGTCCGGAGTTTACAGAAAACATGACCTCAGTTATTGAGTTACTTGACCGTGAGAATCCTGAAATAGAAATTACACTGAATAATGATATTATCTGTGGAAAATGTCCGAATCTGACAGACGGAATTTGTNNCAGTATTGAAAAAGTGTCGCANTATGATAAAAAAGTAATGGNTTTATGCGGATTTTCAGACGGTGAACGAATACAGTGGAAAGATNTTCAGANAAAAATCAGTGACAGAATAATTACTGTCGGAAAACTTCATGAAGTATGTTTGCACTGTAGTTGGTTGTATATATGTGAAAAAAAAGGGACTTGTTAGAAGTCCCTTTTATATTTAAAGTTCGATTTCTTTTTTACTTGCTGATTCAGCTTTTGTAAAAAGTTGTTTTATTTTATTGAAAAGCATGGTAAGATATCGCATAAACGGTTCGGCGATAATAGAGAAATTGATACAAAGCAGAATTGCTTTTGTTGACATTCCCGAGATTCCAAACAGGTCGCTTATGAAAATCATACAGAAAGCAAGTCCGAATATACAGAATATCCATAAAGTCATTTTGTAGACGTTCATAGGACGGCTTATTTCAAACAGAATCATTAGACCGACAATACAAAGCAGAATTGTTGAAGCTGTTGCAATATCCGACTGGTCAACACCGTAGGCGTTTCCGAAAAATACCATTGCCGCCACTATTATGGTATCGGTAAGACCTGCCGGAAAAGCTTTCAGCAGGATATTTGTCATGAACTTTCCACGTATCATATCCTGATTTGGCATCTGTGAGAGGAAAAGGGCGGGTACACCGATAGTAAACAGACTTATAAGCGAAATTTGCGAGGGTTTGAGGGGGTAGGTAATTCCGAAGCATATCGAAAGTATCGACATCATCAGAGAGAATATATTCTTTACGAGGAAAAGACTGCCGGAGCGTTCAAGGTTATTTACAACACGTCTGCCTTCCATAACAACGTCGGGCATTTTTGAAAAATCAGATTCAAGAAGTACAAGCTGTGAAACCTGCACAGCCGCTTCACTTCCTGATGCCATAGCAACGGAGCAGTCTGCGTCTTTAAGGGCGAGAACGTCGTTAACGCCGTCACCGGTCATTGCAACGGTTCTTCCCTGTAGTTTGAGAGCCTTGACAAATTTGCGTTTCTGGTCAGGGGTAACACGTCCGAATACGGTGTATCTCTGTATAGCATCATAAATAGCGTTGTCTGTGGTAAGAGTTGAAGCATCGATATAATTCTTTGCGTTTTCAATACCTGCCTGTTTTGCTACTTCCGAAACTGTAACAGGATTATCACCGGATATNACTTNTATTTCAACACCCTNTTCTGCAAAGAATTTAAACGTTTCGNNAGCNTTTNCACGTATGGGATTTGAAAGTATAATAAAGCATATCGGAATAAAATCGTCTTTTAGTTCTTTTCCGTCGGGCATACTGCCGTACCTGCCGAAAGCAAGAACTCTGTGACCCTTACGGCTGTTTGATTCAATAATCTGTTTAAGTTTGTCGGACTGTTCCTGTATGATAAAATCGGGAGCTCCGACTATATACGAGCCGTTTTCAAAAGTAACACTGCTGTATTTGTACTTTGAGGAAAAACCTGTCCTGCCTATAGGTTTTCTGCCGGAGGGAGTACGGAAATAATTTTTAAGGGAAGCCATAGTTTCGTTGTCGGAAGCCTGTGCCGCAGTGAAGTCACTGAGAAGTCCGTGAAGTTCGTCTGCCGACATATCGTTGATTACCGGAACAACGTCCGTGACACGCATTGCGTTTTCCGTTATAGTACCTGTCTTGTCAACGCACAGAACGTCAACACGGGCGAGGGTCTCAATACATTTCATATCATGGACAAGTACTTTTCCGTAGGCAAGACGCATTGCACTTATAGCAAGAGTAGTGCTTGCAATCAGGAAAAGACCTTCCGGAACCATTCCTATAACAGCGGCTACCATAGCTTCAATACTGTCTTTCATGGGACTATTGTTTATAAAGTACTGCTGATAGAACATAAAAATACCAATTGGAATAATTATAATTCCGGCTATTTTTACGATTCTGTTAAGCGAGCGTATCATTTCGGACTGTTCGCCTTTTTTTGAACGTTTTGCCTGTAAAGTAAGCTGTGATATATATGAATCACTACCGACTTTTTCAAGTCTTGCACGGCAGGCTCCGGAAACAACGAAACTTCCCGACATGAGTGTGTCGCCACTTCCTTTTACTATTTCGTCGGATTCACCTGTAAGAAGTGATTCGTTTACAGAAACATTTCCGTCGATTATAACAGCGTCGGCACTTATCTGATTTCCTGCCCTGAAAACTGCTATATCATCAAGGACAAGATTCTGTGATTGTACGGTCATTTCCTTGCCGTCACGGATAACGCTTGTGACGGGAGCGTTTAGCATTGTAAGCTTGTCGAGGGTTCGCTTTGAACGTAATTCCTGAAAAATTCCTATAAGGGTATTTGCGACAATGATAGGAATAAACGTCATGTCACGGTAAGAACCGACAAAAACAAGCAGACACGCAAGAATGAAAAATATAAAATTGAAGTAAGTAAAAACATTCTCGCTGATTATTTCCTTGACAGACTTTGACGGAGATTCAACAGGTTTGTTGCCGAAACCGTCCTCAAGTCTTTTGCTTGCCTGTTCCGAAGTCAGTCCCGAATCAACAGGAGCGTCAATTCGTACAGGGGCGGGTTTTATGATATTTTCGGGTTTTTTAGACAATATATACACACCTTTCATGCTGTGGTATCTATATTATATCACATATATTTCCTGTTTTCAATCTGAAAAGTGTGATAACCGAGTGAAATTTTTTACATATAGCCGTACTTTGATTTGTTGTGGAAAATAAAAAACAGCGTTACAAAGAGTGAAAGAAGTTCTGAGAAAATAATTGACACCCATATGCCGTTAAAACCGAAAATCATAGGAATAAAAATAACCATAATTATCGGAAATACAAGAGTTCTCAGGAATGAGATAACTGCCGAAACAATGCCGTTGTTGAGTGCGGTGAAGAATGAAGAACCGTATATATTGAATCCTGATATCATGAACGATATTGCGTAAATTCTGAAAGCGTGTATAGTGAGGTCAAACAATTCAGGTTTGTAGCCGACGAATATTTTAGCCAACGGGTTGGCGATAATCTGTGAAAGCAACATCATTGCAACGGCAGTACAAGCGATTACTGAAACACTTTTGCGGAGAATATTTTTCAGTTCGTCCGAATTGTTCGCACCGTAGTTGAAGCTTATAATAGGTGCAGAACCGATTGAAAAACCTATGAATATTGACACAAATATGAAACTTACATACATTATAACGCCATAAGTGGCTACACCGTCCTGACCTGCGTATTTCATAAGCTGACCATTATATAGCATATTTACAACCGACATTGAAATATTAGTCATGAGTTCGGAAGAACCGTTTGTACAGGTGCGGAATATTATTCTTTTGTTGAATTTAAATTTTACAAAATGCAGTGAACTGTCATTTTTCGAGAAAAAGTAGAAAACAGGTATTATTGCACCGACGGTCTGTGAAAGTGCCGTAGCCGCCGCCGCACCTGTTACGCCCCATCTGAATACACCTATAAACAGAAAGTCAAATATCATATTTATCACACCGGAAAGAATTGATATTTTAAGACCCGTATCGGGTTTGCCGGCTGTAACAAAGAAACTTTGAAAGACGTTCTGAAGCATGAAAAACGGTACGAAACATATAAGGATTTTACCATATTGCACGCAGTAATCAAGCATTTCGTCAGACGCTTTCATCAGAATGGCAGCAGGTTTCAGAAAGATAAATCCGATAACCGCAAGTATCACACCGACTATGACGTTGACACAGACTATCATTGTGAAGTACTGGTTAGCAAGGTCTTTTTTGCCCTCTCCGAATGTTTTGGCTACTATTGCACTGCCTCCTGTTCCGAACATAAAGCCGAGTGAACCAAATGCCATAAGCAGAGGCATTATGAAGTTTACAGCCGAAAATGCAGTATCTCCGGCATAGTTCGAGACAAAAAGCCCGTCCACAACGCCGTATACCGATGTGAAAACCATCATTATTATTGACGGCAGACAGAAACTTAAAAGTTTTTTTATTGTAAAATGTTCTGAAATCTGAATTTTCATTTTTATGTAATCCTTTCTAATGATACAAAACCGGCAATATTGTAAAAATACAGCACAAAAAATGTATAGTACTATAAGACGAA
>WFLX010117897.1_pt1 | contig 15110 bp, 9 predicted proteins | sample 4967041 | NCBI WGS metagenome assembly WFLX01 (sample SAMN12857096, study PRJNA449069) | gut metagenome | isolation source: stool from male and female vole | host: Microtus ochrogaster | place: USA:Florida | collected 2017
TAAATCAAATACTGTGACTGATGAAGATAAAAAATTTTCTCCCGATAGCACTTTTAGCAATTGCAAACATCATAAATGCGCAGGTGGTCATAGACATCGATGCCAACCAGAGGGGGCCTATGATAAGCCCCACCCATTACGGAATTTTTTATGAAGACATAAATCATGCCGCCGACGGTGGCCTTTATGCCGAACTTATTAGAAACCGGTCGTTTGAAGACGACAGTGTTCCAAGCAACTGGTTCTGCGTAGGGAATGCTAAGATAGATCTTGTGCAAGATGGATTGCTCAATAATGTGCAGCACAACGCTCTTAATGTCGCTGTCGTCAATCAAGGTGACGGCGTACGCAATGAAGGCTTCTGGGGCATGAATGTTGTGGAAGGAAGAAAATACGAACTTTCTTTTTGGGCTAAGAGCNANAAGAAATACAAGGGCACTTTGACGGCTTNCCTTAGNGCTACTACCGGANAGTCGCTTGGANAGGAAAAAATGAAAGTGTCATNNTCCAAGGAATGGAAAAAATATACTGCAGTAATTGTTGCCACCGGCAATGACCCGAAAGNCGAGTTTACACTTACAGCTGACAAACCNGGAGNATTTCAGCTTGATGTCGTGAGCCTTTTCCCTCCCACATTCAAGGATCGGAAAAATGGCATGCGTCCGGACTTAGCACAGGTGCTCGCGGATATGAGTCCTCGTTTCATGCGTTTCCCGGGAGGTTGCTTCGTGGAAGGGCAAGGTAGTCCCGACAATGCTTTCAGGTGGAAACGCACCATTGGTCCTATAGAACAGCGTGAGGGGCATCCTAATGTAAATTGGGGCTATCGCACAAGTGATGGTCTCGGTTTTCACGAGTTCCTGCAGCTTGCTGAAGACTTGGGTGCGAAACCCCTATATGTGGTCAACGTTGGTATATGGCATGGCGGTTGCGATCCTTACGACCACATTGAGGAATGGATTGGCGAATGCCTGGATGCTCTTGAATATGCCAATGGCGACGTCACTACCAAATATGGCAAGATGCGTGCAGAGAATGGTCATCCCGAGCCTTTCGGCCTGGAATATATAGAGATTGGCAACGAGAACTATAACTATTTTATGGATGACAATTCCGACCAAAGCGACCACTATCCGGAACGTTACATCCAGTTCTATAACGCCATAAAGGCTAAATATCCTGATGTCAAATGTATAGGAAATGTGGAGTCATGGTCAACCGACAGTCCTTCTTGGAGAAACGATTATCCCGTTGAGATAGTCGACGAGCACTACTACCGCAATCCGATGTGGTTTGCCAACCGATTCAATAAATATGACACCTACGACCGTTCAAAGCATAAGGTTTATGTAGGCGAATATGCCGTCACCAATAATTTTGGTGAGATTGGCAATATGAATGCCGCATTGGGCGAGGCTGTATTCATGATGGGTATGGAAAACAACTCTGATGTGGTTGTGATGAACTCCTATGCACCGATCTTTGTGAATGAAAATGATCCCCGCTGGCGCCCCGACATGATCCGATTCAATTCTTCAGAGGTGATGGGCACGCCGTCTTACTATGTTCAGCAACTTTTCCCTAACAATATCGGTAACCAGGTTGTCAAGACAAACTGGACATATAATCTGACAAAACCACAACCTGCGGAAGATGAAAATTCAAAAAGTGTTCATGTCGGTTTCGCTACTTGGGGAACAGAGGCGGCCTATCGCAATCCACAGTTGATAGTCGACGGCAAGGTCATAAATCTTGATGACTTTGCTAAGTGGGAAAAGGTTTCCGGAAACTGGGATGTCGCAGGTTCAGAAATCATTCAGAGAGGCAACCAACAGCCTTCGATGATTGTGTGTCCAGAGAAAATAGATGCCGAGAAATATACTTTCAAGGTGCAGGCTAAGAAAATCTCCGGTTTGGAAGGGTTTATGGCTATGTTCGGATTTAAGAATCCGGAAAACTATTCCTGGTATAATGTAGGAGGATGGACAAACTCCCAGAATAATGTGGAGCAGGCTATAGCCGGCAACCGCGAGCCATTGTGCAGGGGTGAACGTTTCAGTGTTGAGGCCGACAGATGGTATGACCTGCAGGTAGAAGTTGCAGGGGATAGTGTGAAATGCTACCTTGATGGCAAATTGAATCTTTCCTGTAAGACTCAGAAAGGTGGTGCATGGGAAGGTGTCTATGCTTCCACAACTATTGACGATGCATCTAAGATTATGTATGTCAAAATTGTAAATGTCGGCGATGGATATGCCGATGGGGTGGTCAATCTGGCTAACTGCGATGTCGACTCAAGCAATAAGGATTCACTTCAGCTTATTCGTCTTGCTGCGGAGAATGGTGGCGATGAAAACACAATATCCAATCCCCGTAAAATATATCCTGCAGATGCCCCTGTGAAGATGGGGTCTGCAAACGACATTCGATTCGATGTGCCCCCTTATTCCGTGAATATTCTCAAAATCCGGCTAAAATAATTACTACCTATACATCATGAAAAGTTTAATCTTGTCCTTTATTGCCCTTACATTGGGCTTGACGCTTTCCGCACAAAACCGAAATCCTCAGAATGAGGCCGACCGCGAATGGATGGAAAGCGGTGTCTGGAACAACGGCTGGAACGTCCGTTGCCATCCAAGTGTAAATGCAACCGAGTTCGCAAACCAGTATAAGAAGAACAAGCAGCTTTGGGACAAGGCTTTCTCTTATCTTGCCTCCCACGATCTTGATTCAATTCCAAATGAAAAGATAGTGATAGAGGAGGGGCGCTGTTGGATTAAGATGAGTGAATATGAACCCCGCACTGCCGATGATGTCAACATTGAGCAGCATCACAACTTCATCGACCTTCAATACACTTTCCGAGGAAACGAACTGATGGGACTGGCCTACAATGTAACAGAGAAAAATCCCTATAATCCCAAGAAAGATGTAGGCCATTACAATTCAGAAGATGTCGACTATTTTCCCGCAAAAGAAGGGGAGTTCTTCCTCTTCTTCCCAAGCGACTATCATCAGCCGTCGGTAAGAGCGGAAGGCGATCCTGTCACTTCCAGGAAGCTTGTGGTCAAGATGGAATACATCCCTGATTGATGATGAATAAAAATCCTACCGTCAGGTAGGATTTTTTGTATGTTTACGCCGTGGGAACATCTTGCGGACACGGAGAATCGCCTTGTCTACCGATTTGTCGGCTACAACAATTGTCGTGGCAATGACTATCATGGCGCCGCCGATGATGTCATTGGCAGTGATGACTTGGCCAAGCACCACAACGCTCAGCACCACTGCCGACACCGGCTCGAGCGCACCAAGAATCGCGGTAGGCGTAGATCCTATCAATTGTATTGCCCGCGTAGTGCATGCAAGTGATATTACCGTTGGAATTATGGCAAGAGCAAGAAGATTCAACCATCCGCTTGATGCCGCAGGCAATGTCAGTTCATTGCCAAGTGCTATCATGACTACATAGACCATACTGCCCCATCCCAAGACATAAAATAGGAGTTTAGTCGTCGGGATTGCATTGATATGCTTTGATACGTTGACAAAGACTATATAAAGGGCATACGTCAAGGCTGAGATCATCACCAATATTATGCCAAAAGTGCTTACCGTATTGGTTCCCTGAGGTTTCATCAGCAATATCAGTCCTCCTGCCATGATCACCAGACATAATGCTACGGAAATCTTGAATTTCTCCTTAAAGAAAATGATCATTATGATGGCTACCATGACAGGATAGACGAACAGTAAGGTGGAGGCTACCCCCGAGTTCATATATTTATAGCTCTCAAACAGTGTGAGCGATGAAAATGCCATCAGCACTCCAAGAATCAGCGTTGGGATAATCTGCTTCCTTTCCAACTTGAATGATACTCCGCGTAACGCCATGATTATGGCAAGCAACGGCAAGCCCATAAGATATCGGAACAGAAGCACCGTGTTCGGGTTCATTCCCTGTCCGTAGAGCGGCACTGCAAAAGCCGGGTTAGTCCCGTAGGCTGCGGCGGCAAGAGCCGCCAATAGATATCCCTTTATTTTGTCTGTTTTCATATCCTTTATAACAAAAAACTGCGGATCATTCCGACCCGCAGTTTAATTTTATTTATAAATTCTTCAACTCTTCGAGTTGTCTGCTGAATCTGCAGAATGGCTGTCGGTTGCTGAAGTGGTCGCTGTGGCTGCGTCGGCATCTGAGGATGTGCCGTTCTGCTCTGCCTCATAAGATGCCTTGGCTTCCGCAAGAAGTTTCTGGCTTTCCGGGCTTGTCTCCCAATGGAAGGGAACAAAGTTGCTTGTTGGGTTAACCCACGACGGCTTTCTGCAGGCATAGATTATAAACGGGAGGACCACAAACAGTACCACACCGCCGATCAATACTGAGAACCATATAGTGTTGCCGCCAACGTTGATCTGACCCGGAGGGAAGAAACTGAGCACAAATGCGAGAAGTGATCCAGCAAAACCTACTCCGCCTACGAGCCACATCAGCCAGTTGCCCTTGCTGCCGATACGGAAAGGACGGGCTGCATTCTTCATTGAATAACGCATGTAGATTGCGGCTGCAAACATAAGCAGATAAGCTATAAGATACAGAAGCACTGTAAGCTGTGAAAGGATCTGGTAGAAACTCTGCACTGTAGGCATAACGACAAACAGAAGAGAGAGCAATGTCACAGCGATTCCTTGAATGAGAAGGATGTTCTTCTGCACTCCATTCTTGTTTGCTTTCTGGAAGAAAGGAGGTAGATATCCTGCCTTGCCCACTGCAAATATACCTTTTGAAGGGCCTGCCACCCAAGTCAGAACGCCTGCAAGCACGCCGAATGCCAATGCTATGGCGATCACAGGTGTAAGCCATTCAATGTGGAACACCTTGCAATAATTGTCGAAACCTACGAGAAGGCTCTGAACAAGGTTTATATCATTCTTCGGGATGATGATGCCAAGGGCATAGGTGCCAAGAACGAAGATAAGGACAGTGATAAGTGCTCCGCCAAACACAGCTTTCGGATAGTTGACAGCAGGACGGTCGATCTCGCGGACATGCACGCCACTCATCTCCATGCCTGCATAGAACAGGAAGATGGAAGCTGCCAATACAATATTATTGAAATTGGATAGGTCGGGGAAGAAGCTGCCGTGGAAATCCATACATGACTTACCGCCGATGCAAAGATAGATAACTCCAAAAATAACAAGCACACATGCCGGGATGATTGTTCCGACCATACCGCCGATTTTGGATACCTTGCCAACCCAGCCGAGACCTTTCAAAGAAATGAGGGTGGCAAGCCAGTAGATGGCGAGCACAACTGCAAGTGTGAAATAGCGGTTTGAAGCGAGATGGGAGTCAAATGCGTGGTCCATACCAACGAATGCCAGGCTGACAGCTCCGAATGTAAGTACCGTCGGAAACCAGATTGTGCTTTCGATCCATTGCAGGAAAATGCCGAGGAAGCCGGCTTTCGTACCGAATGCCTCTCCAATCCAACGGAACATACCGCCTTGCTGATATGGGAACATTGCAGCAAGTTCAGCTGCAACGAGCGACACCGGAATCAAGAATACAATCGCTGCAAAAAGATAGTAGAACGCGGAGCTCATGCCATATTCGGCTTCCGCCGGAAGACCTCGGAGCGAGACTACCGCAACGATATTCATTATCATAAGGGTAAATACCCCTAATTTGGCGGTCTTCTTGATGTTGCCGCCCTTATTAGATATTGTGGCCATCGTAGTAGTTTTTTGATAATATGAAAACCGGCAGGAAACTGCTTTGTGACAGTTCCCTGCCGGCAATTTATTTAACTCTATAATTCTATTGTCCGAATGAATATCACTTACCGGTGTGGTTGAAAGTCTTCGACTTCAATGGTATGTTCTTTTCCATCGCGATTCGGGTCGTTGTCGGATATTCAAGCTGGTTAAGCTCGTTGACTGCAAACTGGATGTCGGCGAGAAGCTGATCTGCCATGTCGCGGCTGAAACCTTGCTTGCAAAGCACACGCATGACTATCATATTCTCTATGTTTGCCGGCATTGCATAAGCAGGCACCATCCAACCCTTCTGTGCGAGTTTATCCTGAAGATCGTAGAGTGTCCATTTAGCCGTGGCCTGGAAATCGGGCTTCATGCGCCATACAAAAATCGGGTTGGGAAGTTCCTGATCTGCATAAGGCATGAACGGAGCCATAGCGCTGACTTGTTCCTTAAGGTAACGTGCTACCATCAGTGAGTTGTACTGCACGTTCTTGTATCCCTGGAAGCCCATACGGATGAACTGATAATACTGTCCGAGAATCTGTGCTGCAGGACGTGAGTAGTTGAGACCTACCTGAGTTACCTCTGCACCAAGATAGTCTACGGTAAATGACATATCGTCGGGCAGATATTTCTTGTCTTTCCATACAACCCATCCAAGACCCGGATAAACAAGACCGAACTTATGGCCTGAAGTGCTGATACTTAATACCCATTTCAGACGGAAGTCCCATTTCTTGTCAGGATCGAGGAACGGAAGAATGAAACCACCTGAAGCTGCATCAATATGGATGCATACTTCGTTGCCGGTTGCAGCGTTGAACTTGTCGAGGGCAGCATCAAGAGCTTCAACATCATCGTTAAGTCCGGTCCATGTCACACCCTGGATAGGAACCACGCAGATTGTGTTCTCATCGCAAAGTTTGATGGCTGCGTCAACGTCGAGTGTCGGATGCTCTGTGCTGAGCGGAACAAGACGCATCTCGATATCCCAGAAGTTACAGAATTTTTCCCACACTACCTGATATCCGGTCGACATCACGAGGTTTGGCTTGTCGTAAGGCTTTCCTGCTTTTTTGCGGCGTTCCTTCCATCTTTTAAGAGCGGCAAGGCCACCAAGCATACATGCTTCTGAAGATCCTATTGCAAGCGCACCTGCCTTCCACTTATTTGTTTCAGGTGTGTTCCAAAGATTTGCCACGATATTGATACATTTCTGGCACATAACTGCGATACGCGGATACTCTGTCTCATCAATGTAGTTGATGTTGATGGCCTCGTTCATCAGTTTCGTGGCATACTCGTCCATATATGTGGTTACGAATGTTGCAAGATTAAGTCGCGGTTGTGTCTGCGCAAATGTCTCGTCCTTCACCATTTGGTAGGCAATTTGCGGAGTGGTCGGGCCGTCAGGAATTTTTTCTACCGGAGATGCCTGAAGCATCGCATCGGAACCAAACACATCAGTCTTGGCGTCACCTTGACGGAAGCTGGGGTCTAAGCTTTGATCTAACATAGTCGTGTTTTTTTATAAGTTATTAATTAAGATTGAGATGCAAGCACCCTCACTTGCATTTTATGTCTTTAAAACAATTGTGGTTGATTTTAGTTGGGGAATTATCATAGTTTAACATTTATCCCATCATAACCACTATTATCACACCCCATAAAATCAGAAGTGTGTTGCCTATGGCATAAGTCACTGTATAGCCCATAGCGGGAATACTGCTTCCGATAGCATCCTGAACTGCTCCAAGAGAAGCGGTGGAGGTCCGACTTCCGGCACAGCATCCAAGATTGACTGCAGCAGGGAACTTGAACACCTTGTTGCCGATTATAACTCCAAGAATAAGTGGCAAGGAGGTGCAGACAATGCCCATTACAAACATCATGATGCCTACTTCCTTTAGTCCGCTTATGAATGAGGGTCCGGACACGATGCCTACAACTGCGATAAACATATTTAGGCCCAGATTATCCATAAGCCATACTGCGGGCTGCGGAATGCGTCCGAATGTAGGATGCTTGGAACGGAGCCATCCGAGAACGAGACCGGCTATCAACGCGCCTCCGCTGGTGCTGAGGCTGATTGGTATATTCCCAAAATGAATTGCAAGCGAGCCGAGGATACCTCCTAAGAAGATTCCGAGACCAACAAACACGAGGTCTGACTTACTGCTCTTCCTGTCGGCATAGCCGAGTTGTGGCGCCGCATCATTGACTTCTCTTACAAGTCCGACAATTGTCAATATGTCGCCACGTTGAATTTTCACCTGTGACATGACAGGTAACTCTACCCCTCCTCTTCGTATGCTTTTTATTGAGATTCCATACATGAATTTCATCCTGCGGATTTCGTCTATGGTTTTTCCCGCAACCGCTTTTGAAGATACTGTCACGTCAAGCTGCTCTGCCGGGAAATTCAAGAGCTCGGCATCTGACACTTCTTCGCCTATCCATTTCTCATCGCCGATAATGTTTTCCCTACGTCCACTAAGCACAATCTCATCATCTTTGCCTATCAGAAGTTCCGGGGAGACTTCATGAATCTGACCATCCTTGCGGATGCGTTCTACGAAGAGACGTTTCCCTTGCTCAAGTAGATAACCTTCAATTTCCTCCACTTTTCGGGGAGTATTGAAATAGTCGGCTTCTGCTTTATACGCCCTGAATGCTATAGGACGAAGTGCATTGATATAGTTGGGATCGTTGTTTGCAGACCCCTGGTTCATCTTCTTTTCAAGTTCTGCTGTCTCAGCCTTGACTTTTTTCAAACCGCCAAGCAGCACAGGACCGAGGTTGGCGAGAAGATAGGCTGTGCCGATTGTGCCAAATACATAAGATACTGCATAGCAAACCGGTATGACATCGATCCAGGCTTTCTTCTGGTCTGGTGTTGCTGCGAGTGTGTTGATTGTGTCTGTTCCTACACCGATTACAGCCGACATGGTCTGGGCGCCCGCAAGCAATCCTACTGCTTCACCGACATTATATCCCATTGCCATCGCCACGCCATACGTCGACAACAGACATAGCACACACACTACAACAGCAAAGAATACCTGCTTTATTCCGTCTCCTTTCAATGCTGAGAAGAACTGTGGACCAACGCTATATCCAATCGAGAACAAGAATAACAGGAAGAATATGTCTTTCACCGGACCCGGAATCGGGATATTTAGTTGTCCCACTAATACTCCGACAAGGAGAACGGCTGTGACAGTGCCCAGAGAAAAAGATTTAAATTTTAATTGTCCGATATAAAAGCCGGCTCCTATTGTGAGAAAAATGGCAAGTGCCGGATTATTTCTCAATAGTTCTGCTATCCAGTGAAACATAGTACCAATACATTTAAGGCGGAATACAATATATGTTTGAATTCTCAAAAACGCAAAAAAACTGTACGAAGACCCAAGAGGCTTCCTAATCAATCATAAATCGATAATAATTAATAATTGATCGTTAATCATTAATCGTTGCTCATTGCGCAATCTCCGATAGCTGGGTCTGTATTTTGCGTGCCGTAACTGCAGCCTGACTTGCAAACGAAGTTTTGCTTACCTCATCTTTATTATCCACGGTATGTTCATCTGTGAATAATTGGCAGTCTGCAACCAATGTGAAGCAATTTTCAAGAAGTTCAGGCCATTCGGTAAGGTCCACCCTTGTCTGAAGTGAATCCAATGCCAAGGCTATGTTGAAGGCTGATTGGGTCAATTCGTTTTGAGTCGAATTGTTTTCGCAGTGATAGATGAAATTGTTGAGTCGCTTTAGAAGGAGTGGGCTAACTTTCTTGAGCTTGTCTTTTTCAGCAGCTGTGTGTAACTGTCGTTGTTTTTCAATCTCAGCGCTTACATCTATTTCAGATTTCATTGAGCCTACGGCGTTGAGGAAGAATCCAAGAATTGTCAACCCGCACATCACTTCAACAGCTGTCACGCACTGAGCCCAGCCGTGTGCCGGTGTGTAGTCACCGAATCCGAGTGTAGTGATGGTGACTATGCTGTAATACAACCAGGAGCCGAAATCGGTGCCTGCTCCATCCGGAATGCGGAATTGTCCGGCAGGCAGAAGCCAATATATTACGGCGAATACGGGAACGAGACCAATATACGAACCAATCCAAATTATGGGTCGCACGTTGGAGATAACATGAAAGAAATGGCGGATGCGATCAGATATTTTCATAGTATTTGATTTTTAGAATTTATATTATAACAACTTGACTTAAAAAAAGGCTCATTTTTTATTGCCGATATGTTTTGAAAAACCAAATATTCTGCTTAATTTTGCATATAAACATTTTCTCTAATCATGAATCTGCATAAAATCCTGTATATTTCTATCTTATCATCTTTAGTAATTCAGGCGAACGCTCAGGGAACACTTTCCGACTATAATAGGGCATTCGGCTTGGCAAAGAAATATGATTATGGATACGTGCCCAATGCGCGGATTTATCCGCAATGGATTGGTGATACCGGTAAATTCTGGTATATCGAAGATAAGGACAATGGGGCAAAGGAATACACGGTGGTGGATGCCTCAAGACGCAAGAAGTCGGCATTGTTCGATTGTGTTAAGCTTGCAGGTGCATTAAGGCGGGTTGGTGTTGAAAATGTAGATTCTCACGATCTTCGTATTGAAAGGCTGAAGGTGTCAGACAATCTTGATACCCTTCGCTTTAACCGTGACGGTAAGATGTGGGTATATGTCAAAAGCCGTAAGGATGGATTGAAATGCACCGGTGATGTGCCGCTGCCTCCAGTTGAGCCGCATTGGATGGTGGTGGATGAAGAAAAGGATTGCGGCCCGGTGACCTCTCACGACGGAAAGAAGGTTGCATTTGTACGCGACAACAATCTTTGCGTGAAGGATGTGGAGACCGGACAAATCATCCAGCTCACTACCGATGGGACACTCGCGAATTACTATTCCTCATACATATATTGGTCGCCCGACAGCAAGAAGTTTGCGGTGAATAAAATCAGACCGGTTGAGAAAAGATATGTCTATTATGTCGAGTCCTCCCCGGCGCGCGGCAGCCAACCGGTTCTTCATAAGCAGGAATATGCGAAACCCGGTGATGAGCTTAGGTTTAAGCTTCCTGTCATTGCTGATGTGGAGAAGGCTTTGGTGATTGTTCCCGATACAAGACTTTTCGACCATCAATATGATATTTATGGCCCGATGTGGAATTCTGATAGCCGAGCTGTCATTTTCGAATATAATGAGCGTGGTCATAAAAACTATAGGGTTCTGGAGATGTCGGCGGCCGACGGGGAAGTGCGTCCTCTTATCGAGGAGTCTCATGACAAATATGTGAATTATTCACGCATCTTCCGTCATTATCTCGAAGATGGAAAACGTATAATTTGGAGCAGCGAACGCGATAATTTCAATCATCTCTATATGTATGATCGAGAATCCGGCAAGCCTATAAATCAGATCACGAAAGGGGAGTGGTATGTGCGTGATGTGGTTAATGTGGATGAGAAGAACGGAAAGATATATTTTTCCGCCAACGGTGTAAATAAGGATGAGGATCCTTATTTTATCCGTTACTATGTAATTGACTTTGATGGCTCCGGCATGACCGACCTAACTCCGGCAACCGGAAACCATAGGGCCGTATTCTCTCCTGATTTCAAATATCTTGTCGACACGTATTCCACTGTTGCAGATGCTCCGGTCACCTGTTTGCGCGAGNNCNTCNGACANGGGAAGGAATTGATGGAAGTTGCAAGGGCAGACATTTCCAGACTCGTTGCCGCGGGTTGGAAAGCCCCGGAGGTGTTTGTGGCTCCCGGGCGCGACGGAAAGACACCTATGTGGGGTGTGATATATCGACCTTCAAACTTTGATGAGAATAAAAAATATCCCGTTGTGGAGTATATCTATCAGGGGCCGGGCGATCAGTATGTGCCTAAATCGTTCGTGGGCTACAACCGCAATATGGGTGCGCTTGCCGAACTCGGGTTCATAGTGGTGATGGTCGACGGAATGGGCACATCCTTTCGCTCAAGGGAATTCGAGAATATTTGCTATAAGAACCTTGTTGATGCCGGTTTGCCCGATCATATTGCGTGGATAAAGGCGGCTGCCGGAAAATATCCTCAGATGGATGTGGATAAGGTTGGCATTTTCGGAGCTTCTGCAGGTGGACAGGAGTCTACTACAGCAGTGCTGCATTATCCCGAATTTTATAAGGCTGCTTATTCTGCCTGTGGTTGTCATGATAACCGTATGGATAAGATTTGGTGGAATGAGCAATGGCTTGGTTATCCTGTGGATGACAGCTATATAAAGGCTTCAAATGTGGAGAATGCGCATCTTTTGAGCCGTCCGCTTATGCTTGTTGTTGGTGAACTTGACGATAACGTNNATCCAGCTTCTACAATGCAGGTTGCCGATGCCCTGATCAAGGCAAATAAGGATTTTGAACTTGTAGTTGTTCCCGGGGCTTCTCACACTATGGGCGAGTCGTTTGGAGAGCACAAGCGTTATGACTTTTTTGTACGCCATCTGCTTGGGGTTACGCCTCCGGCTTGGTCTGAGATCACCTACTGATATGGATTATGCTTATTAAGGCTGTTGAAACTATGTGTAACCTGAGAAAGATATTGATGTCGTTGCTGATGCTTACGTTGCAAATCTGTGCTTGTGCCCAGGTTTCAGGCAGGGTTTATCCGGAACGCAACGACGACTTGTCGTGGGAGAACGATCTGGTCGCTTTCCGTGTCTACGGACCGCAGACTCAAAAAAATGGAGAACGATCCTATGGCTATGATATATTTCTTAAATATCCCGATAATGGTCCTGTACTTGAGTATCTATATGGAGAACAGACCTCAAGTGAAAATTGGGCAAAGGTTGATTCCCTCCGAAAGATCGACCCTAAGCTTGCCAAGGATTTTGAAAATTCCTTCACTTATCATATTGACCATGGCTATGGCGTGGATTGCTTTGCCGTAGGTTCTACTTTGGGATGCGGTGTCGCCGCTATTGCTGTTGGAGACTCCATCATATATCCATGGTGCTATGAATCGGTGGAGATATTGGAAAATGGCCCCTATGAATTTAAGGCTCTTCTTACTTTTGCTCCAAAGGAGATAGATGGCGATAGGGATGTTGTGGAGAAGAGGCTAATATCACTTGATAGAAAATCGCATCTCAATCATTGCGAGGTGACTTATTCAGGATTCACAAAACCTCATACCCTTGTTGTAGGATTTCCAATAAGATGCGGGGAATCTGAATTTTGTGATGTCGAGAATGGAATCATTGCGATAACCGACCCCACGCAGGGCGGAGATAACGGTAAAATTTTTCTCGGTGCGGTTTCTCATTCTCCATGCCTTAAAGCTCAAACTATAGACAATCATTGGTTGCTGACTACTGAAATAGCACCGGGGGAGACTTTCAGCTATGACTGGGGATATGCATGGGATCGTTCCGACATCACCACCCGCTCGGAATGGCTTGACTATCTACGAAAGGTTGCGGAGAGAGGTGAATTTGAAGATTATGATAAGGTTTCTTCTCTTCAAGCCCCATGACCAATACATAAATAACAACTCCAATATCCATGAATACACAAAAAAAATTACTTACAGCAGCATTGACTGCTTCGATCTTCTTCCCTGCAATAGCAAGGGAATCCCGTCTGTTAAACGACGGCTGGAAATTCACTCTTACTCCCGATTCAGGATCTGTGGTTCAACCATTCACCAAAATTGTTGATCTTCCTCATGACTGGAGTATAGAACTTCCGTTTGACAGTAAGGTTCCTTCCGGGAACGACGGTGGCTTTGTCCACACTGGAAAAGGCTTGTATGAAAAAGTGCTAAAACTTACAGAGAAAGATCTTTCCGGTTCAAAATACTCCCTTCTTTTTGAAGGTGTTTATGAGCGCTGGACTTTAAAAGTTAATGGTGAGACTGTTGGTTTTCGTCCCTATGGTTACTCTTCGGTGATCTATGACATCACCCCATATCTTCATGCAGGCGACAATACAATTGAGGTGGATGTAGACAATTCTCATCAGAAAAACTGCCGATGGTATACGGGTTCAGGTATTTATCGCCATGTCCGTTTGATTAAGACCGGTGAGGTTGCCGTAGCCCCGTGGTCGTTGTTTATCAATACTTCGAAGATTTCACCATCTTATGCTGTAATTAATTACTCCTTTGATATCGATGGCAAAATTGAGGGTGAAAAACTCAATGCCAATCTAAAGGTAATGGATCCTTCAGGTGAAGAGGTCTCATCTGTGGATATGCAATTGGTTGGCTCTAATATCCATATAGCAGGTGAATCGGAGATAAAGAATCCTGAGCTGTGGAGTCCTGAATCTCCTTCATTATACACATTGGAGCTCACATTAAAAGATGGGGAAAAGGTCATCGACGAAGTGAAGGAGACATTTGGTATTCGCACCATATCATATTCAGCATCTGAGGGATTTAAACTTAATGACAAACCTATATTACTCAATGGCGCTTGTGCCCATCATGATAATGGTATGCTTGGAGCTGCTTCATACGACGCTGCAGAGGCAAGAAAAGTCCGGTTGCTTAAGGACGCCGGCTTTAATGCTGTCCGTACAAGCCATAATCCACCCTCTCCCGCATTCCTTGATGAATGTGACCGTCAGGGTCTTCTCGTAATTGATGAGGCTTTCGATGGATGGCGGGATCCAAAGCATCCGCACGATTATCATCTTTGGATCGATGAGTGGGGTGTAAAGGATGTGGGCGATCTTGTGCGTCGCGACCGCAATCATCCTTCTGTCATAGCCTGGAGCATAGGAAATGAGGTGATAGAAAGGAAACACATAGGGGTTATCTCAACTGCCCGTAATTTCGCCGATGAGTGCCGGCGTCTTGATCCCACAAGACCTGTGACTGAAGCGTTGTGTGCATGGGATCCCGATTGGGAAATTTATGATCCTCATGCAGAAGCTCTTGATATAGTGGGATATAACTATATGATATTTAAATCTGAGAGTGATCATGCCAGGTGTCCTGAGCGAGTAATGTGGCAGACTGAATCTTATCCGAAGGATGCGGCTTCCAATTGGCATAAGGTGAAGGAAAATCCTTATGTAATCGGAGACTTCGTTTGGACCGGCATCGACTATCTCGGGGAGTCTGGACTGGGCCGCTACTTCTATAAAGGAGAGACTGAGGGTGAGCAATGGATGGCATTCCAATGGCCCTGGCGTGGTGCCTATTGCGGGGATATAGATATCACAGGTTGGAGAAAACCGATTTCTCATTACCGCGACATGCTTTATAACGACAGCAATAAATTATACATGGCTGTCAGGGAGCCGGATG
>WFLX010199363.1_pt1 | contig 15110 bp, 12 predicted proteins | sample 4967041 | NCBI WGS metagenome assembly WFLX01 (sample SAMN12857096, study PRJNA449069) | gut metagenome | isolation source: stool from male and female vole | host: Microtus ochrogaster | place: USA:Florida | collected 2017
AGTTTTTTTTATTACTTCAATTCAGAGAAGTATTTGATGGTTCTTACCATATGCGAGGTGTACGAGTTTTCGTTGTCGTACCAGCTTACTACCTTTACGAGGGTAGTGCCGTCGCCGAGGGGCATGCACTTGGTCTGCGTTGCGTCGAACAGCGAACCGTAGGTCATACCGATAACGTCGGAAGAAACAATCTCCTCTTCGGTGTAGCCGTAAGACGACGAAGAAGCCGCCTTCATTGCGTCGTTGACAGCGGTTGCGTCAACCTCACCCTGACATACTGCGATAAGCTGGGTAAGCGAACCGGTGGGTACGGGAACGCGCTGCGCGCAGCCGTCGAGTACGCCGTTGAGTTCGGGAATAACCAGACCGATTGCTTTTGCCGCGCCGGTCGAGTTGGGAACGATGTTAACGGCAGCTGCTCTTGCTCTTCTCAAATCGCCCTTTCTGTGAGGTCCGTCAAGAACCATCTGGTCGCCGGTATATGCGTGAATGGTGGTCATATAACCTTTCTTAATTTTGCAAAGCTTGTTCAAAGCGTCAGCCATGGGAGCAAGGCAGTTGGTCGTGCAGCTTGCAGCCGAAATAACGGTATCGCTTGCTTTCAAAGTCTTTTCGTTTACGCTGAATACAACGGTAGGAAGATCGTTGCCTGCAGGAGCGGAAATTACGCACTTCTTTGCGCCGGCTTTGATGTGAGCCGAAGCCTTCTCTTTGGAGCAGTAGAAACCCGTGCATTCAAGTACGACGTCAACGTCGTGCTGCTTCCAGGGAAGATTTGCTGCGTCCTTTTCTGCGTAGATTTTGATGGTCTTGCCGTTTACGGTAATACTGTCCTCGCCGGCTACGACCGAGTCGCAATACTTGTATCTGCCTTGAGCAGAATCGTACTTCAACAGGTGAGCAAGCATCTTGGGGCTTGTCAGGTCGTTGATTGCAACGATTTCATAGCCTTCTGCGTCAAACATCTGTCTGAATGCAAGACGTCCGATACGTCCGAAGCCGTTGATTGCAACTTTTACATTTGCCATAAATAATATTCCTCCGAATAATTTGTTATTATTTTATAACACGATTTTTTTCAAAACCTAATAGATTATACCAAAAATTACCGCAATAGTCAAATATTTTTAATCCAATCATTTTAACGCCGTTTTAGTTAACTATTTGCATAATACGATAAAAAAACACATTTTCAAAATATTCTTTATAAATTAACTTGAATTTTATCACATAATGAATTATACTTATTTCAAGGTAGTATTTACCAATTTAATATAATATTAAAATATGTCTCGGAGGAAATTATGGCACTCGTTTCAGTAAAAGAAATGTGCGAAAAAGCAAGCAAAGGCAAATACGCGGTCGGTCAGTTTAACATTAACAACCTTGAATGGACAAAATCGATTTTGCAGACTGCGCAGGAACTTAACTCTCCCGTTATTCTCGGCGTATCCGAAGGCGCGGGCAAATATATGACGGGATTTAAAACCGTTGCTTCTATGGTAAAAGCAATGATTGAAGAACTCAATATAACCGTACCCGTCGCTCTTCATTTGGACCACGGCACCTACGAAGGCTGCTATAAGTGCATTGAGGCAGGCTTCTCTTCCATTATGTTTGACGGTTCGCATTTTGCGATTGATGAAAATATTGCTAAAACCAAAGAGCTTGTAGAAGTTTGCGCAAAGAAAGGTTTGAGCCTCGAAGCCGAAGTAGGTTCAATCGGCGGCGAAGAAGACGGCGTCGTAGGTATGGGCGAGTGCGCCGACCCTGACGAATGCAAAAAAATCGCTGATTTGGGAATCACCATTCTTGCAGCGGGCATCGGCAATATACACGGCAAATATCCCGCTAACTGGCCAGGATTAAGATTTGAAGTACTTGAAAAGATTAAGCAAAAGGTCTGCGATAAACCTCTCGTCCTTCACGGCGGCACGGGTATTCCTACCGAGATGATTAAAAAAGCCATATCGCTCGGCGTTGCGAAAATTAACGTAAATACTGAATGTCAGCTTGCATTCCAGGAAGCAACCAGAAAATATATTGAAGAAGGTAAAGACTTGCAGGGCAAGGGCTTTGACCCCAGAAAACTGCTCGCTCCCGGCTGCGAAGCTATCAAAAAAGTTGTCAGAGAAAAAATGGAAATCTTCGGCAGCATCGGAAAAGCCTGAAAAATTTAACGCCTCCGCCTTTCGACGGAGGTTTATTTTTTTGCCTTTTACACATATTAAATGCGTATGAAAAGAAAATTAATTTTAATTGCCGCTATTCTCACACTTCTACTCGCTATCCTTCCGGCGTGCGACGCGCAAAAAGCCGGTTCGTTAAAGACGATTACCAGCCCGTATATCGCGCAGTACGAATGCACGAGCGCAACCTACGGAGACGATAACCTTCTTGATAAATTTGACTATATTGAAGTTAATCTCGCCGACAAAAAAGAACTTGAATTGATATATAAACTTAAAAACGGAAACAGAAACGTTATAACGACAACTTACGAACTCAACCCCGAAACGCGCGAATTGTCTGCGGATATCGGGATATTCGGATACAAATTCAAACAAACAACTAAAATCGAAAACGGTAAATTTACCGTAACAAAAACAATCGGCAAAAAGCTACTCATTATGAATTTTGAACTTAAATAAAAAAATACGCGCCTTAATTCAAGCGCGTATTTTTATTTAGGCTGATAGTTACCCGTAATCTCTTCCATTCCTTCGCTTTCTATTTTAGCAAACACCTCTTCAAGCGGCGTATCGAGTTCCTCGTCAATCGTCGTGTGCATTTCACGCTTGGCGCCCTCGCCCAAAAGCTCGGAAGATTCCTCATCGTAAACGGCAAAATCGTAGTCCATCTTTGCAAGATCTTCGTCGTTATAAATTTCCGATAAGCGGGCTTTTTCTTTTAGCTCCCGTTTGTTTTTTATAACTTTTAAAATTATATAGATTAATATTAAAATTAGAAATATGCTGCCGCTTATTATTGCAACTATATACTGGGGTTCCATATTTTTATTTTACTACTCAATTAATATTATGTCAAGATTAATTTGATTTAATCGCCAAACTGTTGTATAATTTAACAAAAATCAAACTAACCGGAGTCATAATGAGTACCGACAAAAGAGTTATTAAAACGCGTATAGCGATTAAAAACGCATACATGACGCTGACTTTAAAAAAAGAAACGGACAAAATTTCAGTTTCGGATATTACCGAAGAAGCCGGAATAAACCGTTCGACTTTTTATTTGCATTACAGTAACGTATCGGAAGTGATCAAAGATATTGAAAGCGAAATAGAAAGCGAAATTTCCGAGTGCATAGAAAGTTTTGATACGAAAAATATTTACGGAAGCACTTATGCGACCTTTACCGCATTAACGCAAGCTTTGAACAGTAAGGAAACCGTTAAAAGATACATTACAGAATCAAACGCATCAAAATATTTAACGGTAAAGCTAAAAGAAATTTTCGTCAATAAATCGATGTCAGCCATAAAAAAATATAGCGGGAACGCCGACAGTGAAAACGCCTACTATCCCCTCGTATTTATCGTCGGCGGTATAATGGATATCTATCTGAAATGGGTAAATTCAAAGGACAACGATATCTCTTTGGAAGAGCTGATAAAAACAGCGACTATGCTTATTCAACCTGTTTTAAGTCATCTGAATCTTACTTAAAGCTACGGAGCGCACGCGCTCCGTTTTTTTATAAGCCGAATAGATTTCATAAATTGCGGCAATAAAAAGTATATTAATTTTATGAAAAAAATAGTATTCAGCGGCGGCGGAAGCGCGGGTCACGTTATCCCTAATATTGCGCTTATAGAGCAACTTAAAAACGAGTTTTCTATAGCGTATATCGGCACTAACGGTATTGAAGAAAAAATCTGCAAAGCGAACGGCGTGGAATTTTACAAATACGACGCAGTAAAGTTCGTACGCGGTAAAATTTTATGCAATCTTGCAATTCCGTTCAAATTATTCAGAAGCATAAAGCAAGCCGGAAAACTGCTTGATTATATTAAGCCCGACCTCTTATTCTGCAAGGGCGGTTATGTCTGTATTCCTCCCGCTTTTGCCGCGCGCAAACGCAAAATTCCGGTATTGACGCACGAATCGGACATCACTGCGGGTCTTGCCAATAAAATTATTGCCGGCAAGTGTGAAAAAGTTTTAACGACTTTCCCCTCCACTGCCGCGCAGTTTAAAAACGGCGTATACACAGGCTCGCCCATGCGTACCGCTATATTCGACCGCGATAAAAAAATTGCCCGTGAATTAATAGGGCTTGACAACCGACCTACACTAATTGTTTTCGGCGGCGGCAGCGGTTCTAAAATTATAAATAATAATATACGCGAAATAGCTTTCGAAATCTGCAAGCGATTTAATATCATTCATATCTGCGGCAAAGGCAATAAAGTTGAGTCAAATATCTACGGGTATAAACAGATTGAATTTGCGGACGATATGGGGCTTATTTACGCCTGCGCGGACGGCGCGGTTGCAAGATGCGGTTCCAATTCCGCAAACGAACTTATAGCGTTGAAAATTCCCACCCTGTTTATTCCGCTGCAAAATTCTTCAAGCCGCGGCGACCAAGTAAAAAACGCGGAATATTTCTGCAATAAAGGAGTTTGCCGCGTGCTTTCCGAAAAGCAGCTTTCGCCCGACTGCCTTAAAAGAGAAATATACAATTTGTTTGCCGACCGCAAATTAAAATCCGCGCTCGGCAGAAACTGCGTNGAGNGCGGAAATGAACGGATTATTAAAGAAATTAAAGCAGCCCTTCAATAAGAATTTTNAAACCTATTCCGATAAGNACCAGACCGCCNATAATTTCGGCAATGCTGACTTTTTTCTTGAAGAGTTGACCTACCTTTACNCCTATTANAAGCCCGACAAGACTGATAATAAAAGTAATTATGCNNATNGCANCNACGCTTACCCAAGCCCAANGCTGAACGGGGCTGACCTNGCCGNGAATTGCGTTTANACTGAATNNCACGAAAAGCGCGTNAATACTGGTNGCAACGCCCTGAAGGAGAACNTCAACGAAAGAAAACTTTTTAATATGTATTTCTTCGCTTTTCGCGCGCAGTTCCTTTATGCCGTCAAAAATCATTTTGCCGCCGATTATCAGAAGTAACGCGAAAGCTATCCAGTGGTCGACCTTATCAAAAACGTCTATTTTCTGAAACGCCATTCCGACGTAAAAACCGATTATCGGCATTACCGCCTGAAAAAGCCCGAACGTTAAAGGAATTAACACGCCTTTACGCTTATTTAAATTTTGGTATACCATTCCGTCGCAGATTGACACGGCAAACGCATCCATCGCCAATGAAACTCCTGCAAGGAAAACGGATAATACTATTCCTGCAATCACCATATTATTATAACACAGCTTTATTATTAAAGTAAATGAATTATATTATTTTAATATGACTGAATTGCAAAATTTTTTAATAAAACACCTTAAAACAGTTTGCTTTTTAATTTATTTTAAGTATAATAAATTATGCTGTTATTAATGAGGTGTAGCGCAGTTTGGTAGCGCGTCTGGTTAGGGACCAGAAGGTCGTGGGTTCAAGTCCCGTCACCTCAACCAATTTTGCCCGATTTTGAGTGAAAAAAGCTCAAAATCGGGCTTTTTTGTTTGGTTTTTAGTTGTTTTTCTTAATTTGAAGTACATTACATTTTCGNTTTTGGGGCACGTTTTGGGGCAGAAACCTTAATAATTCAGTTTTTGCCCTTCTTTTAAAAGAAATTCATCGGACAAATCCGTATAGATATTCCCGAGTGCACCGAGCGAATGTCCTACAAATTCATTCCTTGCTACGTCCGCTACTCCGCATTCCTGACATCTTGTATAAAAAGTCGTCCTTANATCGTAAANTCTGTTCTTCGGTAAAATCTTATGAAACTTTTCTCNTATCCGGNTTTGTACGTAAAAATTGAANTCAGTAACTCCCTGTAAATACGGTTTCAACATTGGCGTTATTGGAATCTTCTTATACTCTACTTTACCGTTCTTGCGCTTACTGTTAATAGCTACAATGAAATCGCCTTCTATATTAGCACTATAATATTCGTTAGGGCGCATTCCCGTATACAATCCAACAGCAAACATAAGTTGATAAGGCGTTCCCGCTGTCTCAGTAAGTAAAAGTTTTTCCTGTTCCTTTGTAAGTGAAGACCCGTGCTTCCGTTCATGTACTTGATGGAAAACCAAGTCCATAGGNTTTGAAGAAACTNNTCCGTGTNTTATTNNCATTTTAANAATNTTGTTCAACAGACAGAATATCTCTGCCGCAGTTTTATTCTTATCTTCTGCGTTAAGTCTGTCAATTAGACTTTGACACATAAAAGTCGTGATACTTTTTATTTGTCTGCTTTCAAACTCTGGCTTTAAATGTAAGTTATACCTGCCAAGAGTTATTTTGTATGTACTTGCTACTACCTTACGCTTATAGTAAGTTTCAAAGAAATAAGTTGCAAATTCGTGAAAGGTTGTAGGCACTGTAATTACAGAGCTTTTCTTCCCCGCTTTCTCTACTTCATTTAATTTTGCTATAAACTTATCCTTTGCTTTTTGTATCTCGTTAGCAGACACACAAACATTGTAGCCGTTTCTTCTGTACCTTATCTCGTAGTTCCAAGTGTTCTTACCGCTCTTTCTTTTACGGATTCTTGCCGTACAGCCCTGTGTTCTGAATTCTTTCCTGAATGTTTTAGGCATAATTGAAATCTCCTTTTCTGAAAACTTCAAAGCCTTTTGATTAGTTAATTGTTCTTCGCTTTCTTCACTTACCGAAGTAAGCGACTTTATTTTATCCAAAGTTATACTGTCCGCCGCTGCTTTCAGTATAGTCCTTGCCAATTCATCGTTGCCTTCGGGTAGTGTTTTTAAAGTTCTTAATATGTTATCTAATTCTTGGTTTGTCAAGTATCCTTATTCGGACGTCAACTCGGAATTATTCCGCGTCCTTATAGCTTTGAATACTATGTTCTCTTTCCATCGCGTTTTCCTCCTTTTGCGAAAAGATTAAATTAGTTACCCAGTTTTCTTTTTCATTCTCTCCAACTCAAAACCGAAAAAATCGTCGTAGCCGTCCATTATCTTGGCAAGGTCAATGTCGTGTTCGGCAGCATCGTCTAATAATGCTTTATAGCCAGCCTCGATTAGCTGCACCTTTGTGTAGCCGTATCTCTTCAAAAAATCGTTAATCTGTTCGGCTTTTTCTCGCGGTACGCTTGTCCCCCAAACCATACACTTAGCCTTTCTCTCAGCCTTGTGCTTCTCTTCGTATCTCTTGTCCTTGATTGCTCTTGTTTTCTTTTCCATAGCAGGCTCCGTAAAATTCATTAGTCGTATTCATACGACATTGCAATTTTAGCATACTTACTTACAAGAGTCAAGGGACCACGGAAAATTTCTTACATATCCCGTATTCTTTTTAATTGGCGAAGCTCATAATCATCTGCAAATTTGGGCGTGTCCTGAAAGCAGCCTGTTTCAAATGCCTCTGCGCTTACGGGTTGATGCCTTAACTCCAAACGCTTAGCCTCAAACAATGAAGATAGAATTGACTTGTTTATATTCACGTTCATTATCAGTTCAGCGAACAGTCTTACTACCTGTCCGTAAAACTCTTCATCTTTACCGTGGGCAGAATCATACTGTTTAGTTTCCGCCTCATAGTCTATTTCTCCAAACGCCTCTTTAATAAGTAACGGTAAACCGTAATCAAGCGCATCGTTAATCAGCTTATTAAAGCTGTTTGCATATCTGTCAAGCGTGGATAATTTATCTATCTGGTCCCACATTAAACTTGACGATATTCGTATGTACCTTNTTTCTCTTTTGTCTNTTGGTGTACTTTTTCTTCCNATTTNACNTCCATAAAAAGCGGGCTTCCCGCTTGTTCNCGTCNGCAAGCGGACGGCTCGGAATTGACACTTGTGNCAATNCCCTTTACNTGCCTCCAAATNCTNACTTTTTGCAACACTTTTCTAATGTCTTNTCCGCTCATTTTTTACCTCCTTAAGTTCCAATTTATCTTTCAATGGCGAAAGTTTTTTTACATTAAAAATTTATCCNTNCANTAGGTAGCCCAATANNNAGNCTAAANGTTNACANTTTTAAAAAAATTTTCACTAAGCTTTCATTTTNNCATACAGAAAAGGAAGTTCAAAACTTGAACTNCCTTTANCTGTANTATTTAAGTTTGAGTATTAATTTGTCAATCTAAAGGATCGTAGAAACCATCACTGTCGAAAATTCTTCCGTCGTCACGTACAGCTCTCTGCTGTCCTGCCTTTTGCTTGCTTGTGTCTACCGTCGTCGTGGTAGTGATTATCGCATCAGCGGGATACTGCGCCTGAACGGGCTTTGCGTGCTCTTCCTGCGCGGTTTGCTGAGGCAGCATCTGAACGGGCGCTGCGGGTATCTGCGCATTGCTTCTTAAGGCCGCCGCTATTGCCGTGCCGAGGAAATCCGCATCAATCGGCTGCTCCTGCTGTACAGGCATTTGCATCTGCATAGGAACCTGCTGAGGCGCGGGAAGCTGTTGAGGCTGCTGATACATACCGCCGCGTACAAACCTCTCTTCCGCGAGCACTGCGCGCTGTTCAGCCGCGTGATAAAGCTTTTCTTCAGCCGTCCTTATGCGCTCTTCAGCGAGGCGCGCTTCAGCCGCTCTTGCGCGTTCTTCCATATACATTGAGTGATAATCCGCTCCACCGCCCATATTGTTCATCACAGGCTGTGCATAAGGCATATTATAGCCCTGCATAGGCATCGGCATCTGCGGCATCATAGGCATTTGCTGATACTGAGGCGCACTGTAAGCCGACGCACTACGCGAATTAAGCTCGTTGCGCATTGCAACCTGATCGTTACGCATAGCCGCCTGATCGTTGCGCATTGCGGCAAGCTCTGCCTGAATTTGTGAAAGAATACTGTTGTCAACCGCAGGCTGCTGAACCACAACCGGCTGTTGTTGAGCTACAGGCTGTTGAACGGGCTGCTGCTCGGATTGCTGAACAGGCTGTTGAGTCTGAGCGCTGGCCTGAGGCTGCTGCATAGCCATGGTTGCCATGCCCATTCCGCCCATACTTGCCGCGGCTACGGCTTCCGCCTTGATTCTTGCAAGCTCGGCTTCCTGCTTTGCTTTTGCAAGCTCCATTTCAGCCCTCTGCTTTTCTCTCTCGGCTTCGCGCTCTTCCTCGCGGCGGCGCTTCTCTTCCTCGCGTTCTTCCTCACGGCGTGCCTTTTCTTCGGCGCGCTCTTCTTCCTTGCGGCGTCTCTCTTCTTCACGCTCTTCCTCGCGCAGACGTTTTTCCTCTTCGCGCTGACGGCGTTCTTCTTCGAGACGCTCCTTTTCTNCCAGCTTGCGCTGTTTTTCCTCTNCNTTAGCGGCTTTNATAGCCTCTTTTTCTTCCNTNCTCTTGCGGCGCTTGCATGCTACTACGATAATGATAATCAGCAGAATCAGCAGCGCAAGTGCAATCAGGAACCAAGCCCAAACCGGCAAATACATAACCGTCTTGGTCATGAAATTCTTTATGCTGTCCAACGGGCTCGGTTTCGTTCCCTGACCGTTGGTCGGGTCGTACGCGCCCGAATTGGGAGTTGCCGTTGCGGCTTTGGTTGCGGCGTCAAACTCGAAGTTCTTCGCATAATCGGGGTTGAGCTTCGCGGAAGAATTGTATTTCTGTCCCGCAACTCTGTCCTCGGGTGCAACCGAATAGCCGTCCGTGTCGGTATAAGTGTACTGAATAAGTCCGTCAACCGGTCCGTTATAGCCGGGGATTGTCAGCTTCAGGGTGCCGTCTTTCTGCCAAACGCCTGTAATTACGGCTTTGGTGATTTCCCAGTGCACGGTAACCTGCTTTTTGTCGCTGCTTAAGACAGACGAAGAAGCAAGCGCCCATTTAGCCGCCGATTTGGTCGTCGACTTATCGGAAGTGGATTTAACCCACTCAATATTGTCGCCGTACTTTTCCGTGTTGAGTTTAAGTACGAAGTTGTACTTGCCTGCATCAGTTCCGAAGTAGTCGCCGCTGACCATAATTACGAAGTCGCCGTAGCTGCCCTCTAAGTCGGTCCAGACGTCGATTTCGTCGCCCGAATAAGACTTATCTTCAACCTCGGGGATTAAAATCTGCTTTTTGGTAATTTCAAATTCAAGGGTTATTGCCTTTCTGTCAGGGTTTTCCTTCGTGCTGCCTTCCCAGCAAGCGTTCACGCCGCTGACAAAGCGTATCGTCACGCTGTACTTGCCCGACTCGGTCTGCCACAAATCGTCGCTTTCCTCGGCTACGTAGATATAATCCTCGTTGCCGTCCAGACCGTTAAGCACAAATTCGTGCTCATCGCCGTCGTACTCGATACTTGCGTTCTCGAACGAAGGCTTTGCTATAAACTTCGTGTTCGAATCGATTTCAAACGACGAAGAGAATTCGATTTTTTCCGCAACGCCCGGTTTAATCGCAATTTCGATATCGTCCTCGTAGCCTTCCTTAACGTAGGGTTTAGCGAAGAAGGTGTTGCCTGCGGGCGCGCTGTAATAGTCTTCCTCGGTGTAAACAGTGCCGAACTCGTCCTCGATGCGGGTGCCTACTACTGCCGCCGCGCCTGTCAGGTCGAATTTAGCCGAAGAAGATTCTTCGTCGCCCGTCCAGCCCGTTACGGTAATAGTCTGCTTTGCAACGTCGATTTCGACTTCCTGCGTTTTAACCGTTCCGCCGAAAGTTACGTTGTTGCCCGTCTCGCCCGTAAGTTTGATTACGTCGAACACGACAACGTACTTGCCTGCGTGGAAGCCGTCGTACTGCTCGCCGTCATAGCCTGCGTAAGCGTCGCCGTTGAACTTAACGGTTGCGTTGTAGTAAACGCCAAGTCCCTCGGGGTCCATACCGCAAAGCTCTAAGAGATTGCGGGGGTCGTCAAGGAAGTTGAATTCCGTCCAGCTGCCGTCAAAAGTCGGCTTGCCTAAATCTCTTTCAACTATGTCGACGAATTTTTTGGTTTCAAGCGTTGCGGGCATTACGAGCGTTTCGTAATTGTCCGTATCCAATCCGCTTATCGTGTACTCGACGTAGTAAGTGCCTACGTTTGCAACCGTGTTGCCGGCTGCGCCGTTCAGCTTATAGCTTACCTTGCCGCTGAGTTCTGCGGGCAGGTTGATAAGGACGAATTCATAGTCCTTAGCCGCGCTGCCGTCGCGCATATATTCGAGTACGGTGGTTGCGGTAATCTCGTGCTCCGCGCCGTCCTCGCCGATATAGCCCCACTTCACGTCGTCCGTGTCAATGGTTGCTTTCTTAATTACGTAAGGGATACTGTCCGCCGCAAATACGGGCGCGTCGTAGTTATCCGTGTCGTAAGTAAAGGTTACGGTCAGAGTGTAAGAACCCGCGTTGGTGTTGTTGTCGTCCGTAAGGGTTACGGAAGTCATACCGGGCTGAGATTCAACGTCAGACTTGCCCACGAGGGTGAACACGTGCGCGGTGCCGTCGTAAACGAACTCGGTTACTTCAAGTCCTGCGCCGTCAATCCACTTGTTCTGCACTTCGTCCCACGTTGCGGTAACGGTGTCGTGCGTGTACTGCCAGCTCAGACCGCTCGTATCGAACGTGCCCTTTGCAATGCTGAACTCGAACTCGCTCGTGCCTGTGATAACGTTGTTGTCCGCCGCGCTTGCAGTCAACTCAACCACTACTTTGTAGTCGCCGACGTTTACGGGTGCGGAAGCAAGCTCGGTTGTAAGGTCGGTCTTATCGTAATACTTGATTACGAAATCCGAAGTGGTTACGTAGCCGCTTACGAGTACTGCGGTTGCAACGTAAGGCGAACCGTTGTAATAGTAAGTTACGCTCGTATCTAAAAGCGCGCCGTTGAGGTTCAGATTAATCTGTACGGGGTACTTATCTTTACCTACGGAGAATTCCTTGTAATCGGTTCCGACCAGCTCGTAGCTTGCCGTATTCGCCGATTTAAGCGCAACCTTTATCTTGTACTGAACTTCGGTGCCATCAACGTATACGGGGCTGCCGCACGAAATGTACGAACCCGAGCTGTCCATCATCTCGAACGAGTAGTCGATAAGGTCCTCGTTCGCGGTCATTCTGGGGATAATTACGATATTGCCGTTCGTGTCGCTTTCCGAGTGGTTGCTCCACGTTACGTTAATCTTCTTCTTTGCGATTTCCCAGTCGCAGACGAAGTCGAACGTGCCGTCGTAGGTCGTCGTATCGCCGTAAACGGGCTCGATATAGTTGGTCGTGTCGCTTGCGGTAAAGGTTACGCGCAAGCTGTAGGTGCCGACCGCAATCTGGTTTATCGCGTCGGGATTTTTAACGTAAGATGCGGTAAGTCCCGTAGGAATCGTGCCGCCTTTCAGCGTAACGGTCTGGGGGCTGCCCGAGTATTGCAAGGGGTTGGCGGAGTCGTAATCCCACTCAACCGTGGATAAATCGAATTTAGCCTTTTCGATTTCGAAGTAGAAATCGTGAACCGACGTCGTATAGCTTACCGAGCTGTCCTTAGCCGCGATAGTAACCGTAACCTTGTAAAGGGTCGATTTCGCGTTCTTCGCGCTGGTATCGCCCGAATACGAAGCCTTAACGCCCTTTGCGGCGAGTGCAGCGCTGTCAAGGGTTAAAGTGAACTGATAGTTCGCGTTCGCGTACGAAACCTTGTAGGGGTCGGTAGCCGTGCCCTTGCCCGAGGGAACGATAGTTGCCGCGCCGCCTGCTAAGCTGTACTGCCACTCAATGTCCGATGCGGTGAANGNTGCGTCGGGCNGGTCTATGGTGAAGTTTACANTCTTTTCGGACANCTNATAGTTGCCCGTGGTGGTCGTGTACTTCACGCCGAANGTGTAGCTGCCCTGAGTTAAATCGTTGGGTATGGTGAAGGTGTCGCCCACTCCCGCTACCGCGANTTCAAGTCCGCCGCTCTTTTTATAGTACGCCTCTATCGAAACGGTGTCGCTGCCGATAAGTCCGCTGAGCGTAACCGTCGCGGTCTGCGAGGTGCCCTGCGCCCAGCTTGTGGGCAAGCCCGTAATCGTGGGCGTAAGCGTTGCCTGCTCGATTTCAAGAGTGAACTGCTTGGTTGCCGTACCGCCCGAGGTCTTCCATACGGTGCCCGCGCCGCCGTCGGCAAGATCTGCGTTCACGTAGTAAGTTCCCGCATTGGTTGCCGAAAAGGTCAGAACGCCGGTCGTATTGTCGTAGCTGTCAATGGTAACTCCGGTGCCGGGCGTGTAGCTTACGTCGCCGTCGGTAATATTCTGCAGAGTCATCGTCTGCGGATTGCCGTCATAAGGAACAGTCTTTTTGTTCGAACCCGTGGTTGAAACGGGGTCGTCTACCTTTCTTGCCGTTATATTAAAGGTTTTTGAATCAATCGTTTTGGTGTCCAGAACGTAGTTATAGTTGCCGGTTGCCTCGTTTTCAATCTCCGCCGTCGCCTTGTAGGTGCCTATCGCCGTGGGCAGGGTGTAAGGGTCGGCTACCGAAGCGCCCGTCGTGCTCGAGTATTTCAGCTTGAGCGAAGGAGTTTTTGTAGGGTCGGTCGTGTCGTGCGTGGCAAGCGCTCCGTCAAAAGCCACGCTGGGCAGACCGTCGCTATCGTACGTGAATTTTACGCCGATAACTTTTTTGTTCACGGTAAATTTGACGGGCATCCACCTCTGCGTGGTGTAGCTTCCCGTCGGGTCAACCGAAGGTTTAAACTTGAATTTATAGGTGCTGTCGGGGTTCAGGGTTGCCGCCAACGCAACTTTTATATAGTAGTCGCCTGCGTCGATAGGGCCCGCGCCGCTCACAAGGTTCGCGGCGGTGCAGGAGGCGTCTGTGTGGTAGGTAAGAGTTACCCTATCGCTTTTATACCACTTTGTCGTTGTGGTGTCGGTTACGTCCGCTATGCTCAGTGCCGAGCCGGTGTAATCCGCCTCTACGTCATTAGGCGCCACCGCCGCTGACGCGGCAGATGACAGATCTAAGCGAAGCGCGGGCCGCACGCCGTCAGTATAGTTGACATTATTGTACGTGGGACCGCCGGAAGGACCCAAATCGTAGGCACCACTGTAATTTGAAGGGTAGGGCGACCGCGTCCACTGATACGAACTACCGTTTATTGCCCAGTTAGCAGAAGTACAACCCCAGCTGCCGCCGTTCTGCGCCTCGTCCGTGGAGGGCAACCAGATATTATCCCCCGTAGGACCGGGAAGAATGAAATCTGCGTACGTTCCGCCAGCTACAAATTCCTTAAAAGTGGTGAACGCCGTAGGCGCGCAGTTAGCAGAAGCTGATTTTTGGTTATTTTGATATTTTGTACAAGTGGTACCACTACCGTTAGGATATCCACCGTAATAATAGCCAAGGTCGGTCTGTCCCATATTTAAAGCCGCGCGTATCCAGCTGTTAGTATAGTCATTACTTGCAGGACTGGTTGCTTTTGTAGAATAGGTACCGTCGGAAAAACTATAGTTGCCTATCGAATTTTTATGCCATAAGGTAAGAACCGCGCTATCCCCGCTTTTTTCAACAAGCACGGGCCACCACTCCATTCCGCCAAAGGTTATCGCGGATGAATAGTTGCTCGCTTTCAGCGTTGTTCCGCTTTGGACGTCGTCAATCAAGTCGCCCAAATCGCTGTAGCTCTTGCCCGAAGTGGAAGCCGCCCAGGCGTCAAGCGCATCCGCGTTTAAATCGCCGCCGTCGTAAAAGTCGGTACCGGCTGCTTTCGCGGTCTTTGTTGAGGTTGTACTTAATACGGGAATTGCCGCAAGCGCGCACGCCGCCGCGCATAATACCGCAAGTATTACCGTCAACAGGTTCCTTTTAACTTTTTTCATAAAATTCTTCTCCCTGATATATTGCTATATAATCGTTGTCTTTTGTTGTTCTTTGTTTGGCGGGAAAGTAAGCGGACGGCGCAGGTTTGCCACATTCGCACAATCCTTTCATTTATTTTGGTTTTGCGCCGCCGCTTTTCCCTTTCTGAATTTACCCTGCGGATAAAATCAGATGATTGTAGTACAAAATTTGTCGCACTTTGCAAAAGGTCAGTTAAAGTATAC
>WFLX010383926.1_pt1 | contig 15104 bp, 14 predicted proteins | sample 4967041 | NCBI WGS metagenome assembly WFLX01 (sample SAMN12857096, study PRJNA449069) | gut metagenome | isolation source: stool from male and female vole | host: Microtus ochrogaster | place: USA:Florida | collected 2017
ATACCACCTTTATACCGAAGGTCATGCTGTTGAACTTGGGTCCATAGTCAGTGTCGAGTACATCGAAGGGATTGTATTTGTAATAGATGCCCAAACTTTGTACGATGATTTCAGCACCGACACCGATGCTTACCTTGTTGAAGTGCAGGTCGTTGTTTTTCAGCTTCTGTTTGCCGTCCTCGTTGTGGAAACGGGTTTTCAGACAGGCATGGGGTGTGTAGTAGAGTTCAGGACCGAGGGCGAGATAGGTGTGGCGACCGCGACCAATCTTGTGGTAATACTTCAGTGGAAGGATGAAGCCGAATGTGTGGATGCGGCTGAATTTGGGGTTCGCCCCTTCGGGATACGGCTCTATAGCGATGCTGCCGTCATCATGTTTGGCAAACATCAATCGGTTGGTCATGCGATAGTTGCGCCAACCGATGCCTAAGCCGATGCCCAGCAGGCCGTTTCTGCCCACGGGAGTATATCCTGTGATAATGTTGTTCAGTTCCAGCTCTATTGACTGTCCCATGTTGATGTGTACCCCTTCAGTTTCGTTTACCCCGCTGATGAAGCCCAGCGAGAAGGTGGGTGTTGGCCTCATATTCCAGCTGCTTGGCTTCTTGTTGAGGGTGAAAAGTGCATCGAAGTTCCATCCGCCAGGGTGTTCTTCGGCGAGTTGCTCGTTGGTGGCTTTTGCCGCGATGCTCGTTGTGGCAATCATAGCCATGGCGAGGAAGAATGAAAGTTTTTTCATGTTGTGTTATTTTATTTCTTGAACATTTTCTGGAGATTCTGTAATGAGACACGACCTTCCAGCGTGACCAGCGTGAGGCGGAATGTGTTGTTTGCGTCGGGGCTGCACTGATAGCAGATGTAGCGTCGGTCGTAAGGCGACAGGGGCTTTACCTCAGCGATGGCATAGTAGAGGTGCCCGCCTCGGCTTTCCAGCTCGCTGTTGGTCTTGCCGTCTTTGCCTTGGGCAGCGTTTTGGGTGATGTAGGTGTAGAACTGCTTTTCCGTATCGTCCCGTTCCTTCTCGGTGGCATTGAACTTGATGCTGTGGAAGGATGTGAGGTGGTAAGGCTTCAGCCGTTCGCCTCGGATGATGGTTTCGGTGACGCGGCTTTTGTCGATGCCATTCCCCTTCAAGATGTCGTTGATGCTCAGTTCCTTCTGGGCATGGATGCTCATGGCTGTGGTGATGCAGAGCATCAGAAATATCAGTCGTTTCATATTAACTATTCGGGATTAAATAGGTCCTGAAGTTTTTCTTCTGTATCGCTGTGGGCAAAGAGGTCGCCCATCGTGCTTTCCATCATGGTCAACACCTGCTGTTCATCGCTCACCTTCGTGCCGTTGATGTAAGCCACGGCAATGTCCTCATTGGTGGGGATGTGGAGCATGAAGCCGAGGGAGACGACAAGGGCGATAGTGGCGGCAATGCCCATGTTCCGCCACCCAATGCGGCGTTTCCGTTCGCTGACGATGCGGTCATACTCCTCCGTATAGTCAACCGTGAAGAGGTCGCCCTCGATTGCAGTGGGCGTTGCCGTCAGCATCAGGAGCAGGGCTTTCTCGGTCTCCGTCCTGTGAGTGGGCGGAATGGCTTGGAGCATGCGGCTCAGCGTGTGCTCTTCTTGCAGGGAGGTCTCCCCGTTCAAGTATTTGTCAATCAATGTCTGCTTCATTGTCTCAAAAGTTTTAGTAAGTTTCGTCTTGCCGACGATAGCATGGTGCGGACGGAGCGGGTGGGAATGCCTGTCAGCAGGGCGATNTCGTCCGATGACANGTCCTCGTNNTGTTTCAGCCGAATCAGTCGCTGTTCGGNACGGGNNAGTTGGNCGANGGCGGTGTCGATGATTTGCGCCTNTTCCGTCGTCAGCAACGCTTTGTCCGCTTGTTCATCGCTGCTGACACCTGCGAGGTAATCCTCAATCGGCACTCCTTGCCGCAGTTTCTGCTTCCTCCACATGCTGACACATAGGTTCTTGGTCGCCTTGATTGCCAGTGCCGTCAGCTCTTCTTGCTTGGCAGTGGCGTATGTCCGTTCTCTTTGCCACAATCGTATCAGCACTTCCTGCACCACATCCTCAGCCTCTTCTCTGTGGTGGAAAAAGTCCATCGCGACCCGCATCATCTGCGGTCGCAACCACTGGGCGATATGTCCAAATTCCTCTGCTGTCATCTGTTCTGTAAACGCACAACTTCCGAAAAGTCAAGTAAAATTATTTTTTTTCTGTGAGAAAAAGAAAAAAATGCAAAAAAAACGCTCATTGACCAATGCGCCCTCTCGAAGCATGGTTATTGAGCGTTTTTTGTATAAAAGTTATAAGACATGACTTGTGGCTATGGACTGTTGTCGTTGTATTGATAACAGGTCAAGATGGCAAAGGTGACACTCCTTTTTGTCATATCTTTTATATTGATTAAAAGGTTAAACGTATTTATTAAGCTTCCGTACCTTCCTCTATAGTATCGTCCTCTACAGATTTCTTGGAATCATCCTCCTTCTTGATATTATTAAGAGTTGGGAGGTCAATGTTTTCACAAATCCATGGATGTTGTTTTCTAGTGTTACCATGATAGTCGCTGTATGTTCGCCCGATTGATAAAGCCGCAACAATATGGGCGCCGACATTTTCCAGTTCGGCTTTCATTTTTGCAAGTGAGTCGCCACGAGTAACAACATCATCAAAAAGGATGACAAGCCTCCTATTGAAGAAGTCTTTATCATACTCATATTCTGCAGATGAGTTTCCACNANGGTGTGTGGGGGCTTTTTCCTTGACAATCGTAATGTGTTCATATCCATTTTCCATGCCNGTGNCGTTGCATACATCNGTNATAAATGATTGGTAACGCTTTTGATGTGTTTCATAGGTGGAAGCGGGAATGCAGACAAACGTGAGTGAGTTTATCATCGCCTTGCTATAGATTCTCCGCAATTTGGTGCAGAGTATATGGTAAACACGCTTGTAGCTGGTGCCCTTTTTAAAGTCCCATATCAAGTTGCGCACATTCCAATCAAAGGCTGTCACGTTCTCAAACCTTGTAGGATAGTAGTAATAGAAAAAATAGTGGTGTACACCTTTTACCATGGGCCAGTTTGTGCTTTCTGCAGTCGCAAGCATCATCCGTTTGGTACGAAGTTCTTTCTCTTGCCGCTTTTTTTCTTCTTCTTCTTTCCTGCGTTTTTCCTCTTCCTCCTTTTTCTTCCTTTTAGCCTCCTCAATTTTTTTGTTTTCTTCGTCTATAAGACTTCGCATCTCGCTAGAAGAGTATTCTTTTAGAATAGTGGCATATACTATTAGCGGTGATTCTTCTTCATACTTTTGAAACAACCTGGAACAGATTGTTTTCAAATGGTCATTGGATGTTACCACTTCAATGACGACGATAATTTTCTTTAACGGGACACTGTTGTATATGGTGTCGAGTTCTTCATATTGTACAACGGGAATGCCATTGTCTTTTAATTTGTCAATCAGTTGGCGGAAATGGTATTTATTCAATTCAACACTATGTACAGCTTCGCTATTTCCAAGTACAACGGTTAAATTGCCATTGGCATCTTTATTTAAAGCCCCAATATAGCCTAGCAAAGGATGAACGAATTTCAAGAAACTCGAATCCATTCGTAGGAGAGAACTAACAGTTTGTCTGTTTCCTGAACAATGGGAGAAATGGGTATAGTCAAGTTCTGTATCGGAGCAGTAAGATGTATAGAAGACTTGTCTTACTTTTGCGAGATAATTGTCTGTATTGTCTGCTGTGGGAAGTAGAACATCGTAGAAATAGCATCCCCAATCAGGCAGTTCCTTCTTTTTGAGGGAATTGCACTTGGAGGCAAAGTCAGATTGCTCTTTTTGCCACTTTGAAATATAGGCTATTCGTTTGAGCAGATTTCTTGCTTCCGTTTCCCATTGTTCCACTTGTTGCCAATCGACAGATTGGTATATTTCCCCCGTAATTGAACAAAATGGAACATTCTTATATGATGTTCTCAATGGTTGTGTTGGAAGAAAAGGCGCACCACCTTCTGATTTTTCCCACTCTGGTAAATAAGGCGTAGGTGCATCTTTGGGCATGATACGTTTTGCCCTTAATGCAATGGTTAGACCATAAGGATGGCTCGTAGCGTATGCACAGCCCTTTGTGTATTCTGTTTCTTCACGATACCAATTCAAGATGTGTTCCTTTTCTTCTACAAGTTTCTTTTTCCATTGGAAACTAATCGTTTTTTCTGGAGTCGGATAGCCTTTTCTTCTTGGTTGCCATTTGATGTGGTTAGGATCTTTATATCCGCCTTTGCAATATAAATGGATGGCTTTACTATGATGGTCGTACAAATCGTTGAACTGCCGAACTATTTCAGGATTTAGTTGTTCTTTAATATAATTGATGAGTCCCATGGCTGATTATCTGATTAAGGTTATGATTTCATGTGGTTCAATGATAGCGTGTCGATAATCGGAGCGAACAAGTTCTGCACGTTCCTTTGTACCCCAAAAGCAAGCCACGCTTTCAATGTTAGCAGCGTTGGAGGCTTGAATGTCAATCACACGGTCGCCAAAAGAAATAACATTGTTGGCTCGTTCGTCCATCATTTCAAGTACGCGGAGCATCGGGGCTGCATTGGGTTTGTGAGGTCTTGCGTCGTGATAGCCGACAATCCATTGAATGGGCAGTTGGAAGTGCTCAACCACTTTTTCAACATAAGCTCGTGGTGAGGTGCTTACAATGGAAGTCTTGATATGATGTTTCCTGATAAGGTCGAATATAGGCAACAGCCCATCATAGACGGTAAATTGCGGAATGAGCGAATAGGCTTTTTGCCAGTTCCTTTCACTACGGGCTTGTTCGGCAAGTGTAGAATCGACCAGTGTTAGGTCGAGGTCAAAGATGATGCTTTTCATACGAACAAGTCAAGTTGAGTGTTCGTATTGTACAAAGTTCCTGCCTTGATTTCTGCTGAAATCTTCTCCAAATCGTCTTTGGAAGTTAGCAGGATTGCGCCTTGTGAAGCCAGCCATGTGTTGCCTTGTTTCTTCTCACCGTTCTTGTCGTTGTAGTCCACAACGAGCAACGGTTTGTTGGCTGCAAGTGTAGTTTTGGCTGCGTGCATAGTGCCGCCATGTCTGCCCGTTTCAATGACCAAACAGGCTTTGGTTAGTGCTGATTGCAGACGGTCACGGGCTACGAGATTATACCGTGACACAGGAGTGTTTAAGGCATATTCCGAGAGCAGCAAACCTCCTTTCTCTACAATCTCGTTTGCCAGTCCCTCGTTTTCTGCTAGGTAAATAGAATCCAAGCCATGTGCAAGAAAGGCTGTTGTTGTACCTTCAACGTCTAATGCGCCACGATGCCCAAGTGTATCGCAGCCAACAGCCAAGCCGCTAACAATGTTGAAGCCATGCGTCGCGAAAGCTTTGGCAAAATACTCTCCTGCCTTTAAGCCGTCCGTATCAGGCTCTCTTGTGCCAATGATAGCAAGACCTGTTTTTTTTAGGGCTGTTAAATTTCCTTTGTAATAGAGCAACACACAGGGCTTACGCTTGCCTTCTTCATTGGTAACATTGGCCAGCATTTTCGGAAAATCTTCATCCCAGTATCCCAGTGTCTTGATTCCTTCTCGTTCTGATGCATCGATAATCCGTTTGGCATCATCAGACGCTGATAGGATGTCGTCAAATGAAATTTTTTCGAGTTTCTTTGCCGACAACACATTTTGCAAGACTTCCCACAACACCAAGTCGGTCTCGACGGAAATCCTGTTGTCACACACGTAGCTGCCTATCTTCATGATGGCAGCAGGTCCGAATCCCTTCAGTTGTTGAAGGGTGACGATTTGTTTTGCTTGTAAATACATAACGATATAGCATTTAGGCATCAGGCTATATCATCGGCTGAATATGGGTCTATACAGAGAGACCTCTAGACACAGTAAGAGCGTGAATCGCTCTTATCTGAANCTAGAGGCCCTAGGATAGCCCATACCACCNGATAAGNCCCGTCCACGCTCTATCGCGCANACATTANCGGCTTATTCTTTGGGTGGTATATCTTGAAATTTCCTAGGTTTCTAGATTCACCGAATAATAGCTAATGCTGTTATTTTATTTCGTAAGGGGCTGCCTCTCTTCGCCAAGAGATTGGCAACTCAGTGGCAAAGGTAGCCATTTATTTTGAGTGGGCAAAATGAGATGTTGTTTTTTGACAATAATTTTTTGTGTTCCGATGGCGAGTGTGTGGGTCGTGCCAGAAAAGGAGGGATGGATCTTTGCTTATTCATAACTTATGAACAATTATCCGTAAGTTATGAATAATTATCCCAAACTTGTGAACAATTATTCATAAGTTATGAACGACTTCGGCGGTGGGGCGTTTCCGCTTCCGTTTGTGGGTCATGGGCGGCATTGGTGCAGGGCTGGGGAGGGGGCGTGCTCACGCTTTGTGGCAGGAACGAAAAAGCGTGTTTCTTTTTGGTATGTTTGGGGATTTGTCGTACCTTTGCAACGAAAATCAGTAACTTATGGCAAATTTGGTGGCAATAGTGGGTCGTCCCAATGTGGGGAAATCGACCCTGTTTAATAGGCTGACGAAGACCCGTCATGCCATTGTGAGTGATGAGGCTGGTACGACGCGCGACCGTCAGTATGGCAAGTGTGAGTGGGGCAACAAGGAGTTTTCGGTGGTTGATACTGGCGGCTGGGTGGTGAACTCGGATGATGTGTTCGAGGAGGAAATCCGCCGTCAGGTGCTCATCGCCATTGAGGAGTGTGATGTGATTCTCTTCATGGTGGATGTGAGGGTGGGGGTGACTGACCTCGACCTGGAGGTGGCTGACATTCTGCGCCGTAGCAAGTTGCCAGTGTTCTTGGTGGCTAACAAGGTCGATAGCAATGAGCACCGCTATGATGCGGCAGAGTTCTACAGCCTTGGCTTGGGCGACCCGATGTGTGTCAGCTCGCTGACGGGTAGCGGCACGGGCGACCTCTTGGATGCTGTGGTCGATAGTTTTACGAAGGAGATGAAGGAGGTGATTGAGGAGAACATTCCGAGAATCGCTGTGGTGGGGCGTCCGAATGCGGGCAAGTCGAGCATCATCAATGCGTTTCTGGACGATAACCGCAATGTGGTGACTGACATTGCTGGCACGACGCGTGACTCTATCTATACGAAGTATGAGAAGTTCGGTTTCAACTTCTATCTGGTTGATACAGCGGGCATTCGCAAGAAGAACAAGGTGACGGAGGATTTGGAGTATTATTCTGTGATGCGAAGCATTCGCGCCATCGAGAACTCGGACGTGTGCGTGCTGATGGTGGATGCCACGCGCGGTATTGAGGGGCAGGACATCAACATCTTCCAGCTGGTTCAAAAGAACCAGAAAGGTCTGGTGGTGGTGGTGAATAAGTGGGACTTGGTGGAGGATAAGTCGAACGAAGCCATTCGCCACTTTGAGAATGCCATCCGCAACCGTTTTGCGCCGTTCACGGACTTTACCATCATCTTTGCGTCGGCTGTGACGAAGCAGCGCATCTTCAAGGTGCTGGAGGAGGCGAAGAGGGTGTATGAGGCGCGCACCAACAAGGTTTCGACGGCGAAGCTGAACGAGGTGATGCTGCCGATTATCGAGGCTACACCGCCGCCATCGCTGAAGGGCAAGTACATCAAGATTAAGTATGTGATGCAGATTCCTGACACGCGAGTGCCTTCGTTCGTGTTCTACGCCAACCTGCCGCAGTATGTGAAAGAGCCGTACAAGCGGTTCTTGGAGAATCAGATACGCGACCACTGGAATTTCAAGGGCACGCCCATCAACGTGTACATCAGACAGAAATAAGGAAAAGGGCTGGAGAATGAAGCGGAAGTGCCTGTTCCTGTTGGTAGCGTTGTGTCTTGCTGCGTGTCATGAGAGCGCGCCTGAGAATGTGATGAAGGAGTCGCTGAAGGCGGCGCTGGAAGCATTGGAACGGGGCGACTATGAGAGGTATCTGCAGCATGTGGATATCGGTGTGCCGTTGGACTCGGTGCAGCGTGCTTTCATGCTGGACGCGCTGCGCCAGCACCAGGAATGGCGGGGTGCGGAACGCCCGTCTGTCGTGGCTGTCGATGTGGTGGATACCCAGTTGCAGAACGATAGTATATGCCTCGCTTATTGCCAATATACGTTTGCTGACAGCACCAAGGAGGTGGTTGGGCACAAGCTGGTGCGGCACGGCGACGAGTGGAAAATCCGACTCAGGAATTGAAAACAACGTGCCTTTGTCCGCCAAAGGCGTAAACACACGCAAGCATGAAAAGTGCATCGAACAAAAATGTCTTCGCATCCAAGGTGGGTGCCATCCTTGCAGCGGCTGGCAGTGCTGTGGGCTTGGGCAACGTGTGGCGTTTCCCCACCGAGGCTGGCGAACATGGCGGAGCGGCTTTCATCCTCATCTATGTGCTCTTCATGCTCTTGCTCGGTGTGCCTATCATGGTGACGGAGTTTGCCATTGGGCGTCATGGCGGCAGCGATGTGTCGGGTGCGTTCGAGAAGATGAGCGGCGGCAGGAAGGGCTGGCAATGGATGGGCATGATACCCGTCGTCAGCGGCTTCTTGGTGCTGAGCTACTATGCGGTGGTGGCAGGCTGGACGTTCTACTACGCTTTCGAGGCACTGAGGAATGGTTTCGCAGGCAAGACCGCGGCGGAGTTCCAGACGGACTTCGTGGCGTTCTCGTCCGATTCGCTCCATCCTGTCTTTTGGACAGCCATTATCCTTGCGCTGACCTGTGGCATTGTTGCCCTCGGTGTGCAGAAGGGTATCGAGCGAGGCTCCAAGATTATGATGCCCCTGTTGTTCGTCTTCATCGTGGTGCTGGTCGGTTGCTCCTTGTCGCTGCCCAATGCCTGGCAAGGCTTGCAGTTCCTCTTCAATCCCGACTTTTCCAAGGTGAACGGCTCCGTGATTCTCAGTGCGATGGGGCAGGCGTTCTTCTCGCTCAGCGTGGGGTTGGGATGTCTCTGTACCTATGCTTGCTACTTCCGCAAGGATGTGGATTTGATGAAGGACGGGCTGAGCGTGGCTGGCATTGACACGCTGGTGGCGTTGCTCAGTGGGCTTATCGTCTTTCCTGCCGTCTATTCCATCCCCGGGCTGCGTCCCGATGCAGGGCCTTCGCTCGTGTTTGTCACGCTGCCCAACGTTTTCCAGCAGGTGTTTGGCGGCATTCCCGTGTTGGCTTATGCTTTCTCCTTGATATTCTATCTGTTGCTGGTCATGGCAGCATTGACCAGCAGCATCTCCATGCTTGAAATGTCGGCAGCTTACTTCCACAAGAACCTCCGTCTGCCACGTCCGTTGGCGGCTGTGGTGGTCAGTGTAGTGTGCATGCTGTTCGCCACCTTCTGCTCGTGGTCGTTTGGCGATTGGGCAGACGTGAAAATCTTTGGCATGGGCTTCTTCGACCTCTTCGACTTTTTGGTGGCAAAGCTCATTATGCCCATTGGCGGCATGCTCATGTGCGTCTTCCTCGGCTGGGTGGTGGACAAGCGGGTGCTCCGCGCCGAACTGACCAATGGTGGCACGCTCCGTTCGCCGCTCTATCCCGTCTTCCGTTTTATCATTCGATACTTCGCTCCCGTCTGCATTCTGCTCATCCTTGCCAACGAGTTGGGACTATTCGCATTCTTGGTGTGAAAGCGTTGTCTTTTCTGCACGAAAGTTTGGCGGTTCGGACGGGAAGTCGTATCTTTGCACCCGATTTTGGGTCTTTGGCGGCTGGAAAGATGCTTTTCAGTTGACAAAGATGTATGTGGAGTAATGTGAAATCAATTAAACAAACAATAGACACAATGAACATTTCAGTAGAGTACATTGACAAGGTGAACGCGGTGATGACTGCCGTGGTGGAGCCTGCCGACTATACGGAGAAGTATGAGAAGGCTATCAAGGACGCAAAGAAGAAAATGACTATGCCGGGCTTCCGTCCGGGCATGGTGCCGGTTGGTCTGATTAAGAAGCAGTTTGGTGTATCCATTCTCGCCGAAGAGGTCAACAAGATTCTTNAGGATGGNCTNTTCANCTATATCCGNGAGAACAAAATCAANANGNTGGGCGAGCCTCTGCCCACTGAGGAGAACAACAACGTGGATTTGAAGGAAGGCGAGAGCTTCACCTTCAAATTTGAGTTGGCTATTGCTCCTGAGTTTGAGGTGAAGCTGACGAAGAAGGACAAGGTGGACTACTACAACGTGGATGTGACTGACCAGATGGTGGAGAACCATGTGGATATGTACCGTCAGCGTGGTGGCAAATATGAGAAGGTGGACTCTTATGAGGACAACGACATGGTGAAGGGTGTCATCACAGAACTTGACGTGGAGACTCCTGTGACGGCTGAGGACGTGGTGATGTTGCCTAAGTACTTCAAGAACGACGACCAGAAGAAGTTGTTTGATGGCGTGAAGGTGAACGACATTGTGACTTTCAATCCATCGGTGGCATACGCTGATAACGAGGCTGAACTGACTTCGCTGCTGAAAGTGGAGAAGGAGGATGCTTTGAACCATAAGGGTGAGTTCAATTTCCAAATTACTGAAATCACTCGTTTCGTGCCGGGTGCGCTCGACCAGGACCTGTTCGACACCGTGTTCCCTGCTGGTGAGGTGAAGACCGAGGATGACTTCCGTGCGAAGGTGAAGGAGTTGATTTCTGAGCAGTTCAAGAAGGACAGCGACTACAAGTTCATTCTCGACGTGCGCAAGTATGTGACCGAGAAGGTGGGCAAGCTGGAGTTCCCTGAGGATAAGTTGAAGAAGATTCTTCTTGCCAACGTGGGTGACCAGGAGAAGGTGGATGCTCAGTTTGAGAAGAGCATTGAGGAACTGACTTGGCACCTCATCAAGGAGAAGCTGGTGGAGCAGAATGAAATCAAGGTGGACGACGAGGATGTAAAGAACATGGCGAAGGAGGTGACGCGTATGCAGTTCGCTCAGTATGGCATGCTGAACATCCCTGAGGAGTATCTTGAGAGCTCTGTGAAAGAGATGTTGAAGAAGCGTGAGACGGTGGATAACCTGATTGACCGTTGCATCGAGTTGAAGCTGGGTGTGGCGATGAAGGAGAAGGTGACGCTGAAGGAGAGCACGGTGAGTGCCGAGGACTTCAACAAGATGTTTGCTTGATAGACGGGATGTCAATCACAAAAAGTGAAAAAAAGTGGTGAGAATTTTGGTTCTTACCACTTTTTTTATACCTTTGTGCNTGGAAAGAGTGAAATCCTAATTAGANAGAATAATATGATGTTGGACGATTTTAGAAAGTACGCGATTAAGCANTTGGGAANGAATAGTATGATGCTCGATGATGTGGTCAAGTCACAGGCTGGGTANCTGAATCCTTATATATTAGAGGAACGTCAGCTGAATGTCACCCAGTTGGACGTTTTTTCACGATTGATGATGGACCGTATCATTTTCTTGGGCACGGAGGTGAATGACTACACTGCCAACGTGTTGCAGGCACAGATGCTCTATCTGGACAGCGTTGATACAGCTAAGGACATCAGCATCTACATCAACTCGCCGGGTGGAAGCGTGTATGCAGGCTTGGGCATTTACGACACGATGCAATTTGTCAACAGCGATGTGCGGACAATCTGCACTGGCATGGCAGCCAGCATGGCTGCAGTGCTGCTGGTGGCTGGCAAGGAGGGCAAGCGCAGCGCGTTGCCCCACAGCCGCATCATGATTCACCAGCCAATGGGCGGTGCGCAGGGTCAGGCAAGTGACATCGAAATCACGGCTCGCGAGATTCAGAAGTTGAAGAAGGAGCTATACACCATCATCAGCGACCATAGCCATCAGCCTTTTGACAAGGTGTGGGCCGACAGCGATCGTGACTACTGGATGACTGCNGAGGNAGCCNAGGAGTATGGCATGGTGGNCGAGGTGCTGGTGAGNNAAGGNTGAAANTGACACATTATNATATATAGGGANGTGGCGANACAAGNTNAGTGTTCGTTCTGCGGACGTTCGGAGAACGAGGTGGGACTGCTCATGTCGGGCTTGAATGGTTTTATCTGCGACNCGTGCGCGGAACAGGCGTCCGCTATCGTNAGAGAAACACGGAAGGGCGGAAAGGATGAGTCGAAACTGGAGAATCTGCCGAAGCCAAAGGAAATCAAGGAGTATCTTGATCGGTATGTGATTGGTCAGGATGCTGCGAAGGTGGCACTTTCGGTGGCGGTGTATAACCATTACAAGCGTTTGAATCACCGTGGTGTGGAAGATGAGGTGGAGCTGGAGAAGTCGAACATCATCATGGTGGGTAGCACGGGTACGGGCAAGACGCTTTTGGCTCGCACGATTGCGAAGATGCTGCTGGTGCCATTTGCCATGGTGGATGCCACGGTGCTGACGGAAGCTGGCTATGTGGGTGAGGATGTGGAGAGTTTGTTGGCACGCTTGCTGCAGGCTGCTGATGGCGATGTGAAGAAGGCGGAAAAGGGCATTGTGTTTATTGATGAGATTGATAAAATCGCGCGTAAGAGCGATAATCCGAGCATCACGCGCGACGTGAGTGGTGAGGGTGTGCAGCAGGGATTGCTGAAACTGCTGGAGGGCAGTGTGGTGAACGTGCCGCCACAGGGTGGTCGTAAGCATCCTGAGCAGCAGTTCATTCAGGTGGATACCCGAAACATCCTTTTCATCTGTGGCGGTGCGTTTGACGGCATCGAGAAGCGGATTGCCCAGCGTTTGAACACCCATGTGGTGGGCTTTGACGCTGCGCGAAATGTGGCAAAGATAGACCCGTCGAACATGATGCAGTACATTGCGCCCATGGACTTGAAGTCGTTTGGCTTGATTCCTGAGATAATCGGTCGTTTGCCAGTGTTGACCCATCTGGAACCGCTTGACCGAACTGCATTGCGTTCCATCTTGACTGAGCCGAAGAACTCCATCGTGAAGCAATATGAGAAGATGTTTGAGATTGATGGTGTGAAGCTCACGTTCGGGGAAGGCGTGCTGGATTATGTGGTTGATAAAGCCATAGAGTTCAAGCTTGGAGCTCGTGGTTTGCGGTCGCTCATTGAGCTGATTATGACGAAGCCCATGTTCGAGGTTCCCTCGACGGAAGCGACCGAATATGTGGTGACGCTCGATTTTGCACGGCAGCAGGTGGAGAGCGCGAATATGTCGGTGCTGAAAGAAAGTACAGAAGACAGATGATGTGCTAATGGTAGAAAATACTCATTTTTCTTGCTTTTTCTTTGTAAATTCNAATGAGGTTTATANCTTTGTTNTTGGAAAACGAGANATCCTCCCTTTTTAATAATACACTCTAACGTCCAATGGAAAAACCTGTAACACTTCAGCAAGCGCTAAAATACTATTTCGGTTTTGATATGTTCAAAGGCGATCAAGAGGTGATTATTCAGCATCTGCTTGACCGTCAGGACACGTTCGTGTTGATGCCAACTGGTGGCGGCAAGTCATTGTGTTATCAGTTACCGGCGTTGTTGATGGAGGGTACGGCGATTGTGATTTCTCCGCTGATTGCGCTGATGAAGAATCAGGTGGATTCCATCAAGCACATCAGTGAGGAGGATGGGGTGGCGCACTTCATCAACTCTTCGTTGACCAAGGCGAATATCGACTTGGTGAAAAGTGACATCATGTCGGGCAAGACGAAGATGTTGTATGTGGCTCCTGAATCGTTGACGAAAGAGGAGAATGTGGAGTTCCTGCGACAAGTGAACATCTCGTTCTATGCCATTGATGAGGCGCACTGCATATCGGAGTGGGGACATGATTTCCGCCCTGAGTATCGCAGGATTCGTCCTGTCATCAACTGGATTGCTATGGCACCGATTGTGGAGCTGTTCGTTCCCCGTTCGAGAATGCAGATTGTGAAGGATTTGGCTGTTGCTTATCGTGAGAAGAAGTTGAAGCTGGATGAACTGACGAAGGAGTTCAAGCAATTCCCAGACAGAGTGGATGAAGCGGAACTGGAGGGCTTGACACGCAGGGTGAAGAGCTTGGCTGATGTCATTTCGTNTATGGGTGAGATGAAGGAGGCGATTAAGGNACGTTCGGATAAGTGTGTGCGCCTTGATGAGAAGTTTGTGGATTCCCTGCTTGCCATCATGCCTTCCATCCGTCGTCGCTATGCTGAACTGAAGGAACAGATGGCTGACGAGCCTGCGGTGGTGGCATTGCCTGAACTACCCTCGGACGAGGATATCCGAGAGGCAGCCAAGAGGATATACGATGCCCCTGTGATAGCCCTTACGGCAACGGCTACAGACAAGGTTCGGAACGATATCAAGAAGAATCTGGGCATTTCTCATGCGCAGGATTACAAGTCGTCGTTCAATCGACAGAATCNTTATTATGAGGTGCGCCAGAAGACCGCTAATGTTGATAAGGATATTATCAAGTTTATCAGGCAGAACCCAGGCAAAAGCGGTATCATCTATTGCTTGAGTCGCAAAAAGGNGGAANACCTCGCTGAGGTGTTGCGTGCCAATAACATCAAGGCTNTGGCTTATCATGCAGGCATGGACACGAAGGACCGCAGCGAGACACAGGACGACTTCATCATGGAGCGTGTGGATGTGATTGTGGCTACAATCGCATTTGGCATGGGCATTGACAANCCCGATGTGNNCTANGTTATCCANTATGACANTCCCAAGAGCTTGGAGGGCTACTATCAGGAGACGGGACGTGCAGGGCGTGACGGTGGTGAAGGCAGGTGTATNACGTNCTACAANCACAAGGACTTGNAGAAGNTGGAGAAATTCATGAAGGACAAGACNCCTGCGGAGAAGGAAATCGGCAGCCACCTTCTGAGTGAAACGGCTTCATATTGTGAGTCGTCAGTTTGTCGCCGCAAGATGTTGCTGCACTACTTCGGCGAGGAGTATGGACATGATAATTGCGGTAATTGCGACAACTGCTTGCACCCGAAGAAGAAGATAGAAGAGAAGGAGAACCTGCTGCTTGTGTTGCAGGCGATTCAGGCGGTGAAGGAGAACTTCAAGAAGGAGTATATTATCAGGATACTGCGTGGCGAAGAGAATGAGACGATATTGCTCCATGGACATGACAAGTTGGAACAGTTC
>WFLX010015185.1_pt1 | contig 15102 bp, 13 predicted proteins | sample 4967041 | NCBI WGS metagenome assembly WFLX01 (sample SAMN12857096, study PRJNA449069) | gut metagenome | isolation source: stool from male and female vole | host: Microtus ochrogaster | place: USA:Florida | collected 2017
TCTATCCTCATATCGTGGGACTTAGGTATGGGCATCGGCATTCTCCTGGGCGGGTTCATAGCGCAATATTCGGGCTATGCGGCGGCCTTCTGGATGGTTGCGGCCACTCAGTTTGCCGGGGCGCTGCTTTTTGCGGTGTTCACACGCCGGTTCTACCTGCGTCGCAAGCTGTGAATTTGCGGATTAGCGAATTTTTTCGTAACTTTGGCGTAGTTTTCACATACATAATGACCATATCATGAAAAAAATATTCTCCATAATCTTATTTTCGCTGGCGCTGAGCCTACCTGCCTCAGCCCAGATTATCACCGCCCAAAAGGTTGACGATAAAACCAGAAACGAGCACACCAACCTGCTGGAAAAAGTGCCCGAAGAGGGCAAATACGTTGGCTATGTTGGCGTGGAGTTAGTGTCGCCCGGCTATTTCGGCGACGGCGGTGCAAACTTCGGCCTGTCGACCACCCACGGCGTAATGCTCAAAGACCGTATATTCATTGGCGGCGGCGCCGGCTATTTTGCCGACTTCAACAATAAAAAAGGGGTGATTCCGGTGTTTGCCGATGGCCGCTACTTCTTCCGTTCGCAGTTTCAGCGCCGCATATATCCCCACATAGGCGGTCGCCTGGGCGTACAAATTGCCACCGAAGGTGGCGTCGGCGGCTTCGGCCAGGTAGCCCTGGGCCTGCGCGTGCCCTTCACCGAAAGCTTCGCCCTGAACGTCGAAGTTGGCCCGCAATACGCCACCGGCTACGAGCGCGAGCATGAGCTCAACATGATTTCCACAAACAAGCCGTTTAAATCCGCCGGCTGCAAATTTCAGTTCTTCGGACGCATAAACCTCGAATTCTAACAACCATGGCCGACGGATATCTTGAACGCAAAATGGAGGATTATTTAGCCGGAAAGCTTAAACCTTCAAAGAAAAAGCCAGTCAAAAAAACTAACAAACAACCATAAACCAATACTCAATGAAACCGATCTATTCACTCGCTGCCGCAGTTATGGCTCTGCCCGCGGTTGCCCTGGCGCAGCAAACCGGCGAAATCGCCCCGCAGACGCCAAACCCGGATGCCCCGCGCTATAACATAGTATATATAATGACCGACGACCACACGGCACAGATGCTGTCGGCCTACGACACCCGCTATGCGTCGACCCCCAACCTCGACCGTCTGGCTCAGGGCAATGGCGTTAAGTTCAACAATTCGTTTGTTGCCAACTCGCTGTCGGGTCCGTCGCGCGCATGCATGATTACCGGCAAACACTCGCACGGCAACGGCTTCTACGACAACGAAAGCGGTCGCCCCTTCGACGCTTCGCAGCCAACCTATCCGAAATATCTGCAGAGNGTGGGCTACCAGACCGCCCTTTTCGGCAAGTGGCACCTGATTTCCCACCCGACCGGCTTCGACACCTGGCGCATAGTTCCGGGCCAGGGCGACTACTATAACCCCACCTTTATAAATCAGGACGGTTCGCGCTCGATTGAACACGGCTACCTGACCAACCTCATTACCGACTATTCGCTCGACTGGCTCGAAAACCAGCGCGACAAGTCAAAACCCTTTGCGCTGCTGATCCACCACAAGGCCCAACACCGCAACTGGATGGCCGACACCTGCAACCTCAGCCTCTATGAAGACAAGGTGTTCCCGGTNCCCGAAACNTTCTATGACGACTACGCAGGCCGCCCGGCGGCCGAAGCCGCCGAAATGCGCATAGCCTCGCCCCACGACATGGACATCATCTATGACCTGAAGATGCTCCANCCCGACTCGGTTACCCGCCTGAAAAAAACCTACGAGGCTTTCGTAGGCCGCATGGACCCCGAGCAGCGCAAGGCCTGGGACGACTTCTATAACCCCATCATCAAAGAGTTCTACGACTCCAAGCTCGAAGGCAAAGAGTTGGCCGAATGGAAGTTCCAGCGCTATATCCGCGACTACCTGAAAACCCTCAAGAGCCTCGACGACAACGTAGGCCGCGTGCTCGACTATCTGGAAGAAAACAACCTGATGGACTCGACGCTGGTGGTTTACACCTCCGACCAGGGCTTCTACATGGGCGAACACGGCTGGTTTGACAAGCGCTTCATGTATGAGGAATCGCTCAACACCCCGCTGCTGATGCACCTGCCCAAAGGCCTGGAAGCCAAGGGCGAAATCAACGAAATGGTGCAAAACATCGACTATGCGCCCACCTTTATGGAAATCGCCGGCGCCAACATTCCCGACGACATCCACGGCAAGTCGTTCCTGCCGATTCTGCGCGGCGAACACCCCGAAGACTGGCGCGACGCCATATATTACCACTACTACGAGTATCCGGCCGAACACCGCGTTAAACGCCACTACGGCGTGCGCACCGACCGCTACAAGCTTATGCACTTCTATAACGACATCGACGTTTGGGAACTCTACGACCTGCAGGAAGACCCCAACGAGCTCAACAACCTCTACGGCAAACCCGGCACTGAGGAACTGACCAAGCAGCTCAAGGCCAAACTTCTGGAACTTCAGGAACAGTATGACGACCCGATCCGCCACCAGTTTCCGATAGACAAGGAAGGCTAAACCGACTTTCGTAAGGACCTTAGAGCTCGCAAAGACTCCAAGGTCCTTACAATATTTTGGGGTAGAGTTGCGTTAGAAATGTAGTTATGATGAAATTTTTACGCTATATATATGTTTTGGCAATGGTTCTTTGCGTCGGCATCGGCGCACGAGCCTTTGCGCCCGACGTTTACGCCCCGGCGTCTGTTTTGAGCAGCGGCAAGTGGGTGAAAATCAGCGTAGAAAAGTCGGGCATGCACTGCATTACAACGTCGCAGCTCAAAGACTGGGGCTTCAGCGACCCCTCTCGGGTGTGCATCTACGGCTATGGAGGTCAGATGCTTTCCGACGTATTGTCGGAATCGACCTATATNGATGACCTGCCGGCAGTTGCATCGAAAGTTACCGGNTCGGGCCTGGTNTTTTTCGCCGAGGGCCCGCAGCAGGTTATTGTTGACCGCCAGGACGCATACCACCAGGTCAATCCCTACTCCAACTTCGGCTACTACTTTCTGACCGAAGGCCCCGGCCGCACCATTGAGCGCGCCGGAACGCCCCTCGACCCCGGCACGAGCTGTCAGACCGACGGCTACTGGGTGAGCTATTATGACCCGCAGGAAGTTTCCGTAGGCGGCTCCGGGCGCATGATGGTAGGCGANGATTTCCGCGTAAAGCAGACGCGCACCTTTGAGCTGAGCACTCCCGGNCGCGTTGCCGGCAACAATGCCGTAACCATGCGCATGTCGCTCGTGGCCAACTCGTCGAAGCGCACCTCAATCCGCGTAACCGCCAANGGCGCNCAGCTCACTAACCCTTCGAGCGACTATATCGACAGCAACTCCGAATCGGAAATCTGGGCCCGCCAGTCNATAGTTACGCGCTCGTTCACTCCCGAGTCAAACAACATATCGCTCGAAGTCACCCTGGGGCTNGCAACCTCGGCCAAATGCGGCTGGCTCGACTACGTAGAGCTGATNTATCATCGCCGCTTCGAGGGCTCGCAGATATTGTGGGCCACGAACCCCAACGTGGAATCGGTCGGCGCAGGCGCTGCCGGAACTCACGTCTGGGACATCACCGACCCGGCCAACCACTACGAAATGAACGTTGGCACGTCGGGAGCCTGGCGCAACGAACGCTCGGGCACCCGCCGCTATGTTGTCTGGAAAGAAACCGACCAGATNCCGAGCCCGGCCTTTGTAGGCAACGTCTACAACCAGAATCTGCACTCAATGACGCAGATTCCCGACATGGTAATCATAACTCCGCCGCTCTATAAAAAAGCGGCCGAATCCATTGCNGCCAGCCACCGCACTTATCCGCTCAACCGCCTGAACGTCGAGGTTATAGACCTCGACCAAATTCTCAACGAGTTCGGCTCGGGCAGCTTCGACCCCGGAGCCTTGCGCCGCTTCCTGAAGATGCTCTACGACCGCAGCAGCGACGACAACGGCCGGCTGCGCTACGTTCTGATGATGGGCAAAGGCACGTGCGACAACCGCGCCCTGACCTCGGCCGGCAAAGCGCTGAACGCGCCGATGCCGCTGTGGGTCAGCGAGAACTCGCTGGGCGAGAGCACCTCGTTTTCGACCGACGACTTTTTTGCCTATCTCGAAGATGAGTCNGGCGCACGCCTGGGCCGCGACATTTTGTCGGTGGCCGTNGGGCGCATACCCGCAACCACCGCCAAGGAGGCCGAAATCGTAGCCGAAAAAATCAACCGCTACCTCTTTAACTCTCCGCAAGGTGCATGGCGCACGCGCATGACCATTCTCGCCGACGACGAAAATGGCGGCGAACACATGTATCAGAGCGAAAACCTCACCTCGGGCATGGCCTCCGGAGCCAACGGCAAGCGCATAATCGTCAACAAAATNTATTGCGACGCCTACGAGCGCAGCAATTCCACCTACCCGCANGCGCGAACCGACCTTTTCCGCGACTTCAGCGACGGCATGGCCATATTCTCCTACATAGGCCACGGCTCGCCCCGCGCCCTCGGCTCAAAAGGCATTATNCAGGCCACGGACTTCAAGGAGAAATTCTACCTGAAGCGTCTGCCCTTCTTCTATGCCGCNACCTGTTCGTTCCTGAAATGGGACATGGACCTGACCTCNCAGGCCGAAGCGCTGCTTTTTCAGCGCGACGGCGGCCTGATCGGCTGCATCTCGGCCCTGCGCCCGGTATATATTACCGCCAACGGCGACCTTAGCCGCTCGTTTGGCCAGACGCTGGCCAACTTCGACGCNGACGGGTCGGTNCCCACGGCCGGCGAAATCTACCGCCGCGCCAAAAACCAGGTTATCAANGACACGAACAAGCTGCGCTACGTATTTTTGGGCGATCCGGCGCTGAGCCTCGTCGTTCCGGCAAACGTTATGGTGCTCGACGCCATCAACGGCATTGCGGTTAACGAGGGCGACCCGATAACCGTTATGGCCCGCCAGGACCTGACCATTAGCGGCCGCGTAACCGACCCCAACGGCAACCTGCTCGACGACTTTAACGGCTCGGCAACGATTACGCTCTATGACGCCGAGTACTCAACCACGTCGCACGGCTACGGCGACTCCGGCAAGGAAGTGACCTTTGAAGAAAAAGGCGCGCTGCTGTTCGTTGCCATGGGCGAGGTTAAAAACGGTGTTTTCGANGCTAAAGTCAGAATGCCGCAGAACATTGCCGACAACTACCGNCCGGCAACGCTGAGCATGTATGCCAACTCCACNGTGGCCAACGATATGCGCACGGCATCGGGCGTGAGCAACAGCATCTATGCGTTCGGCTTCGACGAAACCACTCCCGCCGACCTGCAGCCGCCGGTAATCCACTCGGCAACGCTCAACGACGAAAACTTTGAGTCGGGCGACAACGTNAACCNGNAGCCGCTGNTGNTNGCCCGCCTGAGCGACAANACCNGGCTNNNCATGNCAACCGCCGGCGTGGNGCAGAAAATGACCCTGACCATNGANGGCNGCACCACCTGCAGCGACCTTGCCGGATATTTCGTGCACGATGCCACCCCGCGCGACGGCGCCATGAGCGGCGTGCTCTACTACCCGGTTCCGAAACTCACCGAGGGCGACCACACGCTGCTGCTCCGCGTGTTTGACATCGACGGCAACTTCACCGACGCCACCATCGAGTGCACGGCCCGCGCCGATATTAAGCCGGAGATTTACGAAGTTTACACCACTTCGTCGCCCGCCCGCACCGAAGCCCGCTTCTATGTGCGCCATAACCGTCCCGACCAGATAGTAACGGTGACCGTAGGGGTTTATGACCTTATGGGCCGCCACGTATGGAGCGGCGAGGTTGAAGGGCGCAGCGACATGGAAACGTCGTCGCCGCTGGTGTGGGACCTCCGCAACGAAGGCGGCCAGCGCGTGCCCCGCGGCATCTACGTCTATCGCGTGGAACTGGTAAATGGCGCAAGCCCCGGAGCTACCAAGTCCAAAAAGCTGGCAGTTGCCGCCGAATAACCCTGAAACAATCTGACAGATAATGAATATTACCGTATATTGTGCGTCGAGCCCCGATGCCCCGAAAGAGTTCATCGATGCGGCATATCAGCTTGGTCTTGAGGCCGGACGCCGCGGCTGGGCAACCGTTACCGGCGCCGGCACCACCGGCCTGATGGGCGCGGTTGTCGACGGCACCCTTGCCGGCGGCGGCGAGGCAATCGGCGTGATTCCGCAGTTTATGGTCGACCGCGGATGGGCCAACCCGAAAATGACCGCCCTGGAAGTAGTTGACACCATGGCCACCCGCAAGGACCGGCTCATAGCTCTGGGCAACGCGGCAGTGGCCCTGCCCGGCGGCATAGGCACGCTCGACGAGCTGATGGACCTGCTGACGCGCTGCCAGTTGGGAATATGCTCCAACCCGGTTGTGATTCTCAACTACCATGGGTTTTACAACAACTTGCTGGCACAGCTGCGCTATGCCGANTNCTGCTCGATGATGCGCCACCTGGGCATGCCGGGCGACCTTTGGTTTGAGGCCACNACTCCCGCCGAAGCCATTGAACTAATTGCTTCCGCCACCAATGGTTGACCGCATCGAACCGGCGCTGAGAACCGTTACGGCGGGNCACGACTCTTCGATGCTGACCGCNCTGCTGGCAATATTTATTGTCAGCGCGTTNTGCGCACCGACAATAAGCCGCGTGTCGGGNCTCTATTTCAAGCAGCTGCTGCGCTCAACCCGCGAGCCGCTTTCGGGCGAACGCACTTTTGGCGAGCGCCTGGCGCTGTTTATCTGCCTGCTGCAGACCGTGGCGTTCGAGGGGCTGTTGCTTTTTGCCGCCTTCAACGGAGTAAACGCCGCTGCTCCGCTGAGGTTGTTTGGCGCCCTGGCCGGCCTTTGCGGCGGATTGATGCTCGTGCAGCTGGCCGGCTACCGCCTGGTCGGCTACGCGTTTGCCAACCCCGAGGATACCCACAGCTGGCAGTCGGCCTTCTTCATTACGCAGTCGCTGCTGGGCTATATGCTGGCCATTCCGGCCGTAGTTGTGTTGTTTTATCCCGGGTCTTGCCGGCTACTTTGCGGCATTGGCATGGGTTTTTATACACTTTGTCGCATACCGCTGTTTATCAGCGAGTTTAGAATTTTTAAGACCGACAAATTTTCATTATTCTACTTTTTTTTGTATCTTTGCACCCTCGAAATCGTTCCGTTACTGGCAGTTCGCCGTCTTGCGGAGCTCGTTTCAACCCTGTTAACTTGATTAAAAAATGGCTAAACCCATCAAGAAAATACTAATCTCCCAACCGCGACCGTCGGTCGAAAAATCACCTTATTTCGACATTGAAAAGAATCGTAACGTGGAGATTGTTTTCCGTCCCTTTATCAAGGTCGAGGGGCTGACCTCCCGCGAATTTCGTCGCCAAAAAATTTCGATCAGCGACTTCACGGCAGTGATTTTCACCGCCCGCACTGCCGTTGACCATTTCTTCCGCCTGTGTGAAGAGCAGCGCTATCAGGTTCCCGACACTCTGAAATATTTCTGCTCGTCGGAAAGCATTGCGCTCTATCTTCAAAAATATATTCCTTTCCGCAAGCGCAAAATCTTCAGCTCGCCCACCGGCAAGTTCGAAGACCTGATTCCTATTCTGCAGAAACACCACAAGGAGAAATATCTCTTTGCAGTNTCGGACGTCAACAAAGANGTGCTTGCCAACCTCGAACGCTCCAANCTGCAATATACCCGCGCNGTGATGTATCGCACGGTGCCCAACAACTTCGGCCCCGACGAGGCTTTTGACTACGACATGCTCGTATTCTTTTCGCCCGAAGGCATCAAGGCGCTGCAAACCAATTTTCCGGATTTCAACCAGGGCGACATCCGCATCGCCACTTTCGGCCTGACTACGGCCAAAGCCGTGGCCGACAGCGGCCTTCGTCTGGACCTCGACGGCTCCATGAGCCCCACAAAGTCGATTGCCGCCACCATCGACGCTTATATTGCCGAACAAAACGCCGACTATGAGGACGAAGCTGAGGAACAAACTGCCGAAGGCGACTAAGCTCTGCTCCATATCGGCCATTGACGCGCTCTTTGCTTCAGGCAAGGGCGCGCTCGCATATCCGCTTCGCGCGGTGGTTCTGAAATCGGAGGAGCCCGGCATCAGGTTTTTGATTTCGGTGCCCAAGCGCCGGTTGCGCCACGCGGTAGACCGGGTTGCCATGCGGCGCCGCATCCGCGAATCTTATCGCCTGCTGCGCCCCACGCTGGCCGAGGGTCTGAACCTGAACTTGGCGTTTATCTATGTTGCTAACGAGCGCGTTGACTCGGCGCGCATAAGCGAGGCTATGCGCCGGTTGCTCAATGATTTCACGGCTGATAAGTGAACTGCTCGCCTTGCCGATTAGGTTTTATCGGCAGTTTATTTCGCCGCTGACCCCGCCGAGCTGCCGCTTTACGCCCACCTGCTCGGCCTACGCGCTCGAAGCCCTGAAGAAGCATGGACCGGTGCGCGGCTCCTGGCTGACGCTGCGGCGGGTGCTTCGCTGTCACCCCTGGGGCGGCAGCGGCTACGACCCCGTCCCCTAAAAACACTTCGGTAATGACACAACAAAATAAAAATCTTTCCCCCCAACTTGATTCGGCCGAAATCGGCATTACCGTTTCCCAAAATCTTGTTCAGAAGGCATCGGACGTTATTGAAACTGCCCGCCAAACCGCCTATCGGCAAATCAACGAAGCCCTTGTGCGCCGNAACTGGCTTTTAGGCCGGCTCATTGCCGAGGAAGANCTTAATGGTNAAAACCGCGCCAAATATGGTCGCGATGTTATAAAAGGTCTTGCCAATCGCCTAACAGCCCTCTACGGCAAAGGTTTTGATGCAAGCAATCTTTATAAGTTCCGGCAGTTTTACGAAATGTATCCTAAGATTTTAGACTCAGCGTGTCTAAAATCTAACATCTCACTTTCATGGTCGCACTATCGTACGCTCATTCAAGAACTTAACCCTGATGCACGCGCCTATTACGAGGAAGAAGCCGCATCGCAAAACTGGAGCGTCCGAACTCTTCAGCGCAACATAAGCTCGCAATATTACTTCCGCTTGGTCGCCTCGCAAAAAAAAGACCTTGTCAAGCAAGAGATGCTCAAACTGACCGCACCTCTGCAAACACCTGACCCGATGGAGTTTATCAAAAATCCCGTTATTGGCGANTTTCTNGGNTTTACCACCGACAGTTCTTTCAGGGAATCAGATTTGGAGCAATCGATTATCGACAACCTCGAAAAATTCCTACTCGAACTCGGCAAAGGTTTCGCTTTTGTGGCGCGCCAGCAACATATCCACACTGAAAAAGAAGACTATTACATAGATCTTGTTTTCTACAACATCTACCTGAAATGCTACGTTTTGATAGATCTTAAGACTTCCAAAATACGCCATCAGGACGTAGGGCAGATGGATATGTACGTGCGCATGTACGACCAACTGAAACGTACCGAAGGTGATAATCCAACAATCGGCATAGTGCTTTGCGACGACACCGACGAGGATATAGCGCGATTTTCAGTGCTTCACGACAACGAACATCTTTTTGCGTCGAAATACATGCTCTATATGCCCACCCCCGAGCAGCTGCGCGCTGAAATTGAACGGCAGAAGGCCATATACCAGCTTAAGATGCATGGCCGGAAAGAAGCTTTGGATTAAAAAATTATATTCCTTCTTAACATATTGACTATTAGCAAATTACCCCCCCCCACCACAGAAAATGTGGTTCTGAATCAATTTTTGGCCTTCAGCAGGCCAAAAGAGCCCGCTTTGCGGCTCTGCTATGGGTTGTTTTGATGATAATGTCGGTGAGCTGCCATGCGCAGCAAGATTCCTCCGCTCCGGAGCCGACAAACACTATCCCAATCATATATATTACAACGTCGGGGAATGCGCCGATAGTTGACAAAGAAAACTACCTCGACGCAGAATACTATATCAGCGTTCCCGAAGGAAGCGAGTTTAAAGCCATAGCGTCGGAAACCGAGCCGGAGTACTTACAGATTCGCGGCAGAGGCAATGCCAGCTGGAAAGTGCCGAAAAAACCATATAAAATCAAGCTCAACACCAAGACTTCGATTTTGGGAATGCCCGCCCACCGCCATTTTGCGCTATTGGCCTGCTATGGCGCACATAACGAGGTCGGCTTGTTTTCATACATGACCGGGCTTAAAATTGCCGAGCTAACGGGTCAGCCATGGACTCCGCGCTGCCAGCCGGTAGAACTGGTTATAAACAATGAATATCTGGGCCTGTATCTGCTAACCGAGTCGGTTAAGATAGACAAGAACAGGGTTAACATTTACAAGCAGCCCGACGGCTGCGAGGACCCGGCCTTGATTCCGGGCGGATGGCTCGTTGAGATAGACAATTACGCGGAGGAAAATCAGCTTTTGATTCCGGAATATCTTGAAAACCGCACCGCAAANATGAAGCTGACATATAAGAGCCCGGAGGTGCTTTCGCCGAGCCAGGAGACATGGCTAAGAAACGAGTTTACCAAAATAAACAAGTCATTAAGCCTGCAAGCCACCTTTAACAATGACTGGGCCAACTATATCGACGCGACATCCATGGCGCGTTATTTCATAGTTCGCGAAATGATTCACGACACCGACGGCTATAACGGCAGCTTCTATCTCCACAAAGACAAAGGCCCTGATTCCAAGTGGATTTGCGGTCCGATGTGGGATATTTTTGCCATTACTCAAAAAACCGATTGGGTCATGAACGACCATNCGTCGTATTCAATGGTTCACTACATTCCTTACGTTACCCGGACCGCAGCTTTCAGAGAGGCTTTTGCCGAAGAGTGGAGCTTGTTTAAGTCTAAATTAGAGGAACTTTATGACTATGTTGATTCATTCAGTGCCTTCAGAGAAGCCGACAAGGCAAATGGTGACAGATGGGACCGCTCGGGACATTGCGACTACAAGATTTCGCTAATTAAAGATTATCTGAATTCCAACGCCGACTGGATAGACGCAAACATTTTTCCTCCGGTTAAGGAGCTTGTGCCTTTCGGCAATGAGATAAAACTCTATGGCAGGGTGGCGGTTCTCGACTTTGTGGCAGAGCGTTTCAGCGCCATAGATGTTTCGGGGCGNACTGTNTTCATGGGGGCAAACGCATGGCATTTTTCNTTGGCGGGATTGGCTCCGGGAATGTATTTTCTGAAGGCCGAAAAAAGCGATGGCACCAAGATTATGGTGAAGTGCGTAATGCGCTGACAGTGCGTTTGTGAGCATGACGCGAGTTTAATTTGCGGGGATAGATTCTTTTTTGTAACTTTGCTTCGCGGAGTGCTTTCTCCACTTCGCGGACCAATTGTTGTTACAGGCTCAATCATAGCACATTAGCGTGAGAAGTAGTCGAAAGTCATACCTGAGTCTGAACCTCTGTTGCTGCGAAAACATGCGCCAACAGGGGGTCGAGGGTTATTCTGTGGAATTTCAGAAGGGTTAAATTTTCGACTCTATGCATTCGGCGGAAAATCAAACAGTTGACTGGGCTGAGCTATTCGACTTTTTCGAATCGCGAGTAGCAACGATGGCCGAAAGCAGCAGAAAAAACTATAAAAAAGCGCTTTCGTCGCTGCGTTTCTTCATCGAGGGGTTTGAAAACCCGCCGTCGGCAACGAAATTTGCAGCCGAGTGGGTGGTCAGAATGTTTGCGGCCGGGCTATCGCCCAAAAGCCGCCTCCACTATTTCGAGGCCGTAGCGGCGCTCTATGCCTCGGCAGCCAAAGAGGGGCTGACCGCAGCGACCGACGAGTTTGACCGCCTGCGCCCCGCAATGAAAGCGATTGCCCGCAGCAACAGCGCGGAGGTGAGCGCCTCCGACCTGGAGAACCTGCACCGGCTGACACGGTCTTTTTTTGCCTCGCGCAAGAATTGCGACCCTGCGCAGGGGTTGATTGCCGTTTCGATGATGAACGGCGCGCTTTCGCCGGTAAAGATTGCGCGGCTGCGCACCGACGAACTCACCGAGCTGGAGCCGGCAAGCCGCGAGGCCGCAGCCTGCATGGCTGCCGCCGGGCGCAAATATCTGTTTCCGCTCGACCAGTCGCGACTGACTCCACGCCAGTTGGAGCGCTCGGTGGCATCGACAGTTGCGGCCACACTGGGCGCCGCGTCGGTCAGGCTGTCGGTCAGCGTGCAGGAAACACTCGGAGCGTGCTGGGCCCTGGCGGCACTGAACTGCGGAGCGAGCGGCGCCGAAGTTGCCGGCACTTTGGGCTTCACACCGGAGGCCATGCCGGTTCTTGGGCTTGTTGATGCAGACGCGTCGGCAGAAAAAAAGAGCAACCTGCGTCGGGCAGTGAGCTCAATGTTTCAGACCAACCCCAAAGAGTGGTTTGCCCTGCGCCTGCGGCCACACGTAAGGTTCGAGCGCTTTGAGTCGCGNCTCGGAAAGCTNNCAGACCGCGAGCGGCCCGACATTTTCTACCCGTGCCGCGAAATTTCGCGCCGGGTCAACAAAAAGATTGTTACGGAGCAGAAGCCCGTAATTCCGGAAATAGTGTTTTTCCGCAGCCGGGTAACCGACGTTGCTCCGCTGATTCACGAAATAGGCGATTTAGGCTGGGTCTACACCAGTTCCGGCACATACGCCCGCATAGCCCCGCAGGCCATGGAAGCCTTTCAGCGCGCCATCGGCCTGTTTGCGCCCGGCTTTGAAGTGGGGAGGGTCGGAACCCTGGAGTTTCACCCGGGCGACCGTGTGGAGATTCTGGGCGGGTTCGGCCAGGGCCACAGCGCCGAGGTTATCGAGACCAAGGCGGAGCGCGTAGGCGGTGTTATTTACCGGTTGCGCATATTCGGCGACCAGCGCGACATTGAGTTCCGGGTTGCCGATCCGCGCATGCTGAAACCTCAGCGCCTGAAAAATGAAATAAATAAAACTTTAGATACATTATGAAAGCATGCTTTATGGGCCTGGGCTATATAGGCCTGCCCACTGCGATAATAGCCGCCAAAGAGGGTGGTGTTGACGTTGTCGGAGTCGACATAAATCCGTCGGTAGTTGAGAAGACCAACGCCGGCAAGCTCCATATTATCGAACCGGGAATGGAAGAGATGCTCCAGGAGGTTGTTAATGCCGGCAAGCTCCACGCCTCGACCGTTCCGGAGGTTTCCGACGCCTATTTCATGGTTGTTCCGACTCCGTTCAAGGGCAACCACGAGCCCGACATAAGCTACGTTGAAGCGGCCACACGCGCCGTGCTGCCGTTGCTGAAAGAGGGCGACCTGTATGTTGTAGAATCCACATCACCCGTAGGCACCACCGAAAAGATGGCCGAGCTGATTTTCAGCGAGCGCCCCGAGCTGAAGGGCAAAATTTATATAGCCTACTGCCCCGAGCGCGTATTGCCCGGCAACGTAATCTACGAGCTGGTTCACAACGACCGCGTTATCGGCGGCATTGACGAAGCATCGACCAAAAAAGCCCGGGAGTTTTACGCACAGTTTGTTAAAGGCACCCTGCACCCGACCAACGCACGCACCGCCGAAATGTGTAAACTCACCGAGAATTCGAGCCGCGACGTGCAGATAGCGTTTGCCAACGAGCTGTCGCTGATTTGCGACAAGGCCGGCATCAACGTCTGGGACCTTATCAACCTTGCCAACAAACATCCGCGAGTAAACATTCTTCAACCCGGATGCGGCGTAGGCGGTCACTGCATAGCCGTAGACCCCTATTTCATCACCGCCGAGTTCCCCACCGAATCGAAAATCATAGCCACAGCCCGCGAAATCAACAACTACAAGGCCATGTGGTGTGCCGAAAAGGTTAAGAACGCCATGCTTGAGTTTGAAATCAAGCATCACCGCAAGCCGGTGGTCGCCATGATGGGCCTGGCCTTCAAGCCCGACATCGACGACCTGCGCGAGTCGCCGGCCAAGCAGATAGTCAGCAAGGTTATGCAGGGAATCAACAATGCGGAAATACTGGTTGTTGAGCCCAACGTTGAGAGCCATAACGTATTTAAACTCACCGACTACCGCGAAGCCTACGACCGGGCCGACATAGTAGTGTTCCTCACCGCCCACACCCCGTTCAAGTCGCTTGAATGGNGCGACGACAAGGTAATTCTCGACTNCTGCGGCATCTTCAAGAAATAAAGGATGAAAANAGTNATGCTNGTTTTNGGCACCCGCCCCGAAGCCATAAAAATGGCTCCGCTGGTCAAGGAGTTCCANAAACGCCCCCAAGAGTTTGAAACCCTGGTTTGCGTAACCGGCCAACACCGCCAGATGCTCGACCAGGTGCTTTCGATATTCGACATCACCCCCGACTTCGACCTCAACATCATGAAGCAGGGGCAAGACCTCTATGACATCACNGCCAGGGTTTTGACCGGCATGCGCGACGTTCTTGACCGCGCGCACCCCGACGTGGTGCTGGTCCATGGCGACACCNCCNCCTCGACCGCCGCAGCCTTGGGCGCTTTCTACCGCCAGATTCCCGTGGGCCACGTTGAAGCGGGCCTGCGCACCCACAATATCTACTCTCCCTGGCCCGAAGAGATGAACCGCCAGATTACCGGCCGCATTGCCACCTATAACTTCGCGCCGACTCAGCTAAGCCGCCAAAACCTTCTCAACGAGGGGGTTGGCGATGAGAAAATTACGGTTACCGGCAACACTGTCATCGATGCCCTCTATTGGGTAGTTGACAAGATTAAGAGCACGCCGCAGGTTGCCAACGACCTGCGCGAGCAGCTGCGCGCCGCGGGCTACGACACCGACCGGCTCAAGGATGGCCGCAAACTGGTTTTGATTACCGGCCATCGCCGCGAAAACTTCGGCAGCGGCTTCATATCGATGTGTAAAGCCATCAAAACCTTGACCGAGAAGTTCCCCGACGTGGATTTCGTGTACCCGATGCACCTGAATCCCAATGTTCGCAAGCCTATCCGCGAAGTTTTCGGCGAAAATCTCAATGGGCTCGGCAACATGTTCTTCATTGAACCCCTGGAATACCTGTCGTTCGTCTATCTGATGGAAAAATCGACTATAGTGCTGACCGACAGC
>WFLX010250315.1_pt1 | contig 15100 bp, 11 predicted proteins | sample 4967041 | NCBI WGS metagenome assembly WFLX01 (sample SAMN12857096, study PRJNA449069) | gut metagenome | isolation source: stool from male and female vole | host: Microtus ochrogaster | place: USA:Florida | collected 2017
CGCTCATTCACCGTCATTGGTAAGGTATTGGCTGCCGACCTCATCGACACCGACCGCTTCCAAAACCATTTCCTTCTTACTGCTGCCTCTCTCGGTCCGCAACTCCTGAAGACATACGACCTCGGCAACGACGCCCAAGGAAATCTCGCAAAACTCGAACCCATCGCAATCCGCGACTTCATGTTTGAACTCCTATCAGGCAAAAAAGAACCCAAGGAAATCAACGGAAAATTCTCACTCCAAGACATAGCCCGCTAATCCCCATTTTCTGACGATATGAAAAGATTTTCTTTTTTGAAATATTTATTAAGCTTCGCAGCCATATTCAGCGCATGCTCCCTTTCCCTTGCCCAACGAGAGAAAAATAATATCTATCTCTTTGACTGTACCGGCTCCATGAAGACCAATGGTCTTTGGAATCCTGCTCAGGCAGCTCTCGATGCGACAATCACCACCCAGACCTCGATCCCCGGCTCNCAANTTCTCGTAATTCCTTTTGNTAACAATCCCTACGAAGTGATAGGTTTCTCTTCTTCCGAATATCAAGGCAAGAAAAATAATATAAGCAAAGCCTTTGACAAATATATAGCTGAAGCCAAATACACTCATATCAGCGATGTCCTAAAAGAGGGTTTTGACAGAGTCAATCCGAATATGGACAATAAAATATATCTTCTTACCGACGGCATGCCAAACTCCGGCGATTCTCCGGAAAAAGTAGCTCAGACCATCACCAATTGGTGTGCCAACCATCGGAATTGCCGACTCTTTTATGTCGCACTGACGGAAGGTGTCGTAAATCCGGTAATCCGTAAAGCAATAGACGCCTGTCCTGATGCCTTCATCGTCCAGTGTCAAGGCAGGGTAATCCCACAGATAGCCGACATTTCTTCTGATGTCTACACTAATCTCGAAGAGCTTTCCAAACAACGGGAAATATCATTCAGCCTTCCCGGAGAATACCCGCTTCAAGTCTCCTCTTCCGATCCCCTTTTTAACGTCTCTGTGGCTGGCAACAAGGCCTCTGACGGCAAAATCCTCATATCTCTGGCTCCTAAGAATGGCCATGACAAGCAGTCGCTCCATCAGACTTTGCAAGGCAAAGAAGATGAATTCCCAGTCACAATCCAGTGTACCGATAAAAGGTTTTTTATCGCAAATCCAACAATCTCGGTGCATGTTGCCGATGAAATTCCATCCCGCCTGATGCTTGCTCAGGGACAAAATGAGCTAAAGGCAGAAAGCGTGGAATGGCACGATGCTTTCCTTTGGAGCGACGCCGCGCCTGACAGCGAGGTGGAATGGAACCTTCAGCCTCTTTTTGAGAACCATCTAAACCAGAGCGTACTTCGACTGCAATTTAAAGCTGACAATAATGACTTTCAGGCCTTTTACAACGGGAATCCCATTGCCAATGGCGATATAATCAACATTTCTCCCGACAAAAATGCAATCTTAAAGGTCGTCTTCAACCATGATGCAGCCACCGGCAAACGCTACTTCAACCTCGTGCCACAGAGCCACACTGGAATAGATATGATCAACGACTCTCCGGCCGACCAATATGAGGGCACCTCTCTCCGCACCCGCTACGACGTAGGATGGAATCCTTTGAAGACTCTTCTTTTTTGGCTGGCAATCGCTCTCGCCGCCCTTNTCATCCTTTGGCTCATAGTGCTCAAAAGAATCTTTTTCCCTGTCATAAGGATGGGAAAAGTGGAATTGATAGGTCCCGGCTCATACTATGCCTCAAAGAGGATAAGAGGTGCCCGTAAGATTGTGTTCACCACAAAAAAACGGTCACAAAATTTTCTATCGCGCCTTTTTACCGGAGAAATAAAATACGTCAGAGCCGATCATTTCTCTCCCGAACTTGAAATACTCCCTGGCGGAGGCAAAAGAAAGGTCAGGGTGCGCAGCTCAAGAGGCTGGGACATTTATCCCACTTCAATTTTAGGTCAGTATGAAAAAGCCACCGCAGAAAACATAGAGACCAAAGAAAAAATGGAAATGGAATTCTCTTAATAACTCAACTTTCGCATGCTCAAGTTGAAGGACACTTTTAACCTCTTAACCTTTAAGTTGAGCGAAGCGAAACTTAAATTACAATAGCAATATGGCAAAACTAAGAAGAACGCTTCTAATAGGACTCGGAGGCACTGGCGTGAAGGCTATTCTCGACGCCAAGAAAATGTTTTATGAAAATTATGGGCAAATCCCCCCGATGATCGGCTTCATCGGTATAGATACCGACAAACCCGGACTCTCAAACGCTTTCGTCATTGCCAACGACGGAACCAAGATCACTCTCCGGGCTTCTGAACAACTCTGCATTTCTGTCGACACTCCGATTCTCATATATGCGAATAATAAAGAACGTAAGCTTTTCGATTGGCTCCCCGAAGGCAACGCCCAAGGCCTTACTGCACTCTCCATCGGAGCAGGACAAATGCGAAGCAACGGACGCTTCGCCATCACAGTCAATGAATACAGCGTGCAGCAATTTATCAACAACAAGATTACTGAAGTCAACAACGCCGCTATCATCGACAACTCCGACTATGATCTTCTCGGCACAGACACTGAAGTGCACATGGTCTTCTCTCTCGGCGGCGGCACAGGAAGCGGCATTTTCCTGAATACTGCATATCTCATCAAACGCATGTTCCCCAACATCAAGATATCCGGATATGCCGTGCTTTCAGACGTATTCCGTACTATGGTGACCGGTGCTATGTCGGCTCGTGTGAAGCCCAATGGCAAAGGAGCCATTATAGACCTTGATTATCTTGCTCACCTTACCCCTGACTCCGCTCCGGTTGATATCAAATGGTTTCACACTGTCGATAAGGTCAACAGCCGCGCATTCGATGCCCTTTATTTCATCGACAATTGCAACGAGAACAATGACATGTTCGACCATGTCGATCCTCTCTGCCAGATGATAGCCCTTGCTATTGTCACTTCCGTCGGAGAACTTGGAGTCGCCCTTGATTCAGTCAGCGACAATGTCAGCAAACTTATTGCCGACGGCACAATGGACATAAAGAACAAGAAAGCTTGGGTTGCCGGCTTCGGTTGCGCCGAAATTGTATTCGATGGCAATCGCCTCGCCAAGATCTATGAGAAGAAAGCTATGATCCAGCTTATCAACAAGATGCTCAACGGCGGATGCGACGACCCTTCTATCATTGCCAACAACTGGTTTGACAACACCAAGATTCGTGAAAATCTCGGCAAGGATGACGTAATCGACTATTTCATGTCTCCAAGTCCGGCTCACACATTCACCGACATTGACAGCCCCGACAACCCATACCCGGAATGTAAAGACTATCTCGACAAACGAGCCGTAGAGCCCAAAGCTAAACTTGATGAGAAACTCGAAGCCCTCCAGGCAAGAGTAGATGAGTCGCTCACTCGCCTCATGAAGCAGCAGGCTGACCGCGAATGTGGCATTTTCCTATGCCAACAGATCCTCCTTGCAATTCTCCGTCAGGTAGAACTTTGCGATGGCGAGATGAAAAATGAGAAAGAAGAATTTGAGAAGCAGCTCCCGCGCCTGGAATCTTCTCTCAAGACTGCTTGCAAGGAACTCGAGAAATGCATGGGCACCCTCTTCAAGCGCAACCGTAAAGAATTCGAGGAAGAAGTCGTAGCGCAGACCATGAGGCTTGCCGTATGCCGTCGTGAAATCGTACGCCGCGCTATGGCACGTCAGTTCTATAGCTGGCTGAAGGAGCGTGTCAACCAATCGATCGAACGTGTCGACGTCATAATGGGCAACTTGCAGAACGTACGTACTGATTGCACCAACGAGATTCAGAAGATGCAGCGTGCCGACATAGGAGCTAATTTCTTCCAGTTTGATCTCTCTACCGACTATGCTTCAAAGATTGAATGTCCACTTTCCGACATAGTATTCAACGATTTCTCAAAGTCGATGCAAAGCGAAGGAGGAGTAGCTTCACTTGCCGGTTTGACTTCAAAGCAGACCGGAGAAGTGCTGATGCGCTTTATCCGCACCCTGCCAAAAGTTGTAGCTTACGAGAAAATGTCGGTCGATGATGCACTCGATCAGCTCAGCGAGGATGAACTTAAGAAACTTATCCGCAATGCGGTCAAAAAGTCGCTTCCTCTGCTCTCATATACCTACCGTGGTTTCGATGCCGATCTGAGGGAGCGTCCGGTAGAATGTTATTATATCGGCATTGCCGACAAGAAACGCTCGCGTCTCACTAAAGACAACCTTTTCCAGAATCTCGTCCCCGGAGCTAAAGACATCCAGTTCTCAGAAGTAGGACTCTCAAACCGTGTGATAATTTTCCGCCAGCTTGGGGTAGTGCCTGCTTTTACGGTTAAAGCTCTTGATAGCTATAAGACTGATTATGAAAAATGGGAAGCTGCCCATCCAAATGGTTCGCATTGGGATGCCATCCTATGCCAGCGCATGGCCAAGGAACGCTATGATCTTTTCCCGAAAGACGAAGTCTCTGCCTCTCACTTGCTCGAGACTTGGATCAATGCCATCGTCTACGANCTCATCAAATATGACCCTACAATCGGCCAATACCAGATCAAGAGCCGTGGAATGGGAGGGAAGGCTCTAAAAGGGTGGCTGGTCAATATGGGTGCCACTCGTCAGGAAGCGTTCCGNTATCTTGAAGACAATATGGACATTCTCGACAACGAGATTCGTCAGGCTATCCACGACCTTGANCAACCGGGTCCCGACNACCCGATTCGCATTCTCTCTAAGAGAGCTGTGAAGGCTTGCCAANNCAACACNTATCTGCAGACCATCTCAAAATGCCCGATCTCAATGGAGAACATCGAGCACTATCCTGCCGAGATGGACCTCATAGAAAAGGAAATTGAATATATTCTCGACAATATTGCTGAGTAAATGGCTGCCTCCATCACCGTCTGGACCTCAACTTCCACCAGGCTCGCCGAGCCGCTTGTTGCGCAAGCGGTAAGGCGTGCCTGCACTGAAGCGGCCCCCTACGACACCTTGTCGCTTTCCGGACATAACCCCGCAGAGGTAGCTGAGAAAATCAGCGATGCGTTCTCTCGCCTCGTCACTATGACGATGGCTGACTCTTCGCTCCATGTCGTTGCCGTAGTCCCCTTCTATGAGAAGGGAATAGCCGAGAGTTTGGTCTCACTCATAGAGGCCTGCGGATTGGTACCCCACAAGATAACTCTGCATATCATTGGCCTATGCGGGGGACTCGAACGTATCTTTGAAAGCCACCCATCGTCAAAATCCGACGCTGAAGAGCACCGCAAGGAAGCCCAACAAAAACTGGCAGCCTTATGTCAGACTGCCCCCTTCAGCCTCTCATATTCTCTGATTGATGACTTTGCTTCTACCGGAGCACCAATCGGATTCACCCTCCAGAGTCTGTCAAGATATATCGCGCTTATCCAAACTGCTCTCATCCAAGACTACTATGCAATCCTATCGCCTACTCTGCTCTCTGCCCACCCCGGAGAAAATCTTACCGTTGGTGCTTCATCCCTGGCTTTCGACCGAGATGCTACTGCCTCGCAACTATTGGGGCATGCCTTCCTCGCTGCCCTTGACAAGGTAGGGATCGACCGTACGGAAGTCGACCTCCAGGCAGCTGCACACAGGGCAGAGTCTATGCTCAAAGGGATTTATTCTCACTATTACCATCTTTTCGAAAAGGAAATCCGACCCCTCTATCGTGATAAAGGATTGGATGAAGGAAAGGCTGTGGCAGAAGCCTCAAAGATTCTTGATGCTGATTTGGAGGCATTGAAAGAGTATATACTCGGAATTCTCGAAGATGAAACGCTTACGCTTCCCGAAAAAGAGGCCGTCCTTGCGATGATCTTAGGCAGGGACAATGAAAGGCTCAGCGGAATGCAATATGAACATGAGGGGACATTCCTCGACGATGCTTGTTCGCAACCAATCGACCTCTATGTAGAGGCTTACAACAACCATTGTCTTGATACCAATCTCCTCACGGTGCGCGGCGATTTCGATGCACTCAAGAAGTGGAGATGGGACGCCGATAAGTCGGAGTTTGTGGAGAGCGATGAAAATAAGCTTGCCCTCAATCCACTTCCCTTTATCAAAGACCTTAAGCAAGATATCATCAACTCTACGGCTTTCATTCGCGACAAGAAAGACGAACTCCAACGCCTTCTCGAGTCGAAGGAACTCCGCGAAGAGACAATCCAAATCAAGAAGCAATGGCACCGCCCGGAAGGAAATTTCAAGGATATCGAATATAAGGAGCAGCCGCTCGATGACAAATATGTCCCTTCTCCCGATCTCAAGATCAAGAAGACTGTCGACCTCCGGGATTTCTTCCCGCCTATCAAAAACCAGCAAAGCCTCGGTTCTTGCTCTTCCTTTGCCACTTCGGCAATGTATGAGGCCATGATGCAGATTAACGGGATAGAAGACAACAACGTGATGAGCCCGGCTTTCATTTTCTATCATTCTAATGTCTTGAAAGGGCGCCCTAACGGGGGAAGTAATTTCTTCGACCAACTCGCTGTCCTCGGCCAACATGGCATTTGCTATGAGGAGCTATTTCCATATACCCCCGACACCTCCCAATGGAACCCTTCTGCAGAGGCAATTGAGGATGCCAAGAATCACCGTGTCATTGCAGCTAAGCAGATACCCCTCATTGATGGTGCCGACAAAGCTAAAGTCCTAAGCCACAATCATGAGCTCCTGACAAGTGCGCTTTCCGAGGGTTTCCCGGTCGGAATCTCACTGAAGGTCTATGACAACCTTGGCAAAGACGGTGCCTTCATTCTCCATCCCGAAGATGCCCCCGACGCTAAGGAAGATGGGTGGCACGCCATGGTGCTCGCAGGATATTCGGAAGAAAACGATTTCTATATCGTCCGTAACTCCTGGGGAGAGTATTTCGGCGACAAGGGCTACTGCTACATCCCTTCCAGATATATCGACGACCCCGACTACCTAAATTTTGCATGCATCATCACGGAGATTTCAGACGCAGCCGACGGGAAAAGAGAGATTCCAACAGTCCTCGCCAACTTCGGAGCTACCGAGACGGAGATAAGGATTGCAGCTATTAGGAACGCAATCGCTAAGATGAAAATCGATCTTAAGAATAGCCAGAATCTTTACGCTGAATACTATACCTACTATCAGCGTCTTCTTCTTCAGCTTTCGATGCCTAAAGTGCAGACAGAAATTCGCCGCAGATCGGAGGAGGCACAAGCAAAGNATTATATAGGAAGGGATGCCACAAAGCAGAGACTCGAAAACACCCTTGCGGAAAAAATTGCAGCTTACCGCACCAAACTGCAATATACCATCACTGCAATGTTTATCGTGGCAATCGGATTCGCAGTATGGTGGTATCTCGGTGATAACGACCAATGGGCGGCATTTGTATCCCTTACTGCGGCTGGACTCGGAGTGGTGACTTTGTTGAGCTATAAATGGTGGGTGCGCATGAAACGCCGNCAANTAAGAGAGGAAGCGGAAGACGTGGCTGCAGATGCAAGCCGACAGGCAGAACGTCTGCTCGAAATGCAGATTAAATTCCATGTAGCCGGAATGTGGATCAGNCGATTCCATAAAATGTCGCTCGANATCACCACNNNCTACGTCCGTCTTGTCAGCTATTGCGATTCCCTGCGTGGCTGGCAGAAGGAATACGAGAGTGAACTTGGCGAGGCATATAGGCCGGAAGGTCAGATGTTCCTGACCATAGACACGTCTTCACTCCTCGAAGGATTCTTCGAGGCAAATAAGGAAAAAATAGTAAGCCGTATCAACCTTATCAAAGTGTTCAAGAATTACTCCGGNATTCTTCAGGANTTGGAGAAATCGCATGAGCAACTTCGTCAGGAAGTGTTGTCGGCTGTCAATTCATTGATGACAGACTTCAACATGGTCAATTTCCTCTTGGGCGATGAGTATCCATACGCTCCGAAAGTCAGCTTGCAAGAGGAGATGGCAAAACTTCTTGCTGTAGGTCAACCCTCCTACCGCAACCTCGCAATGAACGCCACTCCCCCTATCCGCATACTGATGGCGAAAGTAGATCGAAACAGAGCAGCCGCCTGGGAATCGGAAGCCATTCCTTGCATCCCGATGCGTCCCATCCAGCTCCCGCTCACCGATCCCACTACCATTATNCTCCTGACTCTCCATCCCTGCGAAGAGAATCAGAAAGCATAATTCCTGAACCTCGCAAAGTGAAACCGCACCTGCTTCGACCCATCAGGGANCTGGGTGACATCCCGCTCCGTACATGAAGCGACACAGNNTATACCCTCTTTGAGGAGCTTNGTGATGAGGGAGAAGCAGAAGGTCTGTTCCCCCATAATGTGAACTGTTTTATCGCCGTCGAGAGCCATTATCTCGGCGGCATATTTATCTGCAAGTTCCCCAACCTGATCTGAGCCCCACTCAGTCGGTATCTGAGGGAACGGCATGTCACGGCATTCCCCGTAGACGGAAGCCGCTCTCTGCTGCTCTTCGCCCCATTGGGCGAAAGGATGATTTGAAAGATTTATCAGCATACCTATATCTTCGTTATTCTACACGATACCATTTACGGTAGATTTCCGTCAATGTATTATTGTCGAAGGTCTTTCCTCCGTTCAGAACGCTTTGAGCCACATTTAGCAATTCGTCGATAGTCCTGAAATCTTGACGGTCAATGGAAAAATCTTCATCTTTATATACGATTTTGAAGGTAGTCTCCTTGGCAGGGGAGTGTTGGTTGATTTTATACCATTGAGTATAGATGTCTGCCTTGATATCATTGCTGAGTTCTTGCCCATCATTCCAAATCCATTTCACTGCTTCCATGAGGCTTTTGATTGAGTTGACATTTGTGCGCAGCAGAACCGGAGAAGGTGATTTCGGAAATGAGGAGACGAGGGAGATCACTTCCTCCTTATCATCTTCTATCTTCACAGGAGAGTCCTTATAAAATGCACTCAAAAGCTTATTACGTTGAAACTGGTCACCACCAAATTTTTTCAGACTAATGATATTCGTCAGATCCTGGATATTATTGAGTCTTCGTTTTATCTTGACTTTGCCAATACCTTTTACATCTATTGTCTCCGAAACAATAAAATTATAAATTGCAACTCCAATCGCAAGATCTGCTATGTATCCCACGACAAGCTCCAGTTTATTGAAATTTCCCCATCTATCATTACCACAAAAGACACAAAGTGCAGCTGCCACAAATCCAAGGATGACTATTACAAGAATTGCCTTATCAATCTTCTTCATATCAGGATAATTAATTAGTTATTATCTTCAAGCATCTACTCCAATTCTTTAGGAATTCCTCCCTATATTCATCATAACTGTCGGCATTCTCACTGTCTGAGGCTGCNTGGTTAAGNTGNTTGCGNCTNTCNGTTATTGCATTGTAAGGTTTTGTAAGGTCATAGACCATTTGACACGACTGCAAGAGCATGTTCGCAGCCCTGGAATTACTCCAACGTCTTCCCTTGAATTCGAGTCGACCTTCAGTTATTTTCTTATACGTGCCCAAGATGCTCCCTAAGGCCTCGCGAATCTTATAGTTGCGGTTCTGAGGGTTCCGTGAGAGATCTCCGTTAACGTCGAGTTCTGCCTCCAACTCCTTATCAATCCCTGCTTCCTTCATAGCCTCATATACCCTTGATATGAGATATTCTTTTGCCATGGTGTATGCTTGCTGGATCATCCGGTGCTCAATCGCCCAGTTGATGGCAGCCTCGACATTCCGGAATGTATCGTCAGCCTCAAAACCTGAATGGTTAAGCTGGCGTGAGATTTCAAGAAGCAGGGAGCGTTGCGCATCATTTGTGAANGGACTNTCGCAAAANNTANTGATNCTNTCNGAGATNGTCCNCATATANTCGCCCTCCCNAATNTCGTCGATNCGGCANGTCTGGATNAAGAAATCNAGATCGTCAAGNGCCACAGAAATATCTTCCACCGCATNGTCCAGATCACTAACGCCAGTTTCGTAAAGGATATCGGAAAGGGAACTTAGATTGCCGAAATCGCGGAAACTGGCAGCCGCCGTATTGATTTCCTGAAGACGCACTATATTTGTGAGGTCAACTATTGGCACAGTGAGGTTATTCTGTTCTTTTGGCGGAAGAGCCTTAATTTTGTAGAGAGGTCCCAAAATTTCGAATGCACCGTAATAGACACCTTTCACATTGGTATGCTTAAGGAATCTGGNATAGTTGAATAGCACAGTCGCAAACATCGGGATGGTGCGGAAAGCATGGGTCACATCAAAATATATATCATCTTCAGGATTTAGTTTGTCGAACACACNCTTGAAGATTTCCCACATCTCGGCCTNANTGAAACCGACCNGTATCATATAGCTGTNAGAAGNCCCATCTCCATTCTGCTCTGGATTAATACTGCATTTCAACCCCGAGATATTTTCCAACACCGACTTAAGACCCTGTATTCCATCCCTGNCTTTCCNGTTAATNTCGTTNGATNCANGCGTNCGGAATATCATGATGCAGTCATCCGGATCCCAATTATCCTTGCAGATTCGGGTAGCCANAGCNTCCTGGATAAACTTNGTACGATGCGTCGTAGTNTTTTNCCTCTTNTCACCNCAAGTATAATAGACGGNGAAATAGTCATTAGTGCCAAGGAAAGATATCAACACTTTTCGTCCCATAACTCGATCAAATTATCAGCCACAAAGAGCCTCATATTTCAGAAAATCAAATGTCAATGCAAAAGTACACAAATTTTCCGAACCCTCCAAACGCACATCTGTTTTTCCTCAACATTATTTGCCAATCTCATTTCCAAAGCAAACTAAGTAATAGAGCATGCTCCGCATGCGTCCAAGAGCAGCATCCACTAACTAAGAAATGGCATTCCGATTGCAAACTAAGTAATAGAGCATGCTCCGCATGCGTCCAAGAGCGACAAAAACTAACCATGATATGCCCATAATACGCACAACGCAGAACGCCGCCAGACTTGTTCTAATGGATAATTTGGCGGCAATTATTGAGCAGAGGCTTCCCGGCAGTCTGATTTCAACCATTCTCCAAATTTCTGCACAGNCTACCTCGCATAACGCAAAACGCCCCACGCAAAACGCCCCCAATCCTTGTTCTAATGGATAATTTGGCGGCCTCCTACTCCACCCCCAGTCGTAACGCCCGGAACGTCTTAATCCTTGTTCTAATGGATAATTTGGCGGCAGTTGGAAAGAGTAAGGAGTGGAAGAAGGCAGTGGCGTCTTAATCCTTGTTCTAATGGATAATTTGGCGGCAATTATAAAAGACTCATACGGTCTCTACAAGGTGTCTTAATCCTTGTTCTAATGGATAATTTGGCGGCCGCCTGTTTTTCAACGCTATAGCGTTTTGGATGATTTGAAGAGTAAATTTTAATGTCCGTAGGCATCAACCATTTACCCCTCTCCTCCGAAAAACTTCGCAAAAGTACTAAAATTTTTGATACAATCCAAGCATTTTCACATAAAAAATTCATTTATCTGTGTGATTTTAAGTAAAATCATTTTTCGGAAATGATTTTAATCTTTAGCACTGGAGATCTGAGAATTCCACCAATGTGTTTGCCCTTGTCTCCTCAGCAAACTGATTGATCATCCTCGCTAAATCATCCTCTGAAATGTCAATCTGATGAGATGGCCCGTTTTTAGGATAGATATCCAGGAAAACGACAGCCTCTTTCATTTTAAGCACCAAATAAATTAGCCTATATCCATCTTTCTTTGACAAATGTTGCTTTTTATCAGGGAGTCGAAGCTTTATAACGATAAAATCTGTTGCTAATAGGATCATATCTCTGTTATTGCGGATCTCTTCAATGGATTTACCCTTAAATTCTCTTACAATTTCATTTCTGANGCTCGAATAANCACCTCTTTTAATCTTCAAAAGAGACTCTAACCGATTACGGAATGAGGAAATGGTAAAAAACTTAATCATTGTCAAATCAGATTGATCACAGAGGAAGCATTCTCCAAAGCTTTGGTGAGATTGGGGCTATACTCCCGGTTCAGACGGAAACGCTTTATGTCACTGTTCAACTCATATAAAGCAGAATAGTTTCTGCCCAAACATTCCACTTCTTTTAAATTATCACCAAGCTTACGAAGATTTTTGAATGTGTTGCAGAGTCCTTTAAGAGTATTAAGTAGCAGACTCATTTGTGGACCAATCACCTTATAATCTTCTGAATTGATATCGTTAAACTGAGAATAAATTAATTCATAAAGAGAGTCCAGAGCCCTATTCAATCTTCTTAGCTTATTATGTGTGATTACGTTTCCCGAGACAGCCTCAACATTTTGTTCAAAACTGCGGGTACTAATACGGACAATATTTCTTGAGATCAACGAGGTCTGACACATAATAAAATTGCTATTGGTCTTATCATTAAAACGCAATAAAATATCAAATTGTTTCGAAATTCTCCTGAACATGTATTGGGTAGACTTTTCCACGGCATAATTAGTAATAAAGCATCGTCCCACAGCATCATCTACTAACTAAGAATCGGCACTCCGATTGCAAACTAAGTAATAGAGCATGCTCCGCATGCGTCCAAGAGCAGCATCCACTAACTAAGAAATGGCATTCCAATTGCAAACAAAGTAATAGAGCATGCTCCGCATGCGTCCAAGAGCGACAAAAACTAATCATGATATGCCCATAATACGCACTACGCAAAACGCCCCCAATCCTTGTTCTAATGGATAATTTGGCGGCTTTGGAATATGGATCGTACTTCTGGAAGAACTTCCGTCTTAATCCTTGTTCTAATGGATAATTTAGCGGCCGCCTGTTTTTCAACGCTATAGCGTTTTTGGATGATTCGAAGAGAAAATCTCAATGCCTATGGGCATCAAGGTTTTACCCCTCTTCTCCGAAAAACTTCGCAAAAATACTAAAATTTTTGATCCAATCCAAACATTTTTATAAAAATCTTTTATTTATCTCTATGATTTTTAGCAAAATCATTTTTCGCAAATAAAAAATATTGGTCACGAGTTGTTAAGAATCTAATGTAATGTCTTCGTTGAAACTATTAAAAAATGAATCTCTTGATAGTTTCATTACTTCTATTTTATTACAGAGGAAAGTGCAGCTTATATCATAGATAGGTTGAAGAGCCAACACATTCATATCATCCCGGAATCCCATAAAATCTTTGGAATGGTTTACCAAAAATCTGTCGCCTGAAGCATCAGCAGCAAACAAATAGAAATATTCACTCCCAATCACTTCACAAGCATCTAATACTTTTTGAAATATGAAGTGCCAGAAGAGTGTCAGGCCAATTCTATTTCTTTCGCCTAATCCAAGATTTTTCCATTTACCGCGATAATCTTCATTTACACAAAAATGACTTAATTCAATTGCTGGAAACGAAAACGATACGGGTTTATGTACGGAAAAGCCATCGATAAATGCTCCTAATCTTCTTCTGACATTTTCTCGTGAATTCTTGATTTTCTTCGAAAGAATTTTTATTTTTTCCGGATATTTTGATTATTAAGATTATTAATACCTCCATAAGATTTTGATAGGTATGCCTTAATCTTCTTATAATGGGTTCTTTCCCACTTTTAGTGAAAATATTGTCGATAGCTTCGCATCCGCATCGCATCTGTCCTGCGGCGAAGCCACGCACAGCGACCAAAAATACCGTCCCAAAGCGTCCTGGTCTCTTGATCTCTAAAAAACTACGCCGTAGGCAAAAAAATCCGCGATAATCCGCCTGATGGCGAAGCCGTCACAGCGTAAAATAATCTGCGTCTGGGCAAAACTCCCTAAAAATCCTTAAATCAATAGAAATGTTAATTCACTTAAATTAGGAAAGAACCTTATAATGTTCTAACTCATACCATTCCTTAAACCCTTGGAAAAGCAACCCTGATTTCAGTGCAAAATAACACAGAATGTCGTTCTCATCATCAATAACGACATAGCACGCAACATTGCCCGAACTATCTTGTTCAAAAGCCTCATTCTTAATGTAATTTTCAAGATTCTCATTTCTTGAATTGCAGAAATTATCTACCAAGCGGAGAATGTCGATGTCATCAGCTTTTGACAACCGAATACAATGAAAAGACTTTAGGACAGCCTTTTGTTCTGCAGTAATTTTCATCACTTAGTTGAATAGTACTCTTCTGAATCTCACTCTCTCTGCGTCCTTACGTATGTCTTCTGTTAGTATTTCTATGGGGGTAGAATTCGTTTCCTTCTTTTTAGCTTCCTGCCAGGATATTTCTCCGTGGGANACACTACTCAANGTCCATGAATTTTTGGGGGCATAAACCTCTAACACTTTATCGAAAACAGATATATAAGGCCTTAATTCTGGATGCTGTGTCACAGGATCTTCAATTGCCTNAAACTTGTATCCTCTTACGCAACGCATCACTGGCCCATATTTCCAAGCCTCAAATTGATTAGGGAACAACGGNGATCCATAAGACAATATACATTCTCTTTGNGCGAAATAAAGCAACTTGTGAAGCTNCATCTCATCCAAAGNAGATCCATACTTCTCTCTGTATCTTTGAGAAATATATTGAGCAGCTATATGAACATCCAACATAATCAATATCCTTTTACTTAGTTAACGTCATAAATTGAGAATTTGTTATGCAATTAGGGTGATTTTTCTATAATGTTATCTATCTAAATGCACAATCTCAAAGTCAATAAACCCCAGTCATCAATTATGAAGCAGACTGATTCCAANGCGTATGACATCAACTCTTGTCGTGATTGNCTGCTCAGTCTGTGTCGAAATACGCAAAACGCAANNACGCAAAAANGCCCTTNATCCTTGTTCTAATGGATAATTTGGCGACCACATGGCACGCTCTCTCGAGCTCGTTCCCGATGTGTCTTAATCCTTGTTCTAATGGATGATTTGGCGGCTCTGACGGGCTACCGTACCTGACAGCCGAAAGCGTCTTAATCCTTGTTCTAATGGATAATTTGGCGGCTTACCCAGAGCCTACCTATGAACTTCAAATGGGAGTCTTAATCCTTGTTATAATGGATAATTTGGCGGCTAGCAATCCGC
>WFLX010258646.1_pt1 | contig 15097 bp, 13 predicted proteins | sample 4967041 | NCBI WGS metagenome assembly WFLX01 (sample SAMN12857096, study PRJNA449069) | gut metagenome | isolation source: stool from male and female vole | host: Microtus ochrogaster | place: USA:Florida | collected 2017
TTGAATATGCATCCAAACGCGACGAACTCCATAGCCGCTTCGCTAAGGCAATGAACGATAATGACCTGGCCGAACTCAAACAAATCATTCTTGATTATGAGATTGTCGACCCAATCAGCGGTACACGTAACTGGACCGATGTGCGTCAGTTCAACCTCATGTTCAAGACAGAGATGGGCTCCACTGCCGATGGCGCGATGAATGTATACCTCCGTCCGGAGACTGCCCAGGGTATCTTCGTCAACTACCTCAACGTGCAGAAGACAGGCCGCATGCGTATCCCGTTCGGTATCGCCCAGATAGGTAAGGCTTTCCGCAATGAGATTGTAGCCCGCCAGTTTATCTTCCGTATGCGCGAGTTCGAGCAGATGGAGATGCAATTCTTCGTTCGTCCGGGCGAGGAGATGAAATGGTTTGACTATTGGCGCCAGACACGACTCAAATGGCACAAGGCTCTTGGCCTCGGCGATGCCAAGTATCGCTACCACGACCACGAGAAATTGGCTCACTACGCAAACGCTGCCACCGACATCGAATTTGAGATGCCGTTCGGTTTCAAGGAGGTAGAGGGTATCCACTCCCGCACCAACTTCGACCTCAGCCAGCACGAGAAATTCTCCGGAAAGAAGATACAGTATTTCGATCCTGAGCTCAACCAGAGCTATGTGCCATACGTGATTGAGACCTCAATTGGTGTCGACCGTATGTTCCTCAGCGTCTTCTGCAGCTGCTACGAAGACCAGGATCTCGGCAATGGCGACCGCCGCGTGGTGCTCCACTTCCCGCCAGCCCTCGCTCCTGTGAAGTGCGCGGTGCTTCCGCTCGTGAAGAAAGATGGTCTTCCTGAGAAGGCACGTGAAATCCAGCACAAACTGCGCTTCGACTTCACTTGCCAGGTAGATGAGAAAGACTCCATCGGCAAGCGCTATCGCCGTCAGGATGCAATCGGCACTCCTTATTGTATCACTGTCGACCACCAGACACTCGAGGACAACACCGTGACACTGCGCCACCGCGATACAATGGAGCAGGAGCGCGTCAACGCCGACGACCTCGAGAAGATCCTCGCCGAGAAGGTATCGCTCAATTCACTGCTCAAAAAGTTGCTCTAATCGTTTGAAATGTTTAAGAAGTTTAAATGGTTTATATAGTTTAAAAGTGTTGATTGTGTTAAAAAAAATTTAGGGGAATGCATGATTAATCGTAGGCATTACTCCTAAAACTGATTAAACCATATAATTCACTGCACCATGTAACCCAACACAACTTATTGCCCACTACAACCATCTAAACTTCCTAAACTTCTTAAACCTTCTAAACCACATAATATGAAGAAAATACTCAGCAAGATAGCCATGGCTTTCATAGCCATCATAGCCCTGACTTCCTTGTCCAGCTGNAACTACAACTCNCTCGTGGAGAAGGAGCAGACNGTNGACCANGCTTGGGCGCAGGTGGAAAACCAATACCAGCGCCGTGCNGACCTTATCCCCAANCTCGTCAANACAGTNAAGGGATATTCNGAGCATGANAGCGAGACNTTCATCAAGGTGACNCAGGCACGCAGCGGCTTGACCGAGGCTTACAATGCTGCTGAGGCAGTGGAGAATCCTCAGCAGAACATCCAGCAGTATCAGGAAGCTCAGAGCAAACTCAAAGGTGCGCTCGACATCTACGTGAACGCTGTCAAGGAGGCTTACCCCGACTTGAAGGCAAACCAGAACTTCATCGACCTTCAGACCCAGCTTGAAGGAACTGAAAACCGCATAGCCACTGAGCGCGAACGCTATACCCAGGCTGTGAAGGACTACAACACCTCCATCAAGAAATTCCCCACCACCATCTATGCCGGTTGGTTCGGATTCAAGGAGAAGGAGCAGTTTAAGGCTGAAGCCGGAGCCAACAAAGCCCCGAAGGTTGAATTTTAACTTAAATGAATAAATTGTCATATTGTCAATATGTCAAATTGACAATATGACAATAAATCATAATCCTAAAAAATGAATCTANAGAAATATATCCTTCATGCGGCTGCTGTCCTTCTCATAGCTCCATGCGCGACGTCTTGCCTTAACGACGATGACAAGAACTCCTTCGACACCGCAGCATGGAAAAATGAGAACGAGACCTACTTCACCCGCATGGAAGACACCATAGGCGCCGACGGCAAGAAGGTTTTCGAGAAAATCACCCCGGTATGGGCTCCCGGTGTCACCATTTTGGCCCAGTGGCACAACGACCGAAGCCTTACTGCAGGCAATCTCTCACCGATGGACAACTCGACCGTCAAAGTGCAGTATGTGGCTTCTTACGTCAATGGTGTCACACTCGACAGCAGTGCTTGGCCTCATACCGGAACTGCTAATTGGGATCTTTCCGACAGCACCTATATCTGCAAGCCGAGTGATAACATNGTNGGTTTCTGGGCAATGCTGACCAATATGCATGTTGGCGACTCCGTCACTTGCATCATTCCTCAGAANGCCGCNTANGGAGCTTCAAGTTCAAACACGTTGCCTTACTCAACTCTCATCTATAGCATGAAACTGAAGGCCATCAAAGCATACGAAGTATCTGCAAAATAAAGAATTAACCTATGATCAATAAATTGACTGTGGCTCTTGCCACGTCGGCTGTCGCCTTCTCATTCTTAGGAGTGAGGGGCGATGATGCGTCTATAAAGTTTGACACTTTCAAAGTGTCGCCAGAGGTTGCCCTCTCTCTTCCCGCTATCCCCGCCGACTCTCTACTCGCATCAAAGAATGCTTTCTCCAACGACAAACTTCTTAAAAGCGTCAATCGTAAACTCAACAAACCGACGGATGACTGGACAGAAGTGAAGGCCGATACCGCTTACTCTGTGAAATTCCCGAAAGCGGAGAAGGGTCCGGTTTTGCGTACACTCGCCACGCGTCTGCGTCCCGACAGATTCGTCAAGGGAACGCTAAGGTTGAAGTCGAACGTCATGGCTGAGCTCTCGGATGCTTACGGAAGTCTGCTGACAGTCAGTCAGGCCGATTCCGTTCCATCTTGGGACAAGACCAATTTGACTCTCGAGCCCGCAGAGACTGTAGAGCTTTTCGTCTCCTTCATATCCTTCCCGGATGATCCCGATGCTCCCAGCATTGAGCTGGAATTCGAACCCGACGAGGGTTTCGAGAGCGTATCGATTGCCATGGGGCCTGCTGTCACCACACGTTTCCGTGTAGATGAGTCAGCATTGGGTACCCGTGTAAGCCGTGCCTCGGTTTCTCCCGACGGCAAGTATATGATTCTGGGCTACTCCACAATGTATGGGGAGAACAACCGCCGCTCATGGTCTGAGCTCATTGAGTGCGCCACTGGTAAGACAATCAATGCCTCACTCCCGAAGAGTACCGTCTGGTTGCCGAAGGGGAGCAAACTCGGCTACACTGTAAAGACCGATGACACTTACTCTCTGTATAGCCTTGATGCAGCAACTCAGAAGCAGACACTGATGGCAACGGAACTCCCCGAAGACAACTTTACGATCAGCCCTGATTGCAGTTTTCTTATTGTCTATAAATATGTAGAAGGTCCGAAAGACTCCGGTCCCGTAAAGCGTCTCAGGGACCCGGATGACCGACTCTCAGGTCATCGCAACAGGTATTATCTTGAGAAATATGACCTTAAGACCGGAATCAGACANCCTCTTACTTATGGAGGCAACACCACATCTGTCTATGACATAGCGCCAGACTCCAAAAAACTCGTGTATGGCTCACAGACTGAGAAAATGGACGTCTTTCCATTCTATTTCAACGATATCATCGAGCTAGACCTGACTACGCTTGCTACCGACACACTCGTTAAGGCTGACCCCTACGTGCAATCTTGCAACTACTCTCCCGACGGCAAGCAGCTTTTCTTCACCGGTGGGCCAGAGGCTTTCGGTGGGATCGGAAAGAACAATGGGGGCCATAAGTATAGCAACGATTATGACGTGCAGGGCTTCATCATGAACCTCGCGGACAAANCGGTGCGNCCNATGACNCGCGATTTCAATCCATCTCTTGGAAGGNGAACCGGTTTGGAANAGTGTCGATGGTCAGATTTATTTCCGTGCTACTGAAGGTTTTACACTCAATGTCTATAAGCTTGACCCCAAGAGTGGCACTATCACGAAATTCGATTTCGGAATGCCCTANATCTCACGCTTCTCAATCGGCGCTGANGAAAACAAGTGGATGGCTGCCATTGGCTCCGACTATCACTATGCAGGACGTTGTGAGCTTCTCGACCTCAAGTCGGGCAAATTGAAAGTGGTGGATGACCCCTATTCGCGCGACTATCCCGANATGCAGGTAGGGGAGGCNTCGACCTGGACCTACAAGGCTTCTGACGGCACTACCATCGACTGCATGCAAGTGCTTCCACCCGATTTCGACCCGAATAAGAAGTATCCGCTTATTGTATATTATTATGGCGGTTGCTCTCCCTGTCAGCGTTATCTCAGCGTTTACGACCCTCAGATCTTCGCATCGCGCGGCTACGTGGCGCTCGTCATCAATCCTTCGGGTGCCTATGGTTACGGCCAGGAATTCTCAGCACGCCATGCCAATGCCTGGGGCGACTACACTGCCAATGACATCATCGAGGGGGTGAAGGAATATTGCCGCACCCACGACTTTGTCAACGACAAGAAGATAGGATGTCTTGGCGCAAGCTATGGCGGATTTATGACTGAATATCTGCAGACAAAAACAGATATCTTCGCAGCCGCTGCATCTCACGCCGGCATATCTAACGTTGCTTCCTACTGGGGCGAGGGCAACTGGGGTTATTCATACAATACTACAGCCGCTCCTGAGTCGTACCCATGGAACAATCCCGACCTCTTCACCAAGCATGGCGCCCTTTTCAACGCCGACAAGATTCACACTCCTCTTCTCCTGCTTCATGGCAAGGCGGATACTAACGTGCCGATAGGGGAGAGCATCCAGCTCTTCAACGCCCTCCGCATTCTTGGACGAGACGTGGAGTTTGTGCAGGTAGACGGTGAAAACCACATCATCACCAACCACGATAAGCGTCGCCCGTGGCACGCGACCATCATGGCATGGTTTGCCAAGCACCTCCAAGACGACCCCTCCTGGTGGGAAGAACTCTACGCCGACTAATTAAGAATTTAGATTTTAGAATTGAGAATGAAATTATTTATAAGAATAGCAATGGCGGCAGCACTACTGTCGCTATTGCTTCCATTTTATGGGGAAGCCCAGAATCCTAAGCGGGAATTCCGCGGAGCATGGCTCCACATCATAGGTCAGACCCAATATATGAACACACAGAAGAAAGGTTCTGCACAGCTCAAGACATACATCGCCGATCAGATCGACAAGCTGCACCGAGCAGGTTGCAACGCCGTAATCTTTCAGGTGCGTCCTACGGCAGATGCCGCTTACATCAGTGACCTTGAACCTTGGTCGAGTTGGATTACTGGCAAACGAGGAGTGGCTCCGNCTCCTCTTTGGGACCCCTTGGAGTTTGCCATTGAGGANGCGCACAAACNTGGCATGGAGCTCCATGCGTGGCTCAATCCATATAGANTGACATCCTCTCCCAAGGAAGTGCTTCCGGCCGACCATATGTCGAAAAAGTATCCTGAGCGTTTCTTCAAATATGACGGAAAGATATTCTTCGATCCGGCATATCAGGAAAACCGTGACTTTATCTGCGAGGTGGTAGAAGACATCACCAAGCGCTACGATGTAGATGCCATCCATATCGACGATTATTTCTACCCCTATCCGACAGCTGGAGTCAACATTCCAGATGATGACTCTTATGTTAAGTTTGGCAACGGCATGAACCGCGCTGACTGGCGCCGCCATAATGTAGACATGCTCATNGAGCAGATGAACACAACNATCAAGAAGACAAAACCTTGGGTGCGTTTCGGAGTAAGTCCATTCGGCATCTGGCGANATAAGANGACCGACCCCCGAGGGTCGGNTTCCAACGNCCTGCAGAACTATGACGGCCTTNATGCAGATGTGCTACTTTGGGCAAAGAACGGNTGGGTAGACTATCTCGCCCCACAGCTATATTGGACTCTTGACTTCAAGGCGGCTCCGAGCCGGCATCTCGCACATTGGTGGAACGACAACTGCTATGGCGTAGATGTTTTTATCGGGCAGGATGTGCAGCGCACTATGAACACTGCCGACCCGAAGGCTGGAGACAAAAACGAACTGGCGACAAAGGTGAAACTCTCGCGCGATCTTCCCAACATCAAGGGCAATGTATGGTGGCATGGCTATTGGGTGACAGACAATATGAAAGGTGTGGCCGACTCGTTGGCCTACGTGCACCAGAATACCGTTGCCCTTCCTCCTGCATATGGCGACCAAAAAGTAAAACCCGCTCCTGTCAGCAATCTGCGTCTCGCCAAGAAAGACGGGAAGGCTTATCTCGTGTGGGATTCCAACGCTGAGAAGAATAAAGAGACGGATCAGGTGCGCTACGTGGTCTACTCCTTCCTTGAAGATGAAGACATCGACTTAGACAATGTNGNGNCCATCANGTTGNTGACGCCAAATAAAGAGTATCTCGTCTCCGATGAGGCCGATGACTCCTTGCTGAAAGGGATGCGCTTTGCCGTCACTGCCCTCGACCGTCAGAACCGCGAATCCAAACCTGTGGAAATTGGTTTATAGGTTTAAGATATAAAGATAAGATTCATATTTAATCTCATGACAGATATAAAATCACTCTTAGACGAGCAGGCCGCTCTGATAAACCGCCCCGAATTCATCCCTGAAGATCCGGTGCAGTTCCCGCGCAGATTCGAGAAACTCCAGGATATAGAGATTGTATCGCTATTGGCAGCCCATATAGCCTGGGGAAAGCGCACAATGATTTGTCGGGACGCAGAGCGTCTGCTTGCTCTTATGGGCCATGACCCATACAATTATGTGATGGATGAGGGATACCTCGACCTTGACCCGGCGCAGAACATCCACCGCACATTTTTTGCTCGCGACCTTCAGCACCTGCTGAAGGGTCTGCGTGAGATATATAGTAAGTATCCAAGCCTCGATGCGTTCAGCGCAGCTGTGAAGGCAGCCGATGACCCCGCTCCAGCCTGGAAACTTGTAGAGGAGATGCAGAAGGTGATTACTGATGCTAATGGGGGAGAGGTATCAAAAAGGGGATTGCCTAATAATCTGAAACAGACGGCACTGAAGCGTGTCAATATGGCTTTGCGATGGCTNGTACGCGACGANGGCATAGTNGATATGGGAGTATGGAAGTCAATACCGAAATCTAAGCTCTATATCCCTCTCGACGTGCACGTAGGTAATACAGCCCGCGATTTAGGGCTTCTGACGCGTAAGCAAGACGACCGTAAAGCCGTAGAGGAGCTGACCTCACTGCTTCGCGAATTCCGCCCAGATGACCCCGCCTACTACGACTATGCCCTCTTCGGCATCGGCGTCAACGGGAAAGAATTGAGTCTTCAGTCTTGAGTCTTCAGTCTTCAGTCTTCAGATTGCGGTCAGGCCGCTGAGGTGGTCAAATCCCTATTCAACCGGAAACCGTGCTATTTTGGAGGAAAACGCCAAAGTTACGACATGGCTCTCAAAACGCCAGCTTGACAAAATCATCTCTATCTCACCGGAAGCTGTCTTTACGACTCCTTTTCCATACTTATCGGGGGCAGCTTGGCGTAGGCTATCAGCTGTTTTAGGAAGCGCGACAATACGATAGTCGCTCTTCCAGTCGGCAGCCTCCCCCATAGCCGCTTTATATAGCGCCTCCTTGCAGGTCCACGCCAATATGTATTGCTCAATTTCGTCAGCAGTAACTTTCTCTATATCATCGAAAGATGGTAGCAATCCCAATTCATCCGCCGAGAGGAATTTCTCACGTATCTTAAGCACTTGCGCACGGTCGGCTTTCTCAAGATCTACGCCAAGAGCGGTGCGGGGATTTACCTCTGAGAGTTCGATATCAGGAGTCTTTGGAAGAGACGCGATGACAAGGCAGTGGGAAGTGTGGGATACGGAAATGCGTTGGGGCAGTCCNTCTNTGTATGGAGNTCCATTCTCNTAATGTGCTATCTCGCGGTAGTCACCGTCAGCCTCTGANAATATCTGCATNGCAAANAGTTTCCAGACCTTAGCCGACTTNCCGTCNGCTCCATATATCATCTCGANANCNACCCCGCAAGGNGCCATCTCCTTCTCATACAAAAACTCATCCATANCTCAANTAATCTTTGANGCTCTAATCTTNGTGATGCGATGCTTNTCCATCTGCATGATNAGGAAGCGGAANGGNCCNCGNTGCAGTGACTCNTTGTTTTCNGGGAAGTCTCCCTTGATCTCCAGCATCAGGCCGGCAAGGGTCTCGGCATCTCCGATATCGCCAAGTTCTTCCTCCTCTGTATCCGTCACGCGGCAGAAATCGCTGATAGGTATCTTGGCGTCGAACACATAGGTGTCAGGAGAAATCTTGCGGTAGAGATTCTGAGTCTCGTCATACTCATCGTCAATCTCACCAACTATCTCCTCAATTACATCTTCCAAAGTTACAATGCCTTGAGTATCACCATACTCATCGATGACTATGGCCATATGTATCTTCTTTGTGCGGAAATCCTCGAGGAGGTCGTCGAGAGAGCGGGATTCCGGAACGAAGTAGGCATCACGTATCAGGGCTTGCCATCGGAATTTCTCATCCTGATTGCCAATGTAGGGGAGANGGTCNTTGGAGNANAGAATACCTCGGATGGCATCTTGCGTGCGNTCGTAGACCGGTATGCGGCTATAGCCAGACTTTACGATTACGTCGAGAACCTCTTTGAAATCAGCATGATACTCGATATCGGTCACGTCGACGCGTGATATCATAATCTCGCTTGCTCCTTTATCGCCGAAAGTCAGGATACCCTCGAGCATCTCCTTGTCTTGTCCTTCCTGAAGATCGGATATCTCAAGCGCTTTCTCAAGCTCATCAGTGGTAAGGTTTTCCTGCTTCTTCGCCACCACCTTGTTAATAATGGAGGAAGACTTCACAAGGATAGCAGATATCGGAGAGAAAATTGTGGAGAAGAAACCGATACCGGATGAGGCCATAAGTGCCCATTTCTGGCTTCTTCCGCGTGCCACCAGTTTTGGGAAAATCTCGCCAAACAGAAGCAAGAGGAATGTCAATAAAACCGTTTGAAGGAGAAACCCTACGACGGATGAGTGAAACGTCACTGCCTGGTTGATGGCAAATGTAAGGAGCACCACCATCGTGATATTGACCAGATTATTGGCTATTAGGATGGTGGCGAGCAATTTCTCAGGGTTCTTGATTAGTTGAAGGGCTTTCTGGGCTTGGGGAGTCTCATCCTCTTCCAAATCCTCGATATCAGACTGTGAAAGACCGAAGTAGGATATCTCGCTGCCTGACACGAAAGCCGACAGACAAAGGCATATGAGAGCTATAAATACTATGATTGCCCATGACGTCCAGTTTTCCGGAGCATGGAAAGATATGGCAGTTGAGGCAAGCTGGCTCAAGGCCAGCAGCGGACTGTGTGCAGGTAAAGGGTCTGTATCCAATNTTCTGTAATAGTTGGTTATGACTGCAAAATTACTATTTTTTACCCATATCACCAAATATCCACACAAAATTTTTAGTGTTCAGTCTTGAGTCTTCAGTCTTCTTTAGCAAAGGCAAGGCGCATGGCTCGTGCGACCGCGAGCTTGATAAAAAGAAAACGACATCCATTTTCACAAATGGATGCCGTTAAGTGTTTTCCATAATACATTTTACTAACCTAACATCATGAAACTAATTTCTTACTTTATACTATTAGAACAATCTCCACCCCCAAAGGTTTAAACCGCCAAAAAATTTTACAATTTTTAATACTCCCTCTCCGTTCTACTTTTAAGTAGGGTGTTCAGTTTGATGTTCCAAGTCTTAGGTCAAGACGCTACCACAAATAGCCTCTCCGAGGCTACTGAGATCTTGATCTTTGCCCCAGGCTGAAGCCTGGGGTTTCGTCACAATAACAGCTCTCCGAGCTGAGGAGTTACCTCAACAATAATGGTACCCTTAACTGAGCACCCTAACATTTAAGTTATACTCTAAAAAATTATCATTTATCATTAATAATTCATCATTGAAAGGCCGCTTCGCACCCTCCCCGTCAGGGCGAATGCATCTTGGAAATATCTATACTGCCTTGCTCTCTTGGCTCTCGGTCAAGTCGCGCGGTGGAAAATGGATCCTCCGAATAGAGGATCTCGACCCTCAACGCTCTAAAATAGAGCATGCCCGCATGATAGAAGACGACCTTCATTGGCTTGGACTCGATTGGGATGAAGGTGGACTGGATGGCATTGGCCCTAACGGACCTTATGTGCAGAGCCAGCGGCATCATCTATATGAGGAAGCCCTCGAACGACTGAAGGCCACAGGTCTTTGCTATCCTTGCACCTGCACCCGTGCCGACATACTCGCCACTCAGGCTCCTCACGAGTCGGATGGGAGAGTGGTGTACAAGGGTACGTGCCGCCCTGCCATCATTCCTTCTCATTATATAGATAAGCCTCGTGCGGCAGTACGATTGACCGTTCCCGACGAGGACATCACCTTTATAGATAGGATAAAGGGGGAGCAGACAGTCAATCTTGCGCGTCATTGCGGCGACTTCATCGTGCGTCGCGGCGACGGCGCGTGGGCCTATCAGTTGGCTGTTGTAGTGGATGATGCATTGATGGGAGTGACNGAGGTGCTTCGAGGCGACGATCTCCTTCTTTCTGCAGCCCAGCAGATCTATCTCTATCGTCTTCTTGGCTATGAGCCGCCGGAATTCGCGCATGTACCACTCGTTTGCAACGAAGCCGGTATCCGCCTCTCGAAGCGTGACCACTCCCTCTCCATGGAATATCTGCGGGCCCATCACACTCCTGAGGAAATCCTGGGAATGGCTGCCCATCGTGCCGGCCTAATACCCACCACGGCTCCCATCTCATTGAAGGAATTAATGCAAGTCAGTGGTTGAGATCGAATTCGTCGGCAAGGTCGCGAAAAAAGTTGTGGTTGAGTATTTCGGAGATTTTAGCTAATTGGTCGATGTCGATTGTGGANCGCTCAAAGATATAGTAGACATTGCGGCGGTCGCAATGTATTTGCCCGGCAAACCATCCGATGGTGTATTGCCGTGGCATTGCTTCGAAAACCTTCTTTATTTGAGCTCCTATGTGCATCGTCTGTTTCATGTTGCAAAGGTAGCTCCCGCAATCCGTCTAAATTGGTCCTTTTTAGTCCATTTCCCGAAAGTGTACAAAAAAGGGCGGCAGACAGACTTGTTTCTTGCCATCAGAAGGTTCTGGAATACCCATTAAGGTCAAGAAAAAGAATAGTCCACGCCCATATATGATGNGTCTGCCCTGAGAAGGGCAGACACAAAATATACAGAGAGTGCAACTTATTCAACTTCTGCACCTTAATAGATGAATTTTCCAGATTCTCTGATGGGCTCAGTTGAGAAGCTCTCCTTTATGTCGGCAGAAGCAATGTGCTTCCACACTGCAAATATAGTGAATTTATCCGACATAAGCACTATAGCGCGGACTATTTCTCGCAAAATTATGTCAAAAAAAAGAGTTTTATTAGTCCATATCAGTCCTTTTTGTTAATTTTGCAGTATGAATCCTCCTGAGCAATGCGATTCCGGCTTTGTCGGCACAGCCGATTTGATTGCGTCTGACTCTCCTGAGATGAGAATAGTAAAGATCATCCGGGAGTCGGACATGAGTGTCACGGCCATGGGGGAGAGGTATGGCCATAGGTGGTTTCTTAAGTCAATACCCGACATAGAGATTTCCACAGTCGCTCTTCAGCGTCTGAAAAAGGAATTTGATATCCAAAGCAAGCTCCATAATCCAGGCATAGCATCCNCCATAAGTCTGGAGAAAGTGGATGGCATAGGGCTTTGCATGATATCAGAGTGGATAGAGGGGAAGACTCTTGCTGAAGTGCTGGAGGAAGGGAAGTTGAAGCGCAGCGACCGGCGAAGGTTGGCAAATGAGATAATTGAAGCCTTGGATTATCTTCACAAGGAAGGTGTGGTGCATCGCGACTTGAAACCTGAAAACATTATGATCCGCAAAAACGGTGGAAGTGCGGTGATTGTCGATTTCGGTCTGGCCGATACCGACTCCCACGCCCATTTGAAAGCGGCCGCAGGCACAGAAGGATACATGGCGCCGGAAGCATACACTCGTCATGAAGCCGACACTCGTGATGACGTCTATAGTTTAGGCATGATTCTCATGCAACTCTCTTGTGGATATAGAGGGGCTATCCGAAGATGCCTGTCGTCATCGGGCAAGAGATATGAGAATGCAGGGAAGCTTAAGGAAGCCTTAAACCGCCAAAACAAACGGAACAAAATAATCAGGAATGCCAGTCTCGTGTTGGTGCTCGCTGCGGTTTTGGCCACCATGATTATGGAGATCCTATCATTGAAGAAGGAAAATAAGGAATCTGTAGAGAGAATGGCTGTGATGCAAGATTCGGTGGGAGTGATGGTGGCAAATGCAAAAGCAAACCTTCAGACGATTTCTGAAATGACCGATACGATAAGCATGCTCAAGGGAAACGTCACTGAGCTATCGACTGAGCTCAATAAGCAGCGGGAACTCGAAACTATAGTGGAAAAGTGTCTTGACCATTCGAGAGCTGTTTACAGCCAATATGATGAGAAACGGATAGAGCAATTGCTCGCTAATGGGTATAAACCTTTTGATATTGATAAGGAAGCACAAGCAAAGTCAAGAGAGTATATGAATAAGTATATTGATGGATTGAGCAGTAAACTGCCTGAAGAAACCTTCGTTAAAATCAAGTATGAGATTATTGACGGGGAACTTTATATACATCAAGAATGGGCCACTAAACATATATTCAACCGTGTATTCAATTGATAATTTACGTAGNCTGGTAGAGGAGTCGTTTGGAAGCGANGTGAAGTCNCCGAAGGGTTNCACTCAGCTATCGGAAAGCATTTTCGATCGTACGGGAATGCTTATCAGCGCAACTACACTTAAGCGTATATGGGGATATCTGTCGGAGCCTGTCACTCCACGTCAGGCTACCCTCGATGTCCTGGCGCGCTATATAGGATGGAAAAGCTGGTTGGAGTTCCAGCAAAATAGTAAGCCTGGCATAGACAGCGGCATGGTGGCGTCGGAGCATATCGATGTGTTGCGTGAGCTTAAATGGGGGGATATAGTAAGGTTGACCTGGCAACCCTCCAGAGTCTGCGATGTGAAATATATAGGAGCCGGTAAGTTTAAGATAATCAAGGCTGAGGGCACAAAGCTGAGTGTAGGCGACACTTTCACATGCAATTTGATAGTAGACTCCGAGCCCCTCTATCTCAACAATCTCATCCACGACGGCTCCCCGGCCGCCACCTACGTCTGCGGGCGCCACTACGGNATCCACTTCCTNCGCNTATAAGCGCGGAGCNANAGTAGTGGGCACNCTCCAGCTTACGTCATAGCGTGTCTGAAGGAAATTCTGGCTATATTATTGAAAAGTCAGGGTATCGGTACAGAGGCGTGGTTATAAAGTTGCTATTTGCTCCTCTGACAAACCAGTGTAGAGCATAATGTCGCCAATCTCCACTCCGGATTTCTTCATCTTACGGGCTACTTCTAATTTCCCTTTTTCTTCCCCGAGCTGAATTCCTTCTTCTTTTGCAAATTTTATTTCTGAGGCTCTCTCCATCTCATCGAGTATGGAGTTTCTATAGGCAACGATATCCTCAGCGGCCATTGAAGCAATCTCCGCAGCATCGAACATCTCATCATATTCTCCCGAAAGATAGGGTTTTGAATTTTTATTTAGATTTTCCATATTCTTTATTAAGTAAAGTCTTCTTTCCAATTCAGTTTTGCAATTCTCTCATTTCTTGCTGACTTGAGCCAGCGAAAGGAAATAAATCTTAAAGTCCTTAGAAAACACAATATGAGTGTCTTTCTCCATCAAGAGCACTTCATTGACAAGACGGTGCTCCAAAGGTTTCATATCAAAATCTGTAATCACAATCAGATAGACTGGTTTAAAGTCGTATGTCTTACCTTTGACTCCTTGCCTGAATACGCAAGATGATATATAGAAAACCATTCTCTTTCCAAATAGTTCGGATGGTTTTCGTTGCATCTCAACTATAAAATGATGGCCGGTGGTGGTAGTGCAGTAGGCATCATAGTACAGACGTTTACCCTTCGGGTCTGCTGGTAGTACTTCCTTGTCCAGGAAAGTCACATTAGTGATTACCATTTCGCCTTCAAAGAGGGCATTGAGAAANNTTTTCAANACNTCNGAATGCTCTTCAGAGGCGAANGCACGTTTGAANCCATAATCNGNGCGAAGTTTTATAAACGTCTTTTTAAGGAGGTCATCTACTGAGTTTTCCATACAGTTTCTTGATTTTGGCTCTAAGTTAATAATTATTTTTGAATTGTGCAAGAACTCACCACGGTAATTTCCAATTTCAGGTTAAGAACGTTGAATCCATCTTCTGCGCTCTCACCTCCCCACCATCCCACTAACAATGGCCAGCACTTGAGTGAGCTTGCAAATTGCATAGTCAATGGGACTGCGACTTGNTTTAGCTTGGGCGTAGCCAATTGCAACCGCCGCGAGCCAGCATAAGGTAACTNTGCCCCGACCTTTNCCGACTATTACCCAAAAGGCAGAGACGNACGGTTCNCGCTANTCATACTCATAAATAACCTGGGTTCGAACATCAGCACCAAATAAACAGCGAGGAATAATAGAGCGATTGCTCCAGCGATAATGATTGCNGTCTTCTTANTTTTTTCATAACAAACTACTTCTTCTTTTTGTCAAAAGGATAGTTCTCACTCCAGGGCCNTTCTTTCAAAGTATANATAAAATCCTTNTCTTCAAATGTCTTGTCATCTATTTGATGGAATGTTGAAGCATCTATATCTTCTAACAGGTTGCTGACATAATATACATTGTTATTATCGGCTGCAATATGACCGTAAAAATAGAATCTTGCATTTTTTACATCCAGGGAGTCCTTTAAGAA
>WFLX010265596.1_pt1 | contig 15095 bp, 12 predicted proteins | sample 4967041 | NCBI WGS metagenome assembly WFLX01 (sample SAMN12857096, study PRJNA449069) | gut metagenome | isolation source: stool from male and female vole | host: Microtus ochrogaster | place: USA:Florida | collected 2017
AACCTGTTCCGTGACCTCGATCCCGATTTGTGGCGTTCGACCGGTGAAAACCCGGTAATGCTCCTTCAGAGCCTCAGCGCCAAGCGTCTCGACGAAATTATCGCCGACAAAGACCTCATGGCCCGCATCAAGGAAGCCGACAAGGAATTCAATGCCTATATGGCCGTTCCGATGCGTTCCGACCTCCCCTCGGTTGCATATTTCTCGATGGAATATGGCCTCTGCAACGCTCTTAAAATCTATTCCGGCGGTCTTGGCGTACTTGCCGGTGACTATATTAAGGAAGCATCTGACTCGCGCGTTCCCATGACCGCAGTCGGTTTCCTCTATCGCTACGGCTACTTCACCCAGAGCCTCAGCGTAGATGGCCAGCAGATTGCCAACTACGAACCCCAGAACTTCAACCAGCTCCCCATCGAGCAGGTTATGAACGAAGACGGCTCGCCCATGATTATTGAGGTTCCCTTCCCCACCAACATCGTTTATAGCCACGTTTGGCGCGTAAACGTTGGCCGCATGAACCTCTATCTGATGGACACCGACTTCGACATGAACTCGGAATTTGACCGCCCGATTACCCACCAGCTCTATGGCGGCGACTGGGAAAACCGCATCAAGCAGGAATATCTGCTCGGCATCGGCGGCATTATCATGCTCCGCAAACTCGGCATCAACACCGACCTCTACCACGCTAACGAAGGCCACGCAGCCCTGCTCAACCTCCAGCGCCTGGTAGAATACATCACCGAAAAGCATCTCGACTTCAACGTGGCCCTCGAACTGGTTCGCGCATCGAGCCTCTATACCGTGCACACCCCCGTGCCCGCCGGTCATGACTACTTCGACGAAGGCCTTGCCAATAAATATCTNNGCNANTATCNCNCANNANCTCGGNATTTCNTGGCNNGAACTNATGAACATGGGNCGCGAAAACCCCGACAGCGGCGANAAGTTCTCNATGAGCGTATTNGCNCTCAACACCTGCCAGGAAGCCAACGGCGTTAGCTGGCTCCACGGCGAAGTGTCGAAGAAAATGTTTGCCGGCGTTTGGAAAGGTTACGACTGGAAAGAAAGCCACGTTGGCTACGTAACCAACGGCGTTCACATGCCCACCTGGGCTGCTTCGGAATGGAAAGCATTCTATGGCGAAAAGCTCGGCAAGGAAGTGTTCCAGCACCAGGACGACGTTAAGGCTTGGAAAGGCATCTTCAGCGTTCCCGATGACGAAATCTGGAACATGCGCGTTCTGATGAAAAACAAATTCATCAACTTCGTTAAGCGCGACTTCAAAGCAAAATGGCTCGCCAACCAGCGCGACCCGGGTGCAGTTATCGGCATTCTTGACCGCATCAACCCCAACGCCCTCATTATCGGTTTCGCNCGCCGCTTCGCCACCTACAAACGCGCACACCTGCTCTTCACCGACCTCGACCGTCTGGCCAAGATTGTCAACAACGAGCAGTTCCCCGTGCAATTTGTATTCTCCGGCAAGGCTCACCCCGCCGACGGTGCCGGCCANGGCCTCATCAAACGCATCATGGAAATCAGCCGCATGCCCCAGTTCCTTGGCAAGATTATCTTCCTCGAAGACTACAACATGGTAGTTGCCAAGCGTCTGGTTACCGGCGTTGACATCTGGCTCAACACCCCCACCCGCCCCCTCGAAGCATCGGGCACATCGGGCGAAAAGGCCGAAATGAACGGCGTTCTGAACTTCTCAGTGCTCGACGGCTGGTGGTACGAAGGCTACAAGTTCGACGAAAAGGCCGGTTGGGCGCTCACCGAAAAGCGCACCTACACCGATCAGGGCCAGCAGGACAAGCTCGACGCCGCAACCATCTACTCGATGCTTGAAAACGAAATCATTCCGCTCTACTTTGCCAAGAACTCCAAGGGCTACTCTCCCGAATGGATTCAATATATCAAGAACTCCATCGGCCACATCGCCCCGAACTTCACCATGACCCGAATGATCAACGACTATATCGAACGCTTCTATTCGCCCGAGGCACGCCGCTTTGCCACCCTCGCAGCCAACGACTNCGCCGTAGCCCGCGAAATTGCTGCATGGAAAGAAAAGGTTGCTTCGAAATGGGACGGAATCGAAGTTGTAAGCATCGACGACTCTACCGCAACTGCCGCTATCGCCGCTACCGGCGCCGAACATAGCGCAACTGTTGTTCTCAACACCAACGGTCTTAGCAAAGACCTCGGCGTTGAAGCCGTAGCGTTCCAGACTGTTGACGGTCAGGACGAATTCGCCGAAGCTATCGAGCTTAAACCCGAAAAGACCGACGGCGACATCGTGACCTACAAACTTTCGCATACTCTCGGCAACCCCGGTATGTATCGCTACGCATACCGAATCTTCCCCAAGAACCCTGCACTGGCACACCGCCAGGATTTCGCCTGGGTTCGTTGGATTTAAACTCCGAACAACGCTAAGGGTGACCCTCCGGGGTCACCCTTAATCATTTTTTATACTTCATTCACAATTACTTAATTCCCAAACTCATGGGCGGCTTTTTCGGTATATCTTCGCGCAAACAATGTCGCAACGAACTCTTTTACGGCACAGACTATAACTCTCACCTCGGCACCCGCCGGGCAGGTATGGCAACCTACGACGCCGGCGACAAACGCTTTATTCGTAAGATTCACTCGCTTGAATCAACCTATTTTCGCACCAAATTTGAAAAGGAACTCGAAAAGTTCACAGGCAATTCAGGTATCGGCATAATCTCCGACACTGATCCGCAACCGATNATAATAAACTCCCATCTTGGCAAATTCGCAATCGTAACCGTTGCCAAAGTCTGCAACATCGACACTCTCGAACGCGAACTTCTTGACCAAGGCGTGCATTTCGGGGAACTCAGTTCCGGTCAGACAAATCAGACGGAACTCATTGCCCTGCTGATAAACCAAGGCAAGAACTTTGTTGAGGGTATTGAAAACGTCTATAACAAAATCGAAGGCTCGTGCTCGCTGCTTATTCTCACCGAGCATGACACAATAATTGCCGCGCGCGACAAACTCGGACGCACCCCCATAATCCTTGGTCACAAAGACGGTGCGTGGGCCGCCACATCCGAAAGCACGGCCTTCCCCAATCTCGATTTTGAGCTTATTCGCGACCTCGGACCCGGCGAAATCGTTGAAATCTCTGCCGATGAAGTCAAGCAACTGCGCGAACCCAATAAGGAAATGCAGATTTGCTCGTTCCTNTGGGTTTACTACGGCTTCCCCACCTCAACCTACGAAGGCAAAAACGTTGAGGAAGTACGCTTTAAATCNGGCCAGGCAATGGGTGAAGTCGACCCGACCGAAGTTGATTGCGCCTGCGGCATTCCCGATTCAGGCACCGGCATGGCCCTCGGCTACGCNGCCGGNCACAAGATTCCTTTCCACCGTTGCATATCTAAATACACNCCNACNTGGCCNCGCTCATTTACCCCGGCAAACCAGGAGATGCGCAACCTCGTAGCCAAAATGAAACTGGTNCCGAATGCAGCGATGCTNAAAGATAAGCGCGCCCTATTTTGCGATGANTCAATCGTTCGCGGCACCCAGCTTAACGACAACGTNAGCGAACTCTATAAAGGGGGCGCCAAGGAGGTTCACATGCGCATAGCCTGCCCGCCGCTGATCTACGGCTGCCGCTACGTAGGNTTCACNTCATCTAANTCAGACATGGANCTGCTCACCCGTCGNCTGATTGAAGAATTTGAAGGCGACCCGAACGCCCACCTCGACGAGTACGCCAAAACCGGCTCGGAACGCTATAACCGTCTGGTCGAAGCAATCCGCAATCGCTTTGGCTTGACATCCCTGCAATTCAATCCGCTTGAAACNCTGGTTGAAAGCATCGGNTTGCCGAAATGTAAAATATGTACTCACTGCTTCGACGGAAGCAGTCACTTCTGATAAAAAAAGAGGGGCGAATCAATTTCGCTCCTCTCTTTTTTAGTATTTATTGTAGTGAACTTTANCGGGNNCCCACTTATCTTTGGGAGTTACCGGAGCAGCCGGATANCCGACNTTGATACACGAAAGCGGCACNATATTNTCGGGCAGGTCAAGCAGATTTTTGAAAAACGCAACTCGCTCCGAAATAGGATAGACACCACACCAGACGGCTCCCAAACCAACGGCATGCGCCGCTAACAAAAGATTCTCTGAAGCAGCCGAAACATCCTGTACCCAATAATCCTGACCTTCGCCGGTAAGGGCAGCATCGAGGTCNCCACACAGAACTATAGATGCCTGCGCCGTCTTNGCCATNGTCATCGACTGAATCTCATTGGCAATACTGTCGCGAAGCGCTGAATCGGTAACAACCACNATGCGCCANGGCTGCAGGTTAACTGCCGTGGGCGCAGCCATAGCCGCCTGCAGAAGTGTGTCGAGCGTTTCTTTGGCCAACGGCCGNTCAGAATANGCNCTAACGCTGGTGCGCGTCATAATGTTTTCGATTGCGGGATTCCCTTCCNGAACATCGCTCTTAACGGTATCAACNGTAACTAACTTATAGCTTAACCCTACAACTGCNAGGGCCAGCAAAATAATGATAAATGCAGATTTTTTCATAAGTTTAAGAATTATTTATCAACAAGAAAACGCAAGTATTTACGAATAANCCAAACGATAGGCAAAGTGACTGAAAATGCGACTACAGCAAAGGCTATTCCTTTAGCATAGCCCGACATGATTTCATACGGTTCCANANCGAATGCCAAAAGGGCAACACCCTTTATCAGAGCAAAAACGAGCAAATGGAAGCCGCAAATAATCAAAGTGCCGTTCGATACAAACCGCACAAACTTATTCGTTCCNATAGCCTTNGCCAATAGANTCATCAGNGANATTGCAGCTATCGAGCCGGACACCGAGGAAACCAAAAAGAGNCCATAGTTATTGAACTTACAAATGTAGAATTCAACGTTATCATTGGCAGCCCCGCTCACTATAAACAGGACAAGAGCAACTATTAAAACCGGCCAAATGAAAAGGTAGCGGTTGAATTTTCCGCCATCGTTGATTTCTCTCCATAAATGGCCGAGAGCATAAAAACCGAGTCCGGTCATCGACGGGCCTAACACCAGCGGAAGCCGGCTCAAGGTCTCTTGTGGAACCATAGATGTTATTATAGCTGATAAGATGAATGACATTAGCACAACAGCAATTGTTGTGCTAATGGTTCTTCCCGTAGGGTAGAACGCCATTTCNACAACAAAGAAACTCAACAACGACCACAAAGGTATATCCTGAATCAACAGCGGCGAAATTCCGGCAAAGAGTCCGGTTAAAGGCAGATACCATGGCTGCTCAATATTGGCATCCTCNCCATAATGGCGNANAACNANAACCCATGCCGCCCAGGCAACCAGACCTATCCAGAGATAGGGAAAAAGAATCTGACGCGAACGCTTAATAACAAACTGCTTGTGCGACGGGTTTCTCTGATAGGTAAACAGATAGCCCGACAAGATAAAAAACAGTGGCATTATCAACGCGTTGATATAACGCGTAACAATCGGGTCGCAATGCACATGCAAAAGCACAACCAAAAATATGGCTAATGACTTTGCATAGTCAACCCAAGCTATTCGCCCTGTCATCTCAGTCGCCATTAGTTAGCCTTTAGTGTCGATATACTTAAAGATTGAGCCTGTAGGGCACACAAACCGACAGTACGGACGCGAAACTACCAGCGAAAGCAGAACGAACGCAATGGCAATTCCAATAATCCAACCGGTTGCCGATTCAAACTGAAATGCCTGAAACAGCTCCCAGTCGAGCCAATCGGTCCAGCTGTTAAACCACAAAGTCAGCATCAGGGCTCCCCAAAGCAACCGCCGGAACCAGTCTAAAGCGTGCATAACTTTGGGCGTGATTTTAATCTTGAACCCGCAAATCTCACCGGCCAGGATTTGAGCGGAACCCAACGGACAGACATGGTTGCAATAATACTGCGTTTTGCCAAAAACCGGATAAATAAACGCCGAAATAAGCATGACGCAGATTACAATCCCCAGGGGCAATGCAACACCATGGGCCAGGAACTCAAGAATCATATAATATTCAAGAAACTGACCGGCCCAAAAACCGAGCACTATAACATTTGCAAGCAACTGAACATTATAGTAAATCTTATTCTTGACAAAGAGCGGAACTATGCAAGCCGCAAGCGTAACGGCCAAAGCTACCCAAAGTTTCAAGGGCACTTTAGGGCGGTTCGATGCCTCGATGCCATCATAGTAAGCCAAACCGGCGTTAACATTACTTATAATCGCATTTGAAGAATATGTTGCGCCGCTGACGGCATCAACCCTCATGGCCATAGCCTCTTCTGGAGTCTTGCCTTTCCACTGTTCAAGCAATACGATTGCGCGACGCATGAATGACGGAGTCTCGGAATTCGGCAACACTTCAATATCGCTAATGCGACCTTTCTCAATGGTAATGCTCAGAGGCACCGGCCCGGCAAAGCCGTCGATCGTTCCCTCCATTCCTTCGGTAGAAATCGTTACTTTACCATCGCCGGAATCAACAACTGCCTCCGTGGGTTCCTCAGACTCGACCTTTGGCAAAAGGTTATTGCCAAACAGCGATTTATTCACCGTTATTGTCGCTGCAATCAGCATCAGCAACACGACAATGAGCTTAAATACTCTTTCTTTAATAATCATTCGGTTTATTATCTCTAATAATCAATACGTTACTTATNNTGTCTATATCCNCTACCATACAGGCGGTTGCTATAGCGTCGGCGAGCATACAGGTCGGCGCAACAACGCTTACCGCCTGCCGGTTGGTTTGCGTCGGTCTTCCGGTGCGCGGGTCAATGATATGTCCATNCTCGCNNTTGTGCTTGCGATAGTTACCCGAAGTGGCAACTGCTCCTGAGGTGAGATGAAGAATCTGCTGCGTAGGCTCTAACATGATGGCCCACGGCTCTCCTTGAGCATTTGTGCCGGAAACGGCAATGTCACCACCGATTTCAATTAAAAAGTTCTCCACCCCGTTGCGATGCAGCATTTCAGCAATCAGGTCAACACCATACCCCTTTGCAATGCCGCTGAAATTGAAAGTCGTATGAGGCGATTTCTTCTGAATTTGTCGGTCAATAATCGTACATCCGTCAATGCCTACGAACTGCATAATGCTGTCGATTTCACCGTTTGTCGGCTCACTCGGCTGCGTCTTACGTCCGAACCCATATAGCTCAATCAATGGCCCAACTGTCGGGTCAAACGCAGCTTGGGTAAGCCGATGAACATACTGCGATGTCTCGAATACGCGCTGAAAAACAGTGTCAACTTCAACCTGTTCGTTACGGTTTAGGCGGCTGACTACCGACGAATCGTTAAACACCGATACCGATCGGTCAATCTGCCCGAAAACTTTATGAATCGAATCACCAAGCTCTTTGTCTGACCGGTAAACCACGCGATAACGCGTACTCCATACCTCGCCCTCGTTGCTCCGNAATTCAGNTTGATTGGAGCAAGCCGCAAGGCATATCATTATTCCTAAAAGAGCTCGAATCTTCATNNNNTTACTCGCANAGAGCAATGCGCGCAAAATGGTGGGCCGAACTACACACCGTNAGCGTGCGGTCAACAATAATATGTCTGTTGGCGATTGCCGCAACAGTAGTAATTTCGTGGCTCACAAGAATGATGGTGGTTTTCGATGCCAACCGGCGGATAATATCATAAATCCTCTCCTCGAAATGTTTGTCAACATAGCTCAACGGCTCATCGAGCACCAGCATTTCGGGGTTGGATATAAGCGCCCGGCCGAGCAACGCTCTTTGCTGCTGACCTCCGGAAAGCACACCGATTGGTTTTGAGGCATGTTCAACCAGCTCCACTTCGCGCAGCATGCGGTCAACAAGCCCCTCCTTGTCGGGCTCAACAAGTCCCGAAGCAATCACTTCGCGAACGGTAATGGGAAATTGAGAGTCGATAGCATTTTTTTGCGGCAGATAGCTGACGCGAACNTTGCGCTGACGGCGCACNACAGTGCCGCGCGTCGGCTTCAAGAGNCCAAGAATCAAACGCATCAGAGTGGTTTTGCCACCGCCGTTTGGCCCGGTAACGGCAACAAAATCCCCNCGGCGTATGGTCAGNTTAACGCCGCTCAAAATCGTTCGCTGACCNCGCACAAAATCAACGCCGCGAAGCTCAATCAGCGCCGGGCGCAAATCAGTGTCCGGCGATAGCACGGGCTGTTGCAACAAGCTCCCGGTCCCACTCATAGTTTAACGGATTTATGGTTTCAACGCGCATGTCATCGCCACTCTTGGCNATNACGTCGGCCTTCGAGGTGTCGAAATCTTTCTGAACCAGAAAAACCTTGGCACCATGNTCTTTGATGTGGCTCACAATATCGCGCGTATCATTAACGCTGTGCTCTTTGCCTTCCGTACCGACCGAGAGCTGGTGCAACCCATAATCGCGGGCAAAATAACTCAACGACGGATGCCAGACAATAAAAGTCTCATCTGCAGCGTCACTGAGAATGTCGCGACACAACGCATCAACCGAATCNATCGAAGCTAAAAGGCCNGAATAGTTNCGCTCGTAAAAGTCCGCACCGGCGGGNTCNGCATTTTTCACTGCATCAAGCATGTTAGCNGCGATAACCNTGGCATTTGCCGCCGAGCTCCAAACATGCGGGTCAACTCCGTGGTCGTGGCCATNGTCATCGGTAATNAGTTCCACCGATTCAGAGCTGTCAACNACNGTCAAATCCGGTCTATTCGCCTTAACCTTTNCAACAATAGCTTTTTCNAAGGGCAGACGNCCAACGNCNATGTAAAGATTGCCGGATTCGAGCTTGGCAAGGTCGGCAAAAGTAGGCTCGTAGCTCTCGGGATTTCCGCCCCNNGNCATNAGGGTATNNACCTCCATGCGGTCGCCGACAATGCGTTCGAGCAGCCAGCGCTGCGGCTCAATGCTCACGGTAACTACCGGACGNGNNTNATCAGTAGCGGTTGAATGAGTGCAGCTGCCGACCACTAAGCCGGCAGCTGCAAAAATCATTAACAGGGTTTTGCGGATCATTCCTCAAATTCAATCAGGTTGGCTTCGAGGCCTACAACCTGGCCCGGTTCGACGAACACACGTTTGATAACGGCCGGATGTTCGGCTTCCACTTCGTTTTCCATCTTCATGGCTTCGTAAACGAGCAGAATATCGCCGGTGTTAACCTTGTCGCCGGGCTTGACATTAACCNAAATGATGGTGCCGCCCATGGGTGCTTGCACTACTTCGCCGGTAATCGGTTCTTCNGGNTCTTTGGCNGCNTCTTCNGCNGCNATNCGTGCNGCTTCGGCTTCNGCCAGNGCNTGCTGNGCNGCNNNATATTCTTCCTGACGNCGNTTGCGCAANAAGCCNGTNGCAACTGCNGGNAGCAGTTCNAGCANCAGCTCTTCTTCNTTATTNGTNGCNAGCTTAACGCCACCGAATTCGTCCAAAGTCGGATTTTCGGGTGTTTTATACTTGGATGTGTCGTAGGCAACTTCCTCGGGCGAGCCGGTAATCTTTTCGCGGAAAGCAGGATCAATGGCAACCGGAGTGTGACCATACTCTCCCTTAACCAGCGATGTGAACTGCATTGAGGGTGTTGAATAATCGGGTTTACCCTTCTTGCGGTCAAGCGCAAGGCTAACTGCCTGCGAGCCTACAATCTGCGAAGTGGGCGTTACCAGCGGAATCAGACCGGCATCGCGGCGAACCTTAGGAATCAACTTCATGGCATCGTCGAGCAAATCGCTGGCCTGAAGTTGCTTGAGCTGAGCAACCATGTTGGAATACATGCCGCCGGGAACCTCAGCCTCGCGAACGAGTTCATTGGGTTTAGGGAAACCGAAGTAATCTTCAATCTGATGACAAAGGTCAAGCAGTTCAGCCTCATTGCCNGCCTTGGCTGCGTCGATAGCGCGGTCAAACAGCGCATCGATATTTGCCGGCATCGCATTCGGATCCAGGGGATTGAAATCGCGGGGGAACTTATCTTTCTGCAGGTCGTATGCGGCGAGCGAGCGGCGAACATCAACCAGCTTTTCACGAATCTTGCCAACGGNTTCCATGTTTGCTTCAACTTCGATGCCCAACTTCTTGCAGAACACATAAATGAGCTCAAGAGCGGGNGCAGCTGAACCGCCGCCGAAATACCAGATATTAGTATCGAGAATATCAACACCGTTGAGAATAGCCATTACCGACGATGCCAGACCGTAGCCGGGAGTGCAGTGGGTGTGGAAATCTACCGGAACGCTGACATTGGCCTTGAGGGCTGAAATAATTGAGGCAGCCTTGGCCGGATTAACCAGGCCGGCCATATCTTTGAGCGTGATAATTTTGGCGCCCAAAGCTTCCATTTGCTTGGCCTTGTCAACGAAGTATTCGTCGGTGAAGATTTTCTTGGGCTTGGAGCCGAATAGTTTTGCAAAGAACGAGCGCTGCTCGGCGTCCTTGGGGTCTACGGTGTAGCACACGGCGCCGTCGGCAATGCCACCGAGTTCGTTGATCATCTTAATCGAATCACGNACGTTNTCAATNTCGTTNAGCGCATCNAANATACGCATAACGTTGAGGCCNTTGGCGATAGCTTCCTTATAGAAACCTTCGAGCACGCTGTTGGGATAAGGCACGTAGCCAAACAGGTTACGGCCGCGGCTAAGGGCAGACAACAGCGATTTGCCGTTCATTGCCTTGGAAATGATGCGCAAACGGTCCCAGGGGCTTTCGTCGAGATAGCGCATCACGGAGTCGGGCACTGCCCCACCCCAAACTTCCATGATATAGAAACCTGCATCTTCATAAAGCGGCAGGAGTTTGTCGATTTCGGCCTGCGGCATACGGGTGGCAAACAGCGACTGCTGGCCGTCGCGTAGNGTAAGGTCACGGATTTTAAGTTTACGAGTTTGCATATTATTGTAATACTTGAATTTTAATCATTTAATGAATGGATAATCAGGCCACTGCGGAGNTTGGGCTCAAACCATGTTGTTTTAGGAGGCATAATATTNCCGGAATCGGCAATATCCATGAGCTGCTTCATCGAAACCGGATAAAGCGCCAGCGCGGCAACCATTTCGCCCGAATCGACGCGACGCTTCAACTCGCCCAGACCGCGGATGCCGCCTACGAAATCCACGCGCTTGGAGGTACGCAAATCCTGAATATCTAGAATATCGCGCAAAATCAGGTCGGAACTGATAGTCACGTCCAAAACGCCAATCGGATCATCGTCGTTATACGTGCCCTCTTTGGCGGTCAGCGAATACCAGCGGCCGTCGACATAGAGCGAAAAGTTATGGAGATGCTCGGGCTTGTAAATCTCAGTTCCTTTATCTTCAACTATAAAGTTTTGCTTTAGTTTTTCAATGAACTGGTCAACAGTATAGCCGTTTAAGTCCTTAACAAGGCGATTATANTCAATAATCTTCAGGTGACTGGCAGGGAAAGCCACGGCGAGGAAATAGTTATATTCCTCCGTGCCGGTATGGTCAGGATTCTGCTGCGCTTTCTCGTGACCGACGAGCGCGGCGGCAGCCGAGCGATGGTGTCCGTCAGCAATATAAGTTGCCGGCATTTTTTCAAACTCCTCGGTAATCGTTGCGATGTGTTCGGGCTTATCAACAACCCAGAACTTATGGCCGAAGCCGTCGGGAGCGATAAAGTCATATTCAGGGTCGCCGGCAGCTACTTCGCGGATTACGCGGTCGAGAACCTCATTGTCGTGAAAAGCAAGAAAAACCGGCTCGATGTTGGCATTATTTATGCGAACATGCTTCATGCGGTCTTCTTCCTTATCTTTGCGGGTCAGCTCATGCTTTTTGATGCGCGACTGCATGTAGTCGTCAACATTGGCGCCGAGCACAATTCCATATTGCGTGCGGCCGTCCATGGTCTGCGCGTAAATGTAGTAATGCTCTTTCTCATCCTGAATCAGCCAGCCTTGGTTTTGGAAATTCACAAAATTCTCAACGGCCTTTTCATATACTTTGGCATCGTGTTCATCCGTGCCGACCGGAAAATCAATTTCCGGCTTGATTATGTGGTAAAGAGATTTCGGATTACCCTCGGCTTCGGCGCGTGCCTCATCCGAGTTCAGAACATCATAGGGGCGTGAAGCAACGTCCTCAACCAGTTCGCGAGGCGGGCGTATGCCTTTAAACGGTTTTACTTTCATGGCTATTGACTGATTAAAAGTTATTGCGAACAATCGTTTGCTTTCTGTCGGGGCCTACGCTGAGAATCGTTACGGGCACGCCGAGCTCCTTCTCGATAAACCCGATATAGTCAACGAACTTGGCGGGCAGGTCCTTTTCGTCACTTATGTTGGTCATCGAGGTTTTCCAACCGGGCAGGTCAACATAAACCGGCTCNATTTCAACGCTCTGCAGATCGTAGGGAAGTTCGCTGACAATCTCTCCGTTGATTTTATAGGCGACGCAGGCGCGAATAGTATCAAAATCGTCGAGCACATCGCTCTTCATCATAATCAGGTCTGTAACGCCGTTAATCATCACGGCATATTTCAAAGCAACAAGGTCAATCCAGCCGCAGCGACGTTCGCGACCCGTAACAGCGCCATATTCGTGACCGATGTCGCGCATGCGCTTGCCGGTTTCGTCAAACAGTTCCGTGGGGAACGGTCCGGCACCTACGCGCGTGCAATAAGCCTTAAAGATACCGAAAACCCGGCCAATCTTGTTAGGGGCTACACCCAGGCCGGTGCAAGCGCCGGCGGTGACGGTATTGCTCGAAGTAACAAACGGATACGAGCCGAAATCTACGTCGAGCATAGTGCCCTGCGCACCTTCGCAAAGAACTTTCTTATCCTCTTTCAGTGCGCGGTTGATATAATGTTCCGAATCAATCAGGTCATATTCTCGCAGATACTCGATTGCTTCGAGCCAGTTCTTTTCGAGTTCGGCCAGAGTGGGATGTTCGGTTANTCCCAAGGCTGCCATCTGGTCGATGTGGCGCTTCTTGGCAGCTTCATATTTTTTCTTGAAATCAGGCATCAGAGTGTCGCCCACGCGCAGTCCGTTGCGCGAAATCTTGTCGGTATAGGTCGGGCCGATGCCTTTGCCGGTAGTGCCGATTTTAGCAGCACCTTTGGCGGCTTCGTTTGCCGCGTCGAGCAGGCGGTGGGTAGGAAGAATCAGGTGTGCCTTCTTTGAAATTTTCAAAACCTTGGTCAAATCCACTCCGCTTTGGCGCAAAGCCTCAGCCTCTTCACGGAAAAGCACCGGGTCGAGAACAACTCCGTTGCCGATTATATTGATTTGTCCGCGCTGGAACACACCCGAAGGTATGGAGCGCAAAACATATTTCTTGCCTTCGAACTCAAGGGTATGGCCGGCGTTAGGTCCACCTTGAAAGCGGGCAACCACGTCGTAGCGCGGTGTGAGCACGTCTACGACCTTACCTTTTCCTTCATCGCCCCACTGGAGGCCTAAAAGCACATCGACTTTCATTATTTCGTAATACTGATTTGGTTATTATGAGTTTTTAATTTTTTCTTTGGAATGCGGTTCCTTGCACTGGTTGCAGCGGCCCGACAAATAGGCAATCGAAGTATTCGGCTCGACATGAAACCCTCGGGGAGTCAACATTGCCGCCCATTGGCCAAAGCCGGCCGAATCGATTTTGCGGGTTTTGCCACATAGGGTGCAGACAAGGTAAACCGTGGGTTTGGTAGCCTTTCCCGGACGCAGCGGCTCATAAAGAGCCTCGTCGCCGAGAAACACACGACGCAACAGCCCGGCACGCATCAGCAGCGGCAAGGTATTGTATACAGTGGCACGGCTTACGCTGATTGACGATTTCTCCGATAAATCCGAAAGCAATTCGTCAGCTCCGAAGGGCTCTGTGCGGTCCAAGGCCGCATCTAATACGGCAAGCCGCTCGGGAGTGCACCGTCGGGAGCAACTGCCGAGGAACTCTGAAAACGCAAAGCGCGCGCGTGCCTTTGACTGCATTCGTTCCATCTACGCCACAAAGTTAACAATTCCCACGCATTTTAGCAAATTTTTTAAACTATTTTGAGTAAACAGGTGTTAAGAAAATATCAAACATCTAATTTATTCCTCTATAACTAACAAATACTACTAACTATGAACACTGCACCTCTTCAGGGCATTAAAGTGATCGACTTCACCGAAGTCCAGTCCGGCCCCTCGTGTACTCAACTGCTTGCATGGCTCGGCGCTGACGTAATCAAAATCGAACGTCCCGGTGTCGGCGACGCAACCCGTAAGGAACTCCAGTTTGACCCCAATCTGCCCAGTTACTACTTCCTGCAGCTCAACTCCGATAAAAAATCGCTTGCTCTCGATGCAAAGACTCCCGATGGAGCCAAGATTCTTACCGAACTCCTAAAAACCGCCGACGTGTTTATCGAAAACCTCCACCCCGGAGCTATGGATAAACTCGGTTTTTCCTGGGAAGTGGTTCACGCCCTCAATCCCCGATGCATCTACGGCACTATCAAGGGCTTCCCTGTAAGCTCCAAATACAAAGACCTGAAGGCCTACGAGCCTATCGCTCAGGTAACCGCAGCCGCAGCCTCCACCACCGGCTGGTATGACGGCGACTACAACATTCCTACCCAGAGCGGTGCCGCCCTCGGCGACTCCAACACCGGNATGCACCTGACNATCGGTATTCTCGCAGCTCTGNTGCAGCGCGAAAAAACCGGCGAAGGCTGCTATGTTTATCAGTCNATGCACAANGCNTGTCTTAACCTCTGCCGTATCAAGACCCGCGACCAGCTTACTCTCGACAAAATCGGCTACCTCACCCAGTTCCCGCAATATCCCGACGGCAAGTTCGGCGATTGCGTTCCCCGNTCGGGNAACATCGAAGGCGGCGGCGTTCTCGGCTGGACCTACAAGTGTAAACCNTCGGGCGACATGGACTCTGAAATCGACGCCAACAACTACGTTTATGTTATTCTCCAGCGTGGCGAAAAAGACTTCGAGCTCTTCTGTCAGGCTACCGGATTTACCGACTGGCTTACCAACCCCGATTTCAACACCGCAGATGCCCGCGATCGCCACAAACAGG
>WFLX010327257.1_pt1 | contig 15090 bp, 7 predicted proteins | sample 4967041 | NCBI WGS metagenome assembly WFLX01 (sample SAMN12857096, study PRJNA449069) | gut metagenome | isolation source: stool from male and female vole | host: Microtus ochrogaster | place: USA:Florida | collected 2017
TAATAATCGCCGACGGCAAAGGTCAGAAGCAGAGCGCANACCGNGGNGNCCGCGGCGAACACCNTCAAGCTTACCNANGCNAATTTATTTATATCGAAGNCCGAACGGACTTTAGTAACCGTTTGTGTCATATCAGGGAAATTATATATTTTTTCACGGATTATGTCAAACGAATATACGAGCCAAGATTTGTATTAAAAGGTACGGGTTGGCGGTCGTGGGTTTATATGCTAAAATTGTGGAAATATTTTACTCGGGAGAAAAATTTAATGATATACGCATACGGTCGTGTGAGCGCGGCAGACCAGAATCTGAACAGACAGATAGACAGTTTTTTACAGTTCGGAGTGGGCAGACAGCACATATTTACGGACAAAAAATCGGGCAAGGACTTCGAAAGGGAGAATTACCGACGGCTTAAAAACCTTTTAAAAAACGGCGACCTTCTGGTGGTGAAATCAATCGACCGCCTCGGGCGCAATTACGATATGATAATCGAGGAGTGGTCGGATATAACCAGGCGCATCGGTGCGGACATATTCGTTATGGATATGCCCCTTTTGGATACGCGCGTCAACCGCGAAAACCTGACGGGCAAGCTCATTTCCGACCTTGTTTTGCAGATACTTTCGTACGTGGCGCAGAAGGAGCGCGAAAACATCAAGGTGCGCCAGCGCGAGGGAATAGCGGCGGCAAAGCGGCGGGGAGTGCGGTTCGGGCGTCCGGTAATCGTGCCGAGCGACTTCACCGTGACCGCCGCGCAGTTTAAAGACGGCTCTATAACGATGGAGGAGGCGTTAAAGCTTACGGGTATGAAAAAGTCGACGTTTTACAGTCGGCTCAAAACTATGCGGCTGGCTCAGTGAGGGCGCAATCGGAAGGCGGATATGTCCCGATTATTGGTGACATATCCGCCTTTTTTTCGTAGTTTAGCGTAAAAAGAGCGATGAAATCAAGTCGAAATTTTAAAGGGGTGTAGCGAAAAAGTACCCCAAAGGGGTAATGAATAAAAATTTACAGGTGATAAATACTTCTTTCGCGCAGTAGAAAAAGTAGAAGGTTAAACTAAAGGAGGAAGTTTATGAAGTACGGCTACTGGCTGCAACTTTGGCTGGACAACTACGTCAAGCCCGCGGTCAAACAGAGAACATACGAGAGGTACGGCGAGATAATCGAACGGCACGTGAGCGGCGTCTTGGGCGGGTTCGAGCTGGACGAGCTGTTACCCTCAAGGTTANAAGTAGATATACCGTGGGTATGCTGAAAAACGGCAAACTGAAAGGCGGAGGACTGCGCCCGAACACGGTCAACTCGATAATCACGGTCATACAGCACTCGCTGAAAGCGGCGTACGCGGCGGGCGAAACGGGCACGTATATCGGCGACAGAATACAGCGCCCCGCAGTCCGAAAAAAGGAAACGAGCTGTTTCACTCTCGAAGAGCAACGGCGCATCGAGGAAGAAATCAGGGGTAAAAAGAACGTGAAAATGTACGGCGTAATTCTGTGCATGTACACGGGACTGCGCTTAGGCGAGCTTTTGGCGCTCGAAAAGACGGACACCGACGGCACGAGCATACGCGTGACCAAGTCCTGCCACGACGGCAAGGACGCAAGCGGCAAGTTCACGCGGCGGACGGACACGCCCAANNNGCCATCGTCGGTGAGAGTGANACCCGTTCCCAAACAACTGCGACCGCTCGTGCACGCACTGCAAAAGCACGGTAAATCTCAGTATTTAATCAGCTCCAAAGAAGGCAAAGTTATTGCCGTAAGGTCTTATCAGCGCAGTTTCGAACTGCTTTNGAAGCGGCTGGGGATACCTCACCGCGGCTTTCACGCACTGCGCCACACGTTCGCCACGCGCGCACTCGAGTGCGGAATGGACGTAAAAACGCTGTCGGAAATACTCGGGCACAAGAACCCGTCGACAACGCTTTTGCACTACGCGCACTCGCTTGACGAGCATAAAAACGCGATGATGAACAAAGTGGGCGAGTTTCTCGTTTGAAAATCATACTTAAAATAAGCCGCTGAAACCGTCGACAAAAAGCGCCGAAAAGCGACGGGAAGAGCAAAAATAATACACCGCGACAGCCGAAATTTGTTGACGGTGGTTTTGGCATATGATAAAATTAAGTCCTAAATCTTTTCTTTAATATATAATGCCAATGATTGAACTGACGTTTGACGAAGTGTTTACGTATGAAAATATCTATCGCGCGCATATGCGGGGACGAATGGCGAAGCGCGATAAAATACCGCTCGTCAAGTTCGAAGCGTCAATGCTTGGCAACCTTTACGAAATCTACCGCAGATTGAGCGGCGGCACGTTCAAGCTGAGCGGCTACAACCATTTCACCGTGCACGAGCCGAAAAAGCGCGAAATTCAGACTCTTCATTACGCCGACAGAGTAATGCAGCACGTACTGTGCGACGAGGTGTTCGCGCCGTACTTTACCAAGCGCGCGATAATAGATAACTGCGTGTGTCAGATAGGCAAAGGCTCGCACTTTGCCCTCAGGCGGTTTGAGGACAAATTGCACAATTTCATACGCGCGNACGGGANAAACNGGNATATACTTAAGTGTGATATATTAAAGTACTTTCCGAGCATACCGCACGATAAATTGAAGGAAATGTTCTGCGGCGAACTGCGCGACGAGCGGCTGAAAAAGCTTGTNNACCACATAATCGACAGCTNCNACANGAACGGCGATTACTTGGAAGCGTACGGTTACGACTGCTTGACCCCCGACCCCGTAAAGAGCGGGAGGGGAGTGNCTATAGGCAATCAGACCAGCCAGATTTNCGGAATGTTCTATCTGAACAAGGTGGACNGATTAGTCAAGGAAAAANTGCGGGTAAAAATCTATTCGCGGTATATGGACGATTTTCTGCTCGTGCACGAGGACAAGCAGTTTTTGCAGGAAGCGTTAAAACAGATAACCGAAGCGGTTTCGTCGCTCGGGCTCAAATTCAATTCGAAAACGCAGATATTTCCGCTGAAAAACGGCGTGACGTACCTGGGGTTCAAATACCGCGTAACGCCGACGGGCAAGGTGGTAAAGACGGTCAAGCCGAAAACCAAGCGCAGACTGCGCCAGCGCACGCGCCTTTTAAAGAAAGCTTACCTTGACGGCGTAGTGAGCCCCGAAAGGGTGAGGCAGTCGCTCGCCGCGTTTCACGGACACTTAAAGCACGGGCGCAATCACAGGTTGGAGTTGGAAGTCGAGAAAAAGCTCGGCGAAATAGCGCACGCCGACGGAAAATAGAGAGAAGGACACAAATGGAAAACGAACAGGAAGACCGCCAAATCACACTCGAAGAGGTGGAGAAAGAAATTCAGCGCGAATTAAGAATGCCCGAAGCGGTGGGCTTAGAGCCGCCACCCGATATCAAGGATACCGAAAATCCGTCGCGCAAGCCCTTTAAAATAAAGGACTTCGACAGCCCGCGCGACAAGGAAATGGCGGTGTTTACGCACGCAAAAAAACTGAGCGAGTACATATTCGTCATCACCGAGAAATCGCCGAAGAAATTAAGGTGGAGTATAATTTCGCGGTTGCAGAACGCTTCGGTGGAAATCGTGGAGAACTTGTACCGCGCGAACTTCGAGCGCGACGACGATATCCGCATATCTTATCAGAAGTCTGCGGCAGTCGGGTTGAAGATTTTGGACTTTTATACCGAAACGGCGCGCAAAAAGCAGGCGATAACCATAAGACAGACGGAAATAATCGCAAGACAAATCGACGAAACCACCCGACTTTTGAGCGGCTGGGTTAAGAGCACGAGAAGAAATAAAAAGACAACTTAATAGAAAAAAGGTTACGAAAGATAAAAATTCGTACTTTTTGGGGAGATAGTTCGCATCTGACGCTTGGCTCCGTTCTGGCAACAATAACAACGCTAACAATGCAAACGTACTGAACTCTTCGGGCAGCAATAACAACAACAATACTACTACCTCGTACGCTGTGCGTCCCGCGCTTCACTCGCTTGCGCTTTTTATTTACGCGTAAGCTTTCCCGTATTCGACACGTATAAGTACGGTCGGACAGATTAGATTAGAGATGAAGGGAACTATCATCCCGCCCGCGCTCTTTTTTTGAAGGGCAACGGTAAACCCTACTCAACCTTGACTTGACGATTGCCGATTAAAGGCGGCGGTTTTTAAGCCATGAGCTTATTTAAGCGGTTGAGTACTTTNTTTTGNGTTAAAANAGTCAAACGAATGTACGAGACGTTTGNCTTTGTCGAAAAATGATGATAAAATTTAGGATAAGCAAAGAGGGAGACCCCCTTTAAGACGGTTAGCACTTCCTACAAAAGGAGGTGGTATTTATGAGTAATGAATACATATTCGCCTTGCTTAAACTTATTGAGCAAGGAATTGTGTCCTCGATTACTGTTACGAAAGAAATAGTAACCATACGCATAAAAAAATAACCGTCCATTAGTTTAGCCGCTAAGACGATTATTTTTTGATCTATTAAGGCTAACCGTTTGGGGGTTGACCTCTTTGTGTTTTTATTATAACCTACGGCTGAACAAATGTCAAGCGTTAATCGACAAAAAAAGCGCGGATAGGCGGAGCGTGTCGGGAATAAACGCCCTTTTTGAAAACTATCATATAATAAAAAGTGTACACCGAATAGTATAATTGATGTACATTTTTTTTAGAAAAAAGGTCAAAAATGGGCAAAATGTAAGAAATTAACACAATAAAACGACAAAAAACCTTGACTTAGCGGCATTTGAGTGATAGAATAAACTCAAAGAATTAAAAAAGTGTACACCGAATATACTAATTGGTGTACATTTTGCGCACTCAAAAATGTAAGTTTTTGACAGCACGGTCGGGCAAAAATGTTGTGATATAACACAAAATTGCCACAACGGTGCGCCTAAAACTGGCAAAAAGGTGACTTTTTGTGAACTTTAAGTGCGAATGTTAATTTTCGGCTCTAAGCTGAGGACGCCGCGCGCCCAACGCGCATAAAAAACGTGAGGCGGCGGGGGGTAGACCGCTACCTTGCGGCACGTGTGCGCGCGGTGGTCCGAATTTTTGACTTACGGATAAAGAGGTATTTATGAGCATTAAAAAAGGTCTGAAAAAGAGTAGAAAGGTTCTGCTTGCGATATGCGTGCCCTTCCTTGCGTTGGCGATATGCGCTACCGCACTCGTCGGCGCGCTTCTGGGCGCGGGCGATAACAAGCGTACACCCGCAAGCAACCTTGCCGACAGCACTACCGCTGTTAACACAAGCAGTACCATAACTATCGGCGCGAACGGCAAGATAGACTTTAACAGCAATGCGGGCGTTAAACAGCTTATCGAATACATAGGCGGCACGGGCAAGAACTACAACGACGTAGCCAACAGCTTGACCACGCCCAAGCTTGCAAGCGCATTTACGACCCAAACGGTAACCTTCGGCGGTATCGTATGGAACGTTATGTACGTTTCCAAAGCCGACTATACTGCAAACGGTACGGATAAGGGAGACGTTATCGTCACCTTATGGCAGGCGGACGTTACAAGCCCCGATTTGAACGGCGGTAACTCCACAAAGGTCTATACGTCGGCGTACAGCGGTTCTACGGCAAGCGATACCCCCAACGACGCGTTCCCTTCCGCAATGTACGGTTCGAGCCTTGTAAGAAGTACGCTCGTCGGCAGTAAGTACAGCACGACCCGCACTTCGCTCGACAAGACGACGGGCGTGCAGGACGCGCACTGGAAATTGTTCACAACCGAAGGCAGCGCAACCACAAACGGCTATGCGAAAGAGTTGGCAACCCCCGCAAATATGGCTTGGCAGGAGGTGCAGTACAGCTCTAACGGCACTAACGGCAATTACTCCTGGTACTTCCCCAACGACGCGTGGGCGCCTACGAAACTGCCCGCAACGGTGCAGAGCACGAGCGGCTGGTACTACAAATCGGGCAATTATTATAACTATTCGGACAACAGCACGGCGACTACGCCCGTTTATTCGGAATGGAAAAACGATAAACTGTGGCTTCCCTCGATGGTAGAAACGGGCTGGGGCGATACCACTTATGAGAATAAGCAAGGCACCGCAGGCTCGGGCTTGTGGGACGCTTCCGCTGCACAGTGTGCCGCTACCGGTTCGAGTACTGTTTCATACGCTTGGCTCCGTTCTGGCGNCGTTNNCGGCGCTGNCTNTGCCNACGTACTGAACTCTTCGGGCAGCAGTAGCGCCTACGTTACTACTACCTCGTACGCTGTGCGTCCCGCGCTTCACCTCAATCTCAAATCTGCCGCGAAAGCGGCGGGGCTGTTCGAGCAGCCGATTGAGTATCATACAAACTACGGCACTGCGCCCGTAGACCCCGACGGAAAATATATCCCCGGCACGGACACCGAGCTTATGTCCGTCACGGGTGAGATACCCCCGACCTTAGAATTCAACGGCTGGGCAAAGGGAGGATACGACGGCGAAATAATCACGTCGCTCGAGGGACAAGGCGAGCCGCTCGATTTGTACGCAACCTTTAAACCCAAGGCGGCTACTTTAGCCGCCTCGACCCCTGCGGACAAAATTATCAATACATATTACGGAGCCACGAACGTCACGATGTCCGCGGCGCTTTCGCACGCTCTCGTGGGCGGCGCAAACGCGCAGTTGACCTTCTCGACTTACTGGCGGTACAACGACGGCGCGACCAACATTGCCGCCTCTGCCGCAACCGACGGAATTACGCTTACGGACGGGGCTGAACCCTCGCTCGTTTTAACCCGTCCCGCGCAGGCGCGTACGGGCAAATATACATTATATTATACGCTCACGCCGACCACTGCGGCTGCCGCGACGGGCATAAGACCTCTTGCAAATCAGAAGGCTTGCGACTTCCAGCTTACGGTCTACGGAGCGCAGGCTACGGTCACCGAATTGCCTACCTTAGAACCGAGCCAAATTTACGTTGGTCAGACCATATTGTCCACCCAATTGGAGGGAGGACACGTTTCCTGCGCCACTATGAGCGACCCCGACGTAGCCGGTTTATGGCAGATTACCTCGGTGGGAGTTTTCACTTCCTCGGGCAAAATTTACGCTAAATTTACTCCCGCCGACCCCGAAATCGCGCCTATCGAAAACGTGGAAATTCCAACCAACGCAATTCAGCTTTCGCTTGCCGTTTCCGAGGACGTTTCCAACGTCAGCGGGCAGGCTGCCGCCGCTTCCGCGAATATCAAATTCGACTATTACACGGATATCGGGTTCACGCTGAGCGGCAACAAAATCACCTTCTCGGTAACGCGCGACGGAACCGCGGCTACCCAGATTTACACCATTTCCGCACCCGCGGGCTACGACGCTTATCTCACCTGCGAGGGCGAGGAAATTACGAGCAGTCCCATTAAATATACGGTTGCGAACAAGAGCATTACGGTCAAGTACCGTGCAAAGCAGGTGGGCTACACGGTCTACTACTTATTGCAGTCTGCGGACGGCACGGACAACGGCGGTTATCCCACCGCGACGACCCAGGCCGCGCTCGAAGCCGAGCTTGGCTCGGGCTACGTTTACAAGTATACGGGCACGGGCTACACGGGCGACACCATAACCTATTTAGACGAGCAAAATTTGCCCCTCAACGCCACGCTTGCGGGCGGCGCGGGAAATATGTCACAGCGCACCGTCGATACGGTTAAAACGGGCAATATCGGCAAAATTAAGGGGGACGGAAGCTCGATTGCTCTCGTGTATTTAAAGCTGAACGAATACACGGTAACGTACAGCGCGGAGGGCGCTTCGCCTTCCTCGCAGACCAAGAGCGTACGCTACGGCGCAAAGCTGACCGCGCCCGCACGTAAGCCGACCAAATCGATGAGCGATTTCAAGGGCTGGATGGACGAGGACGGTACNCTCGTTATCAACGACAANAACGTTCTTATCAACGACAANATTACGGTTACTNCCGATATGACTTTGACTGCGAAGNTCGANGTCAANCAGTTCCACATTACTTTCAATCTCAATATTTCGGACTACGACCCTTACGCATTGCCCGCGCACTCGGAACTTACGCTCACGACAAACAGCGCGAAGCTCGGCGGCGGTCGCGTTAATTGGGACGTTCAGAGTCTGTTCCCCGACGACGAGGGCTTCGGTTTCACCGAGACGAGTAACNGTATCTGCACTATCACGTNCNATATCGACAACGTGTCTCAGACGATGAGCATAAAGGGTATCAAGCCGAGCGCTATCGGTTACACGTTCGACGGCTGGTATCTCAACGTGACGGAGAGCAGTACCCTTACGACGACTATCAAAAAGCCGAATATCAACACCTACGATATGGAGCTTACGGCGCGCTGGTCGCCCGCTAAGTTCACTATGCACTACGACAAGCAGGACGGCAGTTACAATGCCGTAACCACGGGCACGGTTTATCAGCAGAGTCTGTTCAGCTCTATCGACAAGCTGAAGCCTGCAAACAACCCCAAGAGGTCGGGCTACGTTTTCGAGGGCTGGTATATCACGCCTTCGACGGACACCAGCAAGGGGCACACGCTCATAGAGGATAACCTCTACATTGACGAGACGGGTGCGTACTTTACGATTGCAAACATTGCAAAGCCTTACGGCAACGCCGCCGGCGGCTACGATTTCAGCGATTTGACCCTCTATGCGGAGTGGAGCAGTATCGACGCGTATATCGAAGATATAAGCGACCCCGATATCGGCAATTTATCCTTCGAGGACAATGACGGCACTTCCATTACCGAGACCGACCCCGTTCATATCGGCGACACCATTACCGTTACGGTTTCGCCCAAGAACGGCTACGAATTTGTAAGACTTATCGTCAACGGTCAGCGTCTTGACGCGGGCGTTCTGCAATTCACCATCAAGGGCAGTGACGTAGACAAGAGCGATACGATTATCGTCGACGCCGAGTATCAGGAAAAGCGTTACGAAATCAAGTACAACAACAACGGCGGTACTTCCGCGGGCGGCAATTTCAGCAAGTGGTACACAAGGTCGATGCTGACCGACGGCGAAGTCGTGCTTTCGAGCAATCTTACCAAGCTCGGCTACGATTTCCGCGGCTGGAAGTTCGATAACGGCAGGTTTGCGCACGAGGAAGTCGGCGCGGGCGATTTGCGCGGCGAAGACTTGCGACTGCTTCCGCCCACCGACGACGACGGAAGGACCTCCTACCGAAACGTCAACCTCACGGCGGTTTGGGAAGAGCAGACGGCTACCGTCAACCTTTTCAACGCCAATTACACCAACGACGAGTACAGCGGCACTGCCGACGACGGTTACGTTATCACCGCTTACGAAAACGTCGATTTGAAGACGGATATGGNTATCGAAATCGNCAACCCCACGCGCGGCNCGTTCGNTTTCCTCGGCTGGGCTACGANCCGCAACGGTNCGGTCGTTTACCCCNTGGACNAGACTAAGGACACCATTTCCTACAAGGTGCATGCCGACCACGATTCGAACGGCAATTCTCTGAACCTCAANAATCTCTATGCGGTATGGCACGNCAAGNGCGTTAACCGCATTATCATGACTGTCGATAACAACGGCTGCACGTACGGCGGCGCGGGCGTGACCATGACGGCTAAGCCCGCTCAGAGCTATGCCGAAACTTCGGGCGAAACCATTTCGCTCACCTACAAGTGGTACAGAATTTACGACGGTATGTACGACGTTTGCTTCACCGTCGGCAAGGTCTTTATCAATAACGAAAAGACCACCGGTTACGAGTTCAACGGCATTTATTACGACAAGGACGGCAAGACTATCGTCACCTCCAAGCCCGAGGGCGAAGAGTTCGAGTACAGGCGTTTCGAGGAGAGCTCGGCGGGCACCGGTTGCGTGCTTGCGCGTANTCCGTCGGCTAATCCTTCACTCAATATCAAAAACGTGAGCGACTGCGGCAGATACGTCTGCGTGGTCGAGGTCGAGGCTACGAGCTCGACGGGCAGTACGACGAGAGCGGGCGGTTACGGCGAAATCGAAATCTTTATGGAAAAAGCCGACTACACCAACCTCGTGCTTTCCGACGTCGTTGCGACTTACAACGCCAAGGCGCGTGCAAGCGCCGTTCGCCTTACGCTCGGCAAGACCGACGGCGCGACGCTCAGCACGGTTGACGGCGTCAACTACTTGTCGTTGCCCGATTTCAGGCTCGACGCGGACAACAACCGCATCACCAACTCCAACAGCAAGCTCATCGTTACCTACAAATACTACGTTGAGAACGAGGACGGCTCGCGCGACGAAATCGTCGACCTCAACCAGGTCAAGGGCGTGGGCACGTACTACATAGTAGTAAGCTTTGCCTTCACCCCCGACGGCGACAAGGGCAACTACAACCTGCTCGAAACCGAAGAGGCGGTTCTCGAAATTACGCCGTTCGTCATTTCCGAAAACATCGGCTTTACGTTCGTGCACGGCGAAGACCGCACGACGACGACCGTTAACGGCATTTTCAGCGGCGATTACGACGGCGTTGCCTACAGCGTAGAGGCGGCGATTAAAGACAGGTTCGGCGTGAGCTCCGATTACGTGGCTCAGGACGACGTTACGCTCGTTCTCACCGTCAACGACGTTGTCGAGGGCGGCGACATAGAGCACGTCGGCGAAACTGTCGGCGCGGGCAGATACAGCGTGGTCGTTTCGGGACTCGGCGGTTCGTCCGCGGGCAACTACGTATTCAAGAACGGTCTGAATCTCAGGCAGGAATACGTCATCGGCAAGAGCGTTTACGCGGTAAGCGGTCACATCGAGTTTGCCGACAAGACGGTTGAGTTCGACAACGAGCTGCACACTCTGGAAATCAACGTTGAAGACAAATTCGAGCTGCCTTCGACCGTGACCGTCAAGTACGACGCGGTGTTCGAGGCGGAGGACGGCGGTTTCACTTTGGCGGACCATCTCGAAGACAATTTCAACGCGCTCGGCAACGCGGGCAGATACGCGGGCGTTTACACCATAACGGTTACCTTCGAGGACAGCGCGGCAAGCAACTATGCGGAGATACCCGCTATGACGGCTAAGCTGACCGTTACCAAGGCGAATCTGTTCAAATATTTCAACAAGGTTCACGGCGAGGACCTGCTCGCCGACGCGGGCTTCGTGAGCAGTTCGTTTGCATTCAACGCGAACAAGGACTACCTGCCCAAGGTAGCTGTGGGAAGCAAGCTTGCAAACACCGATAATTTTGCGATAACCTACGAATATTACCTTGTCAAAGAGGTTGCGGAGACCAAATCTCTGCTTTCCGAAAACGAAAAAATCAAGGAGCCCGGCAAGTACGAAATTGTCGCGAACATCGAGTTTGTCAGCGCTCTGTACAGCAATAACTTCGACGACGTTCTCGCAAGCGAAAGCACGATAACGTACGTAATAAGAAACGTTGACGTCGAGAGCATAAACGTAACCTTCGCCGACGCGTTCGTTGCCGGCGGAAAAGCGGTTAAGCTGGGCGAAGGCTTCAACTACTCGTGGATAAAGCAGATTGACGTCGTTTACCTTGACAAGGAAACGGGCGAGAGAAGTACGAGAAACCTCACGGGCGACAGCATTGCTCTTGCGCAGATTATTCTCGAAAACAACCAGACGACTTTCTGGCACGTTGGCAGTTTCGACGTTAAGGTCAGCGTTTACGGCTCGGNAAGCNNAGANGNGTACGCGGTTGTCGTCAAGCAGGANANTACGCAGNTCACGTTGAAGTACTCGGANGGCGGCNCGTATACCANCGTTCCCGATGGCGGGCTCGAACTGCTGACGGGCAAAAACTACGCCTTCAAAATCGAGTACGCCTGCACGGACGACAAGGGCGTTGCCAACGTTACGGGAAGCACCGAAGCTACCGTGGCTGCGGGCGGGCTCGTTCTCGGCAAAAACGTGCTTAGCGTAGCTGCCGACTACTACACGTTCGGCGAAGTTTCGGTAGATATGTACGAAGTGCTCTCGGGCGTTACCTGGCAGTACAGCCTCGACGGCACCAACTGGACCGACGTGCCCGAAAGCAAGCAGCTTCCCTATGCGGGCAAGGTTTACCGTATACAGGCGGTTTCCGGCGATATGACTTTCGAAGCGCATAACCAGTCGGGTGCGGACGTTATGAACGTAAGCAGCGGCTACGTTATGGAAGTAGGCAGAAGCGGTGATTACAGAATCGACGATACCTATTCGTTCAGAATTATCCCTAAGGTATTATCGTTCGTATGGAGCACCGACGAGTTCGAATACGATATGTTCAGCCACGTGCCGACCATAACGTCGAGCGGGCTCGAAGCGGTGGACGAGNGACTGGTAACGTTCGNCTTCAGCTACTATGACGCAAGCAANAANAGTATTCTTTCGTCGNGCAGNATCNTACCCGCGGGCGTGTACTATATCAGCGTAACGCTCGGCGGCGACGTGACGGCTCGCAACAACTACACGCTCAACGGCGCGGAAAACGCCAAGGAATATCAGTTCACCATAAAGAGAGCGACAATCAATGCCGACGTTTACTACAACGAGCATAACTACGGCAGAAACGTAAGCTTTGTCGGCAACAGCGAGCTCAGACTGAGCGCTATGCGCGCCGACTTCGGCGAAAACACCGCAATAACGGGTGACTTCAAGTTTATCAATCCCGTGGACGACGCGTACGAAACGATTAGCGGAAAAGACTATGCCGAAGATTTAAAGACAGAGGGTCAGTTCACCGTAAATTATTCGTACGTTCCCAGAAACAAGAACTACAACGAGTTAATCGGTTCGTTAACCATTACGGTAAACGAGCCCACGCCTATAACGGGCGACGGCGCGCTCAGCGTAGAGTTCGGCAAAGGCGCGATAAAGTTCTATCTTTTGGACCAGACTCTGGATACGCACGGAATCGACGTTTACCAGTTGTATAACAGCACTTATCAGGAAAACGGCGTATGGTACGGCGCGCGTACCCTTGTTGACGACCCTATCTTCCGCCTGAAAGATTATAACGGCAGTATTGAAGGATACAAAATCCAGCAGTACGACCTCGGAAACGGACAGATAGTGCTTATCGCAAGGTCGGGCACCAGTAGCGGAACGCTCACTATCCCCGTTATCAGCAAGAGTCCTACGGGTATGGAAGTGGCTAACCCCGACGAGTACAGAAAGACTTACTACGTCGGCGAGACTCCCGATTTCGGCGATATCGTGTTCAAGGTACTGTTCGGCAACGATACTCCTCCCGTAGAAGCTACGGTCGGAACGGTCGAGTCGAACTACACGGGCGGCGTGCTCACCTCGGATATAACGAGCTTTACGGTTAAGTTCACGTACTATTCGATAACCTTATCGTTAGAGTTCTCCGTTTCACCCAAAGAGGACTTCAGAGTCGTATTGCCCACGGGCAAGAAAGTGCTCAACTATACGGGCAACGAAATTCCCGTACCCGAACTGAGCTTAGTCATTAAAGTCAACGGCAAGGATACGACGGTCGGACAGAGAGGAATCGACGGAGTAGAGGTAAGCGTAGCGGTATACAACAAAGAAAACCGTCTGTCATACCTTNNGGCGGAANGNAANTNTACGAATAATCTATNCNTTCAAGGTAACCAATCCCAAGTACAACGAGCACGACCCCGAAAACTTCGAGGTGGAAATCACGACCAACCCGTACAAGGTTGAAATCGAGTTACCCGAAGTCGAGAGTACTCCGTACACGGGCGAGGACATTCCCGTACCCAAGCCCACGGTAGGTAAGGTTACGGACAGCACGAACGACGACGACCCCGTACCCGAAAACAGCATAAGCAGGATATACACCATCTTTGACGACAAGCTGGGTACGACCGAGCACGTAAAATACGATAAAGAGTGGACGGTACGCCACAGCGGCAAGTACATAATAACGGTAACCGTAACGGTAGCCCGCGCAAACGGCGAAGAACCCTACACCGCGAGAACCGAAAGTTACGAATTTATAGTAACTCAGGCGCAGAACGACCCGAGCAAAGCGGGCGTTACGGGTCCCGACTTCGTACTTATCGGCGATAACGGCGCAATCGACTTCAGCGTGTTCAAGGTAACGGCGGACTTCGGTGCAAAAGACGCGGTTTGGGAGTACAGCACGTCGGAAGGTAGTGGTTACTCGACCACCAAGCCTACGACGGTAGGTAAGTATTTCGTAAGGGCAAAGATTAACGAAACCGACGACTACGCAGGACTTACGACTCTCGGCAAGGATTTCGAAGTGAGAGGTACGGGTATCGAGCTCGAGGGCGGCGAAGGCAGTATCAAGGGCGGCAACGGCATAGGCGACAAGTGGGAACTTGAAATCACCCGAATGGAAGCCGANNCGGTAAGCCAGGTATCCATNAGCAAGCAGGACGTGCACGACGGNTANGAAGTNGTACTCAAAAAACCNGGCGGCACGGTAGTAAGCGGCGAGGGTGAGTATACCGTAAGAGTAAAACTTGCGGAAGNGNTCANCGGCAGAANCNATTTGANAGTCTTCTTCAAGGACGCGAACGGCAACACGGTTNAANAGAAGNNCGNANGTTGTGNACGGCNATATCGAGTTCAAGACGAGCGAGTTCGGAACGTTCATCATAACGAGCGCACAGCCTAAGGCTTCGGTAGGTTTGCTTATAGCGGTAATCGTGCTCGGCGTAGTNGCGGCGGGAATGATAACGGCTTGCATCATAGTCTTCGTCAAGAAGAAGAAAAAAGGAGCTCAGCAATGATAACGGCAATAATGGCGAATACGGGATACATAGTAGGTATCAGCATTGAGGTATTGGTAATACTGATATGCGCGGCGTTGTTGGCGTTGATGCTTACGGGNTTACTGTTCGCGTGGATGGCAAAGTATAACGANACGNGGTTNGCGAAAGCNGAAGCNAAAGCNGCNTCGGCGGAAGCGTGGGCGGTAATCGAGGAAGAGCGAGCGGCGCAAGAAGCGGCGGAAGCCGAAGCGGAGAGAGCGCAGGCGGAGTTAGAGGCATACGTGAAAGCGGAAGCGGAAACGGCGGCAGCGGAAGCTGCAGCCGTGGCCGCGGCAAAGAAAGCCGAAGAGGAAGCCAAGAACAAACCCAGACTTCAGCCCAAGCCCG
>WFLX010284852.1_pt1 | contig 15084 bp, 11 predicted proteins | sample 4967041 | NCBI WGS metagenome assembly WFLX01 (sample SAMN12857096, study PRJNA449069) | gut metagenome | isolation source: stool from male and female vole | host: Microtus ochrogaster | place: USA:Florida | collected 2017
TACCTTTGCACCAGTTTTTCATGGTATTAGATTTAAGGTAAAAAGATTATTCGTCGTGATGACGAGTAATTTTTTTTATTTTATAAAGTTACTCNTGCTTCCTAACTTGNCTTTTTTAATTATTGNCNAATAATTAAATAAAATGAAGTCTTCACTTTCCTATATAATATCTTTTTTATAAATTTGCGAAACTCTTTAATCCACATTTTATGAGTTACAACAGGTTCAGCATTATTAACCGCTCTCTTGTTAGCGTCTTGTTCGGATGATATAGTCCCTATTCAACAAGACACTTATACTTGTGATTAGACTTAAGATCCAGTTCATTTGTTTCATTAAACATTTATTTAGTAACAGATATAAGAATCATACTTGGAATAGAAGATGCCAAAACAGGCTCAAGTATAAATGCCGCATACGAAGTGTACAAAAAATACAGTCATACAGAAACTAAACAAAAAGATAATAGTAAAGATGTTATCTATAGCTTAGCAATAATTGCCTGTATATGTGAGAGGTCAACANTAATCCAACACCAATAGACCATGATTTCACTTCATCGCGTCAAAATCTTTATGTGAACCCCAATTAATTATAACTAATCAGTCAAATATATCTATATGAAAACTTATACATTCCTTCTCGGTCTTTTTATGACTGTTTTTTCAAGTTGCAATGTGATTGGTCCTTTCGCGGATGAGCCGATATCCGAGCAGCAAGAACCAATGTATAACAGTGTACTAAAGGTCAATTTCATTGACACAAAAGGAAATAGTTGTGCCGTAGGATTAAGCAGCACTTATAAACACGACAATTCGGAGTATAAGAAATATAATATTGACCGAGACGATTACACTCTTTTCTATCACTTTTTAAGCGTCAGCAAAGGATACCCCACGTATAATTTCAATTTTATAAATGACAAAATCAATAATTATACTATAGAACTCAGAAGCAGTCAAGAAAAAGAGGTTGCTGAATATGTNAGGTATGATCTGCAATGTGAGAAAATTTTTGGGGATGACAAATTCCATACAATGGAGACTTATTATAAAGAACAGAGTTCTGACAATGAAAAGACTTTTTATTGCACCTCTTTTACCATTGATGGGGTTGACTACGCGGTTGAAAAGGGAGGACTTGTAAATGTGGTTCTTAAAGGGANTGAAGACTAAAGAAGATTAACGGAGCACCATATCCGGCGTGATANAATCGGGCAGATTTAATTCTGTCCGATTTTTTTGCCATGAGGATGAAATCCGTTATCTTTGTAAATCAAAAAATTATAATAATATAATGAGTTATACTGTAGGAGATNTGGTGCCCGATGTGCTCGGCACCGACCAAAACGGAAATGTTGTTAAACGCAGCGATTACCCCGGCAAATCAATCGCGCTTTATTTTTATCCTAAGGATATGACCTCTGGCTGCACTGCACAGGCATGCAACTTACGCGACAATTACCACGAGCTTCTGGACGCAGGCTACCAGGTCATTGGCGTAAGCGGTGATTCAGCTGCNTCACACCAGAAATTCATAGCCAAANNTTCACTCCCCTTCCCTCTCATCGCAGATCCCGACCATAAACTCCTTGAAGATTTCGGCGTATGGGGNGAGAAGTCGATGTACGGGCGCAAATATATGGGAACTTTCCGNACAACTTTTATTATCGACCCGGAAGGAAANATTACGCGCATCATCACTCCCAAGCAGATAAAGACATCAAACCACGCCGCGCAGATTCTTGAGAAATAGAATGCACGCCTCCATATATAAGAGGTGCGAAATAACAAATTGTAAGCATTTTTNCATTTTTTCTTGCAAATTATTGCAANAACCGAATAAANAATATAATTTTGCAACNNCGGAAGGAGAATCTTCCANAGTTAAACAAATATCGGATTCAAAATGAAAGCATCTGAAATCATCGCCGACCTTAAGCGGCGTTTTCCCAACGAGCCGGAATACATCCAGGCTGTTGAAGAAGTAGTAACTTCTATTGAGGACACCTACAATGAATATCCCGAATTCGAGCGTTACAACCTCATTGAACGCCTCTGTATTCCCGACCGCATCTTCTCTTTCCGTGTAAGTTGGGTAGACGACAGCGGCAAAGTCCAGAACAACATGGGCTACCGTATCCAGCATAACAATGCCATTGGCCCGTACAAAGGCGGTATCCGTTTCCATTCATCAGTAAACCCCAGCATCCTTAAATTCCTTGCTTTCGAGCAGACATTCAAAAACTCACTGACAACCCTCGCCATGGGTGGCGCAAAAGGNGGCAGTGACTTCTCTCCCCGCGGCAAGAGCGACATGGAAGTAATGCGTTTCTGCCAGGCGTTCATCAATGAGCTTTGGCGCGAAATCGGCGCAGACACAGACGTTCCCGCAGGTGACATAGGCGTAGGCGGACGTGAAGTAGGCTACATGTACGGTCAGTACAAAAAAATGGCTCGTGAAAATACAGGCACATTCACCGGCAAAGGCAGAGAGTTCGGCGGTTCACTTATCCGCCCGGAAGCAACCGGCTACGGCAATGTGTACTTCCTTCTCAATATGCTTGAAACAAAAGGCATTGAACTCAAAGGCAAGAGAGTCGCAATTTCAGGTTCAGGCAATGTTGCCACCTACACCGCAGAGAAACTCCTTGAACTCGGCGCAGTGGTTGTGTCAATGAGCGACAGCGACGGNAGCATCTATGTTCCCGACGGCATCACCCGCGAACAGCTTGACTATATCTTCAAACTCAAAANCATCTATCGCGGACGCATCCGTGAGTTTGCCGAAGAGTANGGTTGCGAATACTATCCCGGTGAACGNCCCTGGATGAGAGTAAAATGCGATATNGCAATGCCCTCAGCTACACAGAACGAAATTGACGGCGATGACGCACGCGCACTTCTGGCACAGGGCTGCATCGCNGTGAGCGAAGGAGCTAACATGCCCTCTACTCCTGAAGCAATCAAGGAGTTCCTCGCCGCTAAAATCCTCTATGCTCCCGGTAAGGCAGCAAATGCAGGCGGTGTGTCTGTATCCGGTCTTGAAATGGCACAGAACTCCCAGAAACTTTCATGGAGCGCAGCTGAAGTGGATGCCAAGCTTAAAGAAATCATGGCAGAGATCCACCACCAGTGCGAACTCTTCGGAAAAGAGAAAGACGGCTACATCAACTATGTGAAAGGAGCNAATGTTGCCGGATTNATGAAAGTGGCACGCGCAATGATGGCGCAGGGTGTNCTCTAAACCTTTGTTATTATGATATTTTAACCGCCGGGCAATGTCCCGGCGGTTCTTTTTTCATATCTTTGCAGATATTGATTCAAAATACTTAACTTTCATTTATTCACATGAATAAAATCATTTTCAGCGTACTATTCCTTATTGGCGTACTCTGTAGCCCCTTGAAGAGCCATGGAACCGTAAAGACATCACAACCGGACAAAGATACCCCTGTCACAATCATTGAAGGAACTACCACAATAATACCCGACAGCAGCGCCATAACATTGTTCAAATATTACGGCAATGTAGGCTTGTCTGTTGCTAAAGACACTGTTATCAATGGCAAATTCCGGCTTGAATATCAGATGGAGGATGGTGATGCTGAGAAAATGACTATCAATTGCTTTTCCCGTAAGATTTCCGGCATCGGAAGAACGGTATATCTGGTACCTGGAGCTCATATTAAAGTTGATGCTTCCACACCTAATTCGGAACGATGGGATGTGNCAAGCGACATAGACATAAAGGAGCAGAAGGAATACGACAAGATACTGTTCAGTTGCTCCGATATATTTAATGCCATGGATAAAATCCGCTCCGAGAGCTCTAAACGATTGTCAGATCCAGACCTTACCGCAGAGCAGAAAAAGCAGATTAGAACAGAAATGAATGAAACCATATCGGGATTAAGGGATTCTATCAACCACCGGAAATATCTCATGATGCTGCAAATGGAGCATACTCCGGTATGGTTCGAAAATTTTGTCGATTTATGCCATCGTTCGTCAATATCGGGCGATTCAATACTGGCTTCCAAACTCATTGCCATGTACGAGGCGCTTGAAAAAAGCGAAAAAGAATCAGCCGAAGGAGTAAAAATAGCCGGTTTCCTATACCCGGAAAGCAAAATCAATATCGGAGATAAAATTCCTTATATGGAATTCGTTGATTTCAACGGCAATACCCGGAACCTTGGGGAGTTTGCCGGCAAGTGGATATTGCTTGACATCTGGAGCGGCGGTTGCGGTCCATGCCACATGTCTGTTCCTGAACTGAAAGCATTTGCCGAGAAGCATAAAGGTGAGGTGGAAGTTGTGAGCATAAGCATCGACACTGACGATTTCTGGAGAATCTCAACTAAAAACCTTAATATTGAGGGCAACAACTGGAACGACAGAAAGGGCGAATCCGGTGCCTATTCCCGCTTCAATACAAAAGGACTTCCTACATTCATCGCCATTAATCCGGAAGGAATATATACAACTTCTAAGTTAGGTTACACCAAGGGAACGTTTGAGCTGATGTTCCGCCGGCTGCTGAATCCGAAACCCGCAATGTCCCGTGAGACTAAGGCTACCGGAATCAAGGTGAATTACCCTGATTGCATGGACAATAATACACATGACATTCTGGAAATAGACAGCATCGAGTTAAGCGACGACCGCACCGCCATCCATTTCCACATGTATTATATGCCTAACTGGTGGATAAAAATTTCTCCGGACAGCTATCTTGAACTCCCTGACGGCAGCAAACTAAATATACTTGAAGCTCAAGGCATTGCCCTTGGTGAANAATTCAGGGCTAATGCNGACNGNNAAAACACNTTCACTCTTGTATTCCNCGNGATAGATAAAAACACACCCAGTATAAACNTCATGGAAACCCCAAGGTGGAATATAAAGGATATTAGATTAGTACCATAACATATATTTTATGAAGAAAGCATTAATATCATCGGCAATACTGCTTGCAGTGCTTAGCGCGTGCTCATCAAGCAAGCGGGTAGTTGAAATGCCGGAAATCAGCTTTTCAAACCAACGCTATCTGGANTTTCAGCGCATTGAACTNGCTGATACCGCNACAATCGTACATGCCAAGGCACAGTATAAACCGAATTGGTGGATCAGAATCAAGGAGGATTCATANCTGGAAACTCCTGACGGAAACCATTATAAGNTGAAATATGGCAAAGGGATTACTCCCGGCGCAGAGCATTATATGCCGGAATCGGGCATTTCGGAATTTGACCTTGTGTTTGAACCGATTCCCAAGAAAAGCAGCTCCGTGGTTTTCAGCGAAGGAGCCGGAGGATGGACATTTGGCATAAACCTTGACAAGAATGCCGCTGATTTGTCTGCCGGAGTGCCTGAAGCGCTAAAACACAGCAACCCGGAAGCCAAAATGCCTGAACCGTCATTTGACATAGACAGTGTTACCATCAATTTCCATATCCTGGGATATGTTCCGGCTATGGGAAACAAGTTGGGATATGTAATCAACCAGATATCAGGTCAAATAANCGACATACCTCCAATTGCTATAGANAGCAACGGCAACGGNAAACTTTCATTCTTGTGCCACGGCACCGGTTCAGTCGTAGCNTACGCCCTTGGTGGAAACAGCGTTAACGGAGGTGCCACAGTTAAACCCGGGGAAACTATTGATTTATATATTGATCCCACAATTTCCGGAAGCCTTATAATGGAAAACCTGCGCAACGATTCCATTTCACGGCAGAAAACAAGGTCATGGCATAATGGGTACTATTCTGACTTTGANGCCGAGAAAGTGGATTATAACATNCTAAAATCCATATANAGCGGTGATTTTGGCGACTANCACATGGGNGCNGACGAGTATGTGGACTANGCTCTGGCGCAATATGAAATAGCAGAACGGAATATACGCCGCAGCCAGACACTGANTCCTCTCGGCAAGGAAAAGATGCTCAACGAAAACAAGGCTAACCTAATCAAGTCCATCGGTGATTACCTATCCATACTGCGCAGAAATTACTACTCTGTTAATGGCGGCTGGGGTGAACCGGTGCCTGCCGACGCCATTACTTGCGAACTTAATTCAGACCATTTCGTAAAAGTCACGGAATTTGTCGATATCAATGACCCAAACCTTATACTTGCCGAGTGGTCAAGAATAGCCACCCTCCCCTCTTCCAAATGGATGGACTCGGAGGCTGATGCGCATTTCATTGATGAAATAGGCATGTATATCAAAGCCGTGAATGCAATCAAATCGGGCAATGGCACAGAAAACGACATTGCACCGCTCAAATCACTGAGCAACCCGTTTTACGCCAAGTCTGCTGAAATTTATCTAAATGAGATTACAAGGCAACTTTCAGGAGTAGACCGGACAATATGCCTGCCCACTCCAGATGTTGCAACAGACAGCATCTTTGACGCTATTATCGCCCCGCATAAAGGNAAGGTTGTTATGGTCGACCTGTGGAACACNTGGTGCGGTCCCTGCCGCGCGGCACTNGAGTATCANGANCCGGAAAAGGANGGTGANNTAAGTTCAGATGATATCGTGTGGGTATATATTGCCGATGAATCATCGCCAGTCAAGACATACTACGATATGATTCCTGGAATCAAGGGGCTCCATTACCGCTTGACCGAAGAGCAGATAGGAGCTATCAGAAACAGGTTCAAAGTCGACGGCATTCCTTATTACATATTAGTTGACAGGAAAGGGAATGTAGCGGGGCGCCCTGACCTCCGCAATCCGAACCTCTACAAGAACACAATCCTTGAAGCACTCGCAGCCCCTGCAGAATAAATATCTCACCTTAAATAACATTAAATCATGAAAAAATCATTTTTTCTTCTCATCTTATTCCTTGGAGTACTGACAGCCTCTTCTGAAACCCGGATAGTGGAATTCCCGACAATCGGTTGGAACAATATGATGGATATATTTGATTTCCAAAATGTGACGCTGACTGACACGGCTACAATAATTGATGTTAAAGTCCGGTCTCGGCGAGGGACAAGATTCATAATAGGAGAAAGTACTTTAACTACTGAGAACGGCAATAAATATGCTCTTAAGTCGGCTAACGGACTCACTATCGGAGAGAGTAATGTTTTGGATAAGACAGGTCGGAAAGAATTTACTCTTATCTTCGAGCCACTACCGATCAAAAGTAACCGCTTGCTGTTTAAGAGTGGGAATTTATTGATGGNATTAGAACTCTACACCNCATNCGCTGTTCCGTCAGAATTGCCGGAAAATCTGGCAAATCCTACACAGGTCTCTCAATTACCGAAGCCTGTGTTAGCTATTGATTCAACAACCGTCAATGTTCATATCCTTGACTACAAGCCATATATGGGCAATACACTCAATTATTCCATCCTTATGATGGGAGGTACTTTAACTGAGCTCCCTCCTCTGGAAATTGATGAAAAAGGAAATGCAAGCATAACTTTCCTCCTGCACGGCACCAGTAGATTTTTCGCATACGCTCTCGGACGCACGAGAGTGAACGCAATTGCGACACTAAAACCAGGTGAAACGGTTGACCTATATATTGACCCTTCATTCTCCGGTAAAAATGTGATGAAGAAATTCAGAGGAACCACCTCTGGTAAAACGTCATGGCACAACGGATTCTATTCAGCATTCGATGCCGCTGACACAGACAGTGACGCGGATATGAAAATCATGAGCGGTAATTTTGGCGATTACCGCATGGGAGCGGACGAGTATGTTGACTATGCTCTTGCCCAATATGAAAAAGCTGAAAAGAAGATTAATGATAACTCCACCTTGAGTAATCTCGGTAAAATCAAATCAAAACTTTACAATAAAGCTAATCTCATTGTTGCATTAGGGCAAGCACAAAAAATTCTAACACGCAACTACCGTAGCGTAAAACAAGATTTTTTGGCGGAGATACCATCTGATTCCATTTCTTGTGAGCTGAAACCGGAACACTATGAAAAAGTCGCCGAAATAGTAGATGTAAACGATCCCTATCTCATGCTCCTGTTAGATATTATCCCTGAAATTCCTTCTGCCGGTTGGATAGAGGTAGGAGCGGACGGAGCTTTTCTCAAAGAAACAGTAATGTATATAAACTCCGCAAAAAAAATAAAAGCCGGCATAGGCAGCGAGACTGATGTAGAAGTTTTGAAAGGATTAAGCAATCCATTTTATTCTCAGTCCGCAGAAATATATCTGCAAGAGATGCATGAAATACTTGCAAACGAGGCAGCCAAACTATGCTTACCAACACCTGATGTTGTACCGGACAGTATTTTCGATGCTATCATAGCTCCCCATAAAGGAAAGGTGATAATGGTGGATTTTTGGGCTACATGGTGTGAGCCCTGCTTAAGAGCTCTCAAACTAAACGAACCCGAAAAAAGTGGAGAACTCAACTCGGAAGATATTGTGTGGATCTATATAGCTGATGATTCGTCTCCACTACCTAAATATCTTGAATTAATAAAGGATATTAAAGGCCTCCAATATAAACTCACTGAAGAGCAGTATGCCGAACTTAGTAAAAAATTGAATATCAACGGTTATCCGTATTATATTTTAGTAGATCGCAAAGGCAATACCGTATATCAAGGTCCTCCGAGTGGAAGCCATGAAGAGTTTAAGAAAACTATTCTTGAAGCGCTCGCAGCTCCTGCAGAATAAATAATGATATTATAAATTTTAAGGCATCGTTTTAGTCATATCCGAGTGAAACGATGCCTTTTATTATCAAACAGATATGATACGTCATTTACTTATCGCCCTACTCGCCACGCTCAATGCCGCCGCATCTTTTGGAACAAAGCCATTGCCGATAATTCCCGCTCCAACGACAATGGAGGAGACTTCCGATAAAACTGTACGCTTGAAACTACCGCTTGACATCAGCATAGGAGAGGTAGACAGTTTGTCGCACGAAGTGATTGAACGCGAGGTAAAAAGCATTTCCACCCTTTTGCCAAAAAAGCATCAGGATGGAACAGAAATAGCTTTTAGCACTGACACTTTACAGCCGGCAGAAGGGTATCGCCTGACAATTGATGATAACGGCATAAAAATAGAAGCGTCAACCCATGCAGGATTCTTTTACGGTCTTCAAACCCTAAAGCGGCTTATGGGGAAAGAGATTGTTGCCGGAGTGCAGAGCGACTGCACGGCACTTCCCTCCGTTACGATAACCGATTCCCCACGATTTGCCCACCGTGGATTCATGCTTGACGTGAGCCGCCACTTCTTTTCAACCGTGCAGATAAAAAAGATGCTCCGCCTAATGGCTGCATACAAGATGAACAAATTCCACTGGCACCTTACGGATGACCAGGGCTGGAGGCTCCCGGTAAAAGAGTATCCGCTGCTCACTACCGTGGGAGCTTCCCATCCGGCAAATACACGAATGACTGATTTCAGCACCCAGACAGAATATTATACCACAGAGCCTATGGNNCCNGTNGCNTATACTCCGGAGGAGATTCGCGATATCGTTGACTATGCGGCACAATTAAACATCGACATAATTCCTGAAATAGAGATGCCCGGNCATCTNGCTGCAGCTATCGCAGCTTATCCACACCTNAGCTGCAATCCAGACAGCGCCCATGCCGTCCGTGACCTGCAAGGCATTTCAAAAGATGTGCTTGACGTGTCGAATCCGGAAGCGATGAAATTTGTCAAAACTGTAATAGACTGCATTGTAGACTTCTTTCCTTACGAGATTATCCATATCGGGGGCGATGAAACCCCTACTGAAGCATGGGAAGCAAGCGAAGGATGCAGAAAAGTGGTGGAAGGGAAAGGATTTGACGGTGCGACATCTGAAGAGAAATTCCGCAAACTACAGAACTTGTTTACGGAGGAGGTAAATGAATATGCCAAATCAAAAGGACGCCGGCTAATGACGTGGGATGAAATTATTACCGCTCCGGGAGCAGACCTTGAAGTGGCACGACGCATAAATCCACTCGTTATGGCTTATGATATTGTTTACGATAAACCTGTTGAACAGTCTGCCGAATTGGGATTGCAGTGCGTTTACGCTCCCTTCGGTCCATACTATATAAACCGCCGTTATAGCTCAGACCGGATTGGCGCGGGACATGGACGCGATGACATAGAAGCTGTGTACAACCACCCCGTTCCCGATAATTCAAATGTAATCGGTACGCAAGCTATATTCTGGACGGAATATGTCACGCTTGACAGCGACCTTGAATACCTTGCACTCCCCCGGCTTGCAGCCATTGCAGAAAACGCATGGATTGACCCGGAACAGAAAAATTACGACAGCTTCCAGACCCGTATTGCCGAAGATACCGGATGGCTCGGTCTTGCAGGATATAATTATGCCCGTCACCAGATATTAAACNATTGATTCATAAANCTGAAAAAAGGACAGATAATTAGGCTTACTGNNATTTCNTATCAAATTTTTTGCTACTTTTGAGATATGAATANGAAAAAAATACTTTTAATTTTTGCAGCANTGGTTTTAGGTATCAGTGCGCATGCCTTATCACTCGCCGAGTATCCCCTTCTGCCTGTGCCTCAGGCTATCCAGTTCGGCAAATCAACTGTTTCCGTGAAGTATGCTTCGCTTTCCATGCCCGCTTGGGAAACCGATTGGAGCAAAGCATTGACTGCCCACGGCGTAACTTTATCCCCCTCTNCCAAGTATAAGATTACAGGCGAAATTGTCAGCGAAATCAAAGGTGTGCCTTCAGAGAACGACGAAGGCTACCTACTGAGAATCAANAAGAAAGGGATAAAAGTAAGCGCTACATCTGAAAAAGGAATTTATTGGGCGCTCCAGACCCTGCGCCAGCTTGCTGCTGCCAACAAAGACGGCAAGCTGCCCGAATGCGAGATTATCGACTATCCGGCTTTTCCATGGCGAGGATTCATGATTGACACAGGCAGATCATATATTTCCATAGAGGAGCTTAAAAGGGAAATAGATATGATGTCGCAGTTCAAGATGAACGTTTTCCACTGGCATTTCACTGAAAACCAGGCATGGAGGCTCGAGAGCAAAATATTTCCAATGCTTAATGACAGCGTGAATATGGCGCGCCAGCCCGGACTGTTCTACACCCAGGAGCAAGCTAAAGATATCGTCAACTATGCCAAAGCTCATAATGTTCTTATCCTTCCGGAGGTTGATATGCCGGGACATAGCGCTGCTTTCGTGAGGACGTTCCGCCACGACATGCAGAGCCCGGAGGGAATGAAAATACTCAAGCTCCTTGTTGAGGAAGTATGCGAGACATTTGATGTGCCTTACATTCATATCGGCACTGATGAAGTAAAATTCACCAATCCGGATTTCGTGCCTGAAATGGTGAAATTTGTGCGTGAGAAAGGTAAAAAAATTGTTTCATGGAATCCTGGATGGAATTACAAAGAGGGTGAGATTGACATGACAACCATGTGGAGCTACCGCGGCAAGCCTACCCCCGGCATTCCAGCCATTGACCTCAGACTGCACTATATCAACCATTTTGACACTTATGCCGATCTTATTGCGCTCTACCGCAGCAACATTTACGGACATAAGAAATCGGAGGATGGTATTGCCGGAGTTGAAATAGGTTTATGGACAGACAGATATGTTGATAACGAGGCTTCTATGATTGCCCAAAATTCAGTTTATCCAACCATGCTTGCCATTGCTGAAAGATCATGGCACGGAGGCGGCGAGGAGTATTTTGACAAACTCGGCACTAACCTCAATGANAGCAATGCCGAGGATTTTGCAGCATTTGCAGATTTCNAGAAAAGGCTGCNTTGGCATAAAGAACACACTNTTGATTCTATCNATATTCCGTATGTNAAACAAACAGATGTGCGCTGNCTGANCACAGACGCTTTTCCTAACGGAGGTGACTTGACAGCAGTGTTCCCGCCAGAAACCGAAGGGTTGAAAGAATCATACACTTTCAATGACAGCATCTATGGCACAGCTACCGCAAACGGTGCCGCCGTTTACCTCAGGCATTACTGGNGAGCGACAATTCCTTCGTTTTACTCCAACCCTCAGCCAGACCACACAGCATACGCTTTCACATGGGTGTACGCACCTAAGGATATGACTGTTGGACTTCAGGCTGAAACCCAGAATTACAGCCGTTCTGAATCCGACATCGCTGCTCCGGATGGAAAATGGGACTACCGTGAAAGTAAGATTTGGATAAACGACAAGGAGATACCAGCCCCACAATGGACATCGACCCACAAAGAGAGGACAAATGAGGTCACATTGGGAAATGAAAACTTGGCTGCACGCGAACCTATCCAGGTACAGCTCCACAAAGGTTGGAACAAGGTGCTTATAAAACTTCCTGTCGGCAAATTCTCGTCGTATGAAACCAGACTTGTGAAATGGATGTTCACTTTCGTTTTCACCACGCCTGATGGAAAGAAAGCCGCTCCCGGACTGATATATTCCCCCTACAAGAAAAAATAAACGGACGATTAATAGAACACAAAACACCCTGAAAGAATCTCACTTTCAGGGTGTTTTTGTGTTCTTGAAGCAGACGCAGCTTTAATTTACTTCTTGCGGGAGTTTCCGGTGTTTTGTTTTTGAGTTCTTTTTGGCTTTGTCATTGGCTGGTAATTACCTTTCTTATCGGCATCAAGCAGCTCCATTGCCTCCGGTTTAAGAGTCAGTACTAAGGTATCGGTCTTATGTGATACGAGAATACTCACGAGGTGCTTCTCCTTAAGCAGTGATGCGCCTTTTTTAGTTAAAACCCGACCGTTATTTGTTACGACAATAGGGTTATTTGTACCAATAGGATCTTCAGGATTAGTTTTCAAATCAACCATTACCTGCGCAGATGCGCTCATGGCACCGCAAAGCATCAGGTAACAAAGAAATTTCTTCAGCATATAAATTCATTTAATAGTCAGTAATCGAATATTTTACGAGTGTTGGATCAGGGCGGTTTTCAATGGTGTAAATAGCATTGTTTGAATAATCAATATCAAAAGCGGTTGCCTCTGCCGGCAGGATGAATCGGCGACGTGGATTTCCATCCCAATCGAACTCCAGAATGCTGCCTATATGACGGTCAAAATCTGATTCNGTNTTTGCCTCAACNCCAACGAANCCNACNGCAAANCCGGTTTCNTTNGCGCTTGCNCCGGAAAACATNAACCATANCGGANAAGGNGNAAAACCAAAACTACTGTCATCCCCGAATTTTTTAAGTGACAATTCTGGGAAAATAGGTCCCGTGAGAATAATATCGNATTTGGGACGGTCAAGCGGGTGTATCCCGATTTCATTCCATGATTTGTTTACCACAACCGCATTGTTTTCCTTTGTTGAGTATGCCAAATCAGCTTGAAAATAGAAATTGTTAGGATAAAACGGTTTAGGAAATTCCACATCCGGGAAAGTACCTAAGGAATCAACGATATTTCCGATATTATCCAACACTATTAACCGGCTACGCATTGTTGGTGCTGCGAGAGCGATATATCCGCTGTCGCTTCCGGCTATGATTTTCATGCAAGACTCCGAGGGGGCGGTTAAAGGTATCATTCCCGCATCATTTTCATTGTTATTCCACACCACAGAAATAAGCTTGCCATCATAAACACCGGAAAGAAGGAGCCTACCATTCGCATCAATGCTCATGCTGCCGACATTTGAAATTTCTAAAGGACCGATACCCCGGCGGTTTGCAACCTGCCATTTGCCAGAATTGAGATTATAAAGGATAACATTATTCTCTGATCGTACCTGAGATATGGCAATTATAGAATCGTTAACAACACGGAGTTCCTTTACCGTGCCTATAAAATCACAATCAGGCGTCAAATCAACATCGGCTCCAGCTAATTCCACATTTTCANAATNATCAAGACTGAATTTTTTGGANTCAGACTNTTCTTTTATGTTCCNGTTGATGCNACCGGAACATAAAAGAAGCAGCCATAGNGCGATTGAAAAAACAGTTCTCATTAGATGTGTTTTTTAGTTACGGAATGAAACTCCAAGTAACCATATCATGGCAGTCAATTCTGTATCCAGCAGCTGTCTGTAGCCAACAAATATACCCAGAGTAATTTCTACAATAAGTGTCACAAGCTTTCATTTGTGCTTCACCATCATACGCAAGAGCTTCAGCGTTTTGAAGCTGTAGGTCAGAAAGACCATCATTTTGAGGTGTCGCAGACTTGGCGAAATAGCCGCCTGTACACATCAGAACTGCAATAGCGGCTGCAGAAAATAGTTTCTTTTTCATTGCATTTTATTTTTTTAATTATTAATATATCCATGGAGCGTTATACGCTCAGGATTCTCTTTTTCAACATAAAAGATATCGACATGACGACGCATATAGCCGGGATCGGAATCCGGCACGAGGGTGACCGTCACCACCACGGTGCTGTCTGCAGGGATTGTCCTGGAGGACGCCACGGCACTCACGCAATCGCAAGAGGGCACGATCTCCTGGATGGTGAGTACCGCAGCGGTGTTGTTTTTAAGGGCGAAGCGTTTGACTATAGTGTCGCCCGCTTCANTTGCTCCGAGTGCCGNNANCGGCTCCAAGCAGAGCGTAGGCGCATCAATCTTATCCTCACCGTTGATGATGCGGGAATATACTTCNCGTATCTTCGGGTTCAGCGCAGGNTTNCCTACNNCAACAATCCTGTTGTCNGCATCAAGNAGANGNGTANGGTACATGCCCGCTTCAGGCAAATTGTTTGCTTTTACGAATTTGCCTTCCGCATCAATTGCAACGGGGTGCCGAAAGAATAAACGGCGCGTTATGTCCCTCACATCATCATCCGCATTTTGCTTGGGTGTGACTATCATGAGGAAAGCGACATCGGCGTTGCCATCTGCCATAAATCCGTTGACGGTCTTGTCCCATTCCGGCAGTTTCATGCGGCAGGTAGTGCAGTCTGCCGAGTCTATATAGGTGATGATCTTGAAATCGGCATCGCCCATGTCGTAATCTATCTCCTTGTCCTGAATGAGGCACACAATGCTGTCGGGGATTGTTATTTCCCTGCCCAGGAGAGAAACAAGCATTTTTCTCTCCTTTTCAA
>WFLX010316017.1_pt1 | contig 15078 bp, 13 predicted proteins | sample 4967041 | NCBI WGS metagenome assembly WFLX01 (sample SAMN12857096, study PRJNA449069) | gut metagenome | isolation source: stool from male and female vole | host: Microtus ochrogaster | place: USA:Florida | collected 2017
GCAGGTGCAGGGCCAGGCGCAGAGCCGTCTTGCGCCCTATGCCGGGCAGTCGCGACAGCTCNGTGACAGCATTTTCAAGCAATTTNGATGAGAATTCCTGATNTATCATGATACAAAGATACAAAAAAGCAACGGTTATTCAAAATGGTAGAATCAAAATCAGCCGNCAATTTTTGCACACTCAACTATTTTCAGTAACTTTGCTGACCAAAAGAACAACAAAACCTGNAATAATGAAACCGACCTTACTTGTGCTCGCTGCCGGAATGGGCAGCCGTTACGGCGGCCTNAAGCAGCTCGACGGTCTGGGTCCTGACGGACAGACCATCATGGATTATTCGATATTTGACGCNATCCGCGCCGGATTCGGTAAAGTTGTGTTTGTAATCCGCAAGGATTTCGAAGAGGANTTCAANAACAAGATTCTNTCNAAATATAAAGGACATATACCCGTGGAGGTNGCNTTNCAGAGCCTNGACGACCTGCCCGANGGNTACANTGTGCCCGANGGCCGNGTNAAGCCCTGGGGCACCAANCANGCNGTGCGNGCCGCCCGNAANGTAATCAAGGAGCCNTTTGCNGTNATCAATGCCGATGANTTCTANGGTCGNGATGCCTTCGAGGTNATGGCCCGCCAGCTCGAAAAGGAAGACGGCACATATTCNATGGTAGGNTTCAGGGTAGGCAATACGATGTCTGAAAACGGCACCGTGGCACGCGGTGTATGCACCGTCGATGACNANGGCCACCTGACAAGCGTGGTGGAGCGCACNTCGATAGGCTACGATGCCGATCATAATATCAAGTTCACTGATGAGAACGGCAACGAGCAGCAGCTTGCGCCCCGCACTCCCGTATCTATGAATTTCTGGGGCTTCACGCCTGATTATTTTGACTACACCGAGCGCGAATTCGGTAAATTCCTTGCAGAGCGCGGTACAGAGCTCAAGAGCGAATTTTATATCCCGACGGTAATCGATGCGATAATCGCGAACAACGAAAACGTGGTAAAGGTGCTTGATACAGACTCACAATGGTTTGGCGTGACTTATGCAGCCGACCGCCAGGGTGTGGTAGATAAGCTCGCTGCCTTACACGCTCAGGGTGAGTATCCACAGCAGATGTTCTGATGGATTACAAAGTCGAAGCTACAGCACCCGGCACATCGGCCCGCGCAGGCCTCATCACCACGGCCCACGGCACGATAGAGACCCCCATCTTCATGCCCGTAGGCACGGTGGGGANCGTGAAGGCANTGCAGTTTCGTGANCTGNGCGACGANATCAATGCCCGCATAATTCNCGGAAATACATATCACCTGTNTCTCCGGCCCGGTACAGAAATCCTGCGCCGGGCCGGAGGNCTGCATAAGTTCATAGGCTGNGAGCGCCCCATCCTCACCGACAGCGGAGGCTTTCAGGTGTTCTCGCTGGCCGACAATCGCAAGCTTACAGAGAAGGGAGCCCAGTTTCGCAGTCATATCGACGGCTCAAAACATCTGTTCACGCCTGAGAATGTAGTAGATATTCAGAGAGCCATAGGATCGGATATCATGATGGCGCTTGACGAATGTCCGCCCGGCACATCGGATTACGACTACGCCAGCCGCTCGCTTGACCTCACCCTGCGATGGCTCGACCGTGGCTGGAGCCATTTCAACTCCACCGAGCCGCTCTANGGCTANTCNCAGGCCTACTTCCCTATNGTGCAGGGNTGNACCTATCCNGATCTGCGCANNCGCTCGGCCNNGCATGTNGCNTCGCTCGGAGCCGACGGCAATGCCATCGGCGGNCTGGCCGTGGGCGAACCCGCCGAGGTGATGTATGAGATGATTGAGGTGGTCAACGAAATACTGCCCGCCGACAAGCCCCGCTATCTGATGGGAGTAGGCACACCTGTCAATATCCTCGAAGCCATTGACAGAGGTGTCGATATGATGGATTGCGTGATGCCTACGCGCAACGCCCGCAACGGTATGCTGTTTACGTGTCACGGCACGATGAACATGCGCAACCGCAAGTGGGCCGACGATTTCTCGCCCCTGCAGCCCGATGGCCCGTCGTATGTCGACCACGTATACAGCAAGGCATATCTGCGCCACCTGTTCATAGCCAACGAGCTGCTGGCTCTTGAGATCGCATCAATCCACAATCTCGCCTTCTACCTTTGGCTTGTAGGCGAGGCGCGCCGTCACATTGTCTCAGGCGACTTCGCCACATGGAAGGCCGAAATGGTCGAGACCCTCGGCAGACGCCTCTGATACCCCCTACATCGGTTCTGACTAAGACATGACCGAATATAAAGCATGATGAATTAATGTTCAAGATACTCGACAGATATATCATACGCAAGTTTCTGGGGACATACGTGTTCTCGATACTCCTGCTGCTTGCCATCGTTGTCATGTTTGACATCAACGAGAAGCTTGATTCATTTCTCAAGGCTCCTCTAAGGGATACGGTGTTTGATTATTTCCTGAATTTCCTTCCGTATTTCGCCAATCAGTTCTCTCCGCTGTTTACATTCATCGCCGTAATATTCTTCACCTCCAAACTCGCCGGTAACTCCGAGATAATAGCGATGCTCTCCACAGGCATGAGTTTCGGGCGTCTGATGCGCCCCTATCTGGTGGCGGCGGCGGTGATTGCCGGATTCAATTACATAATGGCAGCATACATTATCCCGCCTGCCAATGTAGAGCGNATCGCATNNACNAACAAATGGGTAAAGAACAAGAGCGTGGACTATGGCTCTAATATCATGCTCATGGTGGCGCCCGGCCAGATAGCGTATATGAGCCGGTATGACGCACTGAGCAAGACAGGTGTGAGATTCTCTCTCGAGTCATTTGATGAAAACAAACGTCTGGTATCAAGGCTCTCGGCCCAGACCATCGTATGGGATANGCTATATCNCTNGAAGGNCCGCGATNATGTGATACGCGACTTCCACGACAAGAAGGAGACGATACGCAAAGGCGTGCAGATCGACACCATGATACCGTTTGAGCCACGTGACTTCCTTATCGCCGTCAACGATAATGAAAAGATGACCACCCCCGAACTGAAGGAATACATAGGGAGGCAACAACAGAGAGGCGTGGCCAATATAGAGCGGTTTGAGGTGGAATACCAGCGCCGATATGCCATCACCGCGGCAGCCTTTATCCTGACGGTAATAGGCATGTCGCTCTCGTCAAAGAAGACCAAAGGCGGTCTGGGTCTCAATATCGGCATCGGCCTCGTGCTCAGCTTCAGCTACATCCTGTTTATGACCATCACCCAGACATTTGCCCTGTCGGGTCTTACTTCGGCATTAGTGGCAATGTGGATTCCCAATATAATCTACTCGGTGATCGCCGTGATACTCTACCTGCGGGCCAACAGGTGACGACACGTGACATGACAGGCGCACGCTACATATCAGTCATATTGCCCCTGCCGGTGGCCGGAGTATTCACCTACCGTGTGCCACCTGAAGATACCGCAAAGGTCACGGTGGGGACAAGGGTAATCGTGCCGTTCGGCAAGCGCAAATTCTATACCGGGATAGTCACTGCATTTGATGAGAATCCGCCGCAGACCTATACAATAAAGGATATCATCAGCGTGCCGGACAGCGAGCCGGTGATCAGACATCCTCAGCTACGTCATTGGGAATGGGTGACCGAATATTACCTGTGCTCTCTGGGTGATGTGTATAAAGCGGCCGTACCTCCGGGCCTGAAGATTGAGAGCGAGACCAGATTCGAGCTCAATCCCGATTTTGACGCCGCTCTACTCGACAACCTTCCTGTAAAGGAAGTGGAGATAATGAAACTCCTCGATGAAAAGGGACGGATGTCGGCACGGGATGTAGAAAAGGAAACCGGATTCTCCAACACCCCCACCCTGCTGCAGACCATGATACGGCGCGGATCCGCCATAGTATCCGAATCATTGGTCGACCGTTACCGACCCCGCCGCGAGCATGTGGTGAGACTCAGATTCAGGCGTGATGATCCGGCAGAGGTTACGCGGGTGTTCCAGCTGATAAAAGGGGCTCCCAAACAGGAGCAGATGCTGCTGACCCTCATGCACCTGTGTCAGGTATCATCGCAAGACGAGACCGCGATGTCAACACTGCTGGAGACAAGCAAGGGCACGGCAGCTTCGCTCAAGGCACTGGTCGACAAAGGCATCGCCGAAAAACTCACACGTGAGGTATCGCGATTTAAATACACCGGTGCCAAGGCCGGCGTTCCCAGTCCGCTCACACCCGCGCAACAGCTGGCGCTATCGGAGATACACACATCCTTTGCCACGCACAATATCACCCTGCTGCACGGAGTGACATCAGGCGGCAAGACCGAGGTATACACCCATCTCGCAAATCATGTGCTGGAGCAGGGCAAGCAGGTGCTGTATCTCGTGCCCGAGATCGCGCTCACCACACAGCTCACGTCACGTCTGCAGAAAGTATTCGGCGACAAGGTGATAGTATATCACTCAAAATTCACTGACAGCGAGCGTGTCGACATCTGGCGAAAGCTACTGCACGGTAATGAGCCGTGCATCGTGCTGGGCGCAAGATCCGCTGTGTTCCTGCCTTTTGCCAAGCTCGGTCTGGTAATTGTTGACGAGGAGCACGATCCATCATACAAGCAGTTTGACCCTGCTCCACGCTACAATGCCCGTGACACAGCCATCATGCTGGCTTACATGCACGGAGCGAAGACTTTGCTCGGGAGCGCCACACCGGCCATCGACACATACTACAAGGCGCTGAGTGGTAAATACGGCCTCGTTAAGCTGTCGTCAAGATATGGCGGAGCCAAGCTCCCGGAGATAGAGATCGTGGATATGGCGCGTGAGCGTCAGCGCAAGATGGTGAGAGGCTCGTTTGCTGTCTCCACTATCGGTGATGTCAAGGCTGCCGTAGAGCAGGGCAAGCAGGCTATCGTATTCCACAACAGACGCGGATTCGCTCCGATGGCCCGCTGCACCCAATGCCAGTATATACCCAAATGCACGCGCTGCGATGTGTCGCTCACCTATCACAAACACGCCAACACGCTGATGTGCCACTATTGTGGCTCTACCTATCCNATGCCTGCGGTGNGCCCGGTATGCANGGAGCCCACGGTAGAAATCGTAGGCTACGGCACCGAAAGGATTGAAGACGAGGTAGAGAATATTTTCAGCGGGGCACGCACTCTGCGCATGGATCTTGACACCACACGCAGCAAGAACAGCTATGCTAAGATAATAGACACATTCTCAGAACATAAGGCTGATATTCTCGTGGGCACGCAGATGGTGACCAAAGGTCTGGATTTCGGTGATGTCACCGTTGTGGCTGTGATCAATGCCGATGCCGTGATCAACTATCCCGACTACCGGTCAGCCGAACGCTCATTCAACATGCTCGCTCAGGTATCAGGCCGTGCCGGGCGACGCGACGCACCCGGCAAAGTAGTGATACAGACCAGCAATCCCTCGCATCCGGTAATAGGATTCCTCAAGAATCATGATTATGAATCTTTTTACAATCATGAGGTGGAGGAGAGGCGTGCGTTTGCCTACCCGCCCTTCTCCAGGATTATCAATATCGTGCTACGGCACCGCAATGAGCGCGAACTCGACGAGATAGCGTCGGCCTACGCCAACCGTCTCCGCCAGCTGTTCGGCACCCGTGTCAACGGCCCCACAGTGCCGTTTGTATCACGCATCCAGAATCTNTATATCCGGCAACTGATGCTCAAGGTCGAGCTCAATGCNTCGATGNCCAGGNTAAAGGAGATACTGCGGGCCGTGCATGCCGAGCTGCACGCCTCCTCCCCGTCGATGCGCNGTCTCGTCATCCATTATGATGTGGATCCCTGAGCCTATTCCTCAGGCTCGGTGTCTTCGTCCCAGTCGTAACTGTCGATATCCTCACCCCAGGCATCCGGACTGATATTCTGCAGGTCGGCTTCTTCGGCAAGCTCCTCCTCCGTGGGCTCATACTTGAAGATGAAATCATCCTCCTCGCTTACACGATGACGGTCGTCGAGGTCACGGTGAGCGATATCCACTGTGGCCAGACGGTTGTTCTCGTCGGTGATCGCACGCCACAGTGTGTCCTTGAGCTCGATGAGTCCGTATCCTGTCACTGATGAGATGAACACGGTAGGCACCTCATCATGCAATGTCTTGCGCAACTCGTCTATCATTTCTTCGTCGAGCATATCGCATTTCGACACGGCGAGCACACGCGGCTTGTCGGCCAGCTGAGGATTAAACTGCTTGAGCTCATTGAGCAGGAGGTGATACTCGGCGAGAATATCGTCGGCATCGGCAGGCACCATGAACAGCAACACGGCATTACGCTCTATATGCCTGAGAAAACGCAGCCCCAGACCTTTGCCCTCGCTCGCTCCCTCGATGATACCGGGGATATCAGCCATGACAAACGAGCGGTTGTCGCGATAGCTCACGATACCGAGCTGCGGCTCCATCGTGGTGAACGGATAATCGGCAATCTTAGGCCGCGCCGCCGACACGGCCGACAGCAGTGTGGATTTACCGGCGTTGGGCAGGCCCACGAGACCCACATCGGCNAGNAGCTTGAGCTCAAGTATCACGCTCTTCTCGATNCTNGGCTCNCCGGGCTGGGCNAANCGGGGNGTNCGGTTGGTCGAGCTNTTGAAGAACCAGTTGCCCTTGCCNCCACGGCCNCCNTTCAGCANCTTCACNTCCTGNCCGTCATCNGTNACCTCGGCNAGATAGTTGCCGGTCTCGGCATCATACACCACTGTGCCGCACGGCACATCGACGATCACATCCTCTCCGTCCTTGCCGAAGCTGCGTCCGCCCGAACCGGCCTGGCCGTTACCGGCGAAGATGTGCCTGCGGTATTTCAGCGGCAGCAGAGTCCACATATTTTTGTTACCACGGAGTATGATGTTACCTCCGCGCCCTCCGTCACCACCGTCAGGTCCGCCCTTAGGTATGTATTTGGCCCTACGGAAATGACAGCAACCGGCACCACCGTTGCCTGAGCGGCACAATATCTTTACATAATCTATGAAATTTGAATCAGCCATGGCTAAATCTATCTTGTTTATTAGTTAGGAGCGGTGCGAGTGTCTGGGATGCCGGGCGCACCGTTTGCCCGCCTTCTATTTTATAACAAAAAAACCGGGTGGATGGTTGGCTCATCTGTTGATGTATCTGAGCAGCTCGGTAGCCTGCCGGAAGTCGGCCGGACTGCCAATATCGATCCATGTGCCGTTGATCGGAAATTGTGATACCTTTAGAGAGCCGGCGATCGCGTTCTCGATAAGATCTGTGGCATCGGTGCGCCGGTCTTTAGGCAGCGAATGCAACAATCTGTTGGGAAAGATATAAATGCCGGCGTTGGCGAAATACGAATAGACAGGTTTCTCATGCAGTCCTGTCACCACGGTAGGGTCTTCACTATCTGATGATACTATCGCAAACGGCACCGATACCTGATATGGCACNACCGCNATGGTGATATCGGCGTGNTGGGCGATATGATGCNTATACATGTCCTCGAAGGAAATATTGGTGAGGAGGTCTGAATTCATCACTATGGTGCAACCCGATGCCGGGAGGTCACACAGCGAGGCCGCCCCTATCGTACCCATAGGCTGGGACTCTTCCACACACTTTACATTCACGCCTCCGACAGGTGAGGAGAAATGGCCGCGCATCATGTCGGCAAGATACTTCACCGTGACAGTGATATCTGATATACCGCACCGGCCCAAAGCCTCGATATTGTAGTCGATTATAGCCTTGCCGCCCACCTGCAGCAGCGGCTTGGGTGTGGTGAGCGTGAGCGGACGCAGACGCTCGCCCTTTCCGCCGGCCATCAGCACCGCCGAAAGCGGCAATCTGGCGGGAGTCTTCGTCAGGTCTATGATTTCTCGCAAGGTATGATCGGGATTGAGCCATGGCACCAGCGTGAGACCATGATTCCTGAATTCCCTCAGGGCCTGTACGTCAGGTGAGTCGCCGGTGCAGTATCTGAAATTGCACCTCATGACATCCGTCACCGGTGTCTGCAGCGAGTGTCCGCCCACGAGCGCACGGCGTATATCACCGTCGGTGAGAGTGCCCGTAATACGTCCGGCCCGGTCGATGACAAACAGAGTCATAGCCTCGCCTGAAAGGGCATTCAGCTTGGCAAGTGCCTCGATTACCGGGGCTTCGGCAGATATAAGATGCTTCTCCATCTGTATCATGATTTTTTAATATCCGACATTATGGNCTCAGCCACNGACCAGTCGNGCGGTGTATCGNGATCCACGCNTNGGTCGGNCNGCATCACGTAGGGAATCCTGGACCTGAAAGCGCCCATAGGCATTGTTTCAAGAGACTCCGGACGGATCACATACACCGCACCGTTGTATGCATACACCTTGGGAGCATCCTGCCGGCGCGTATACAGGCCGTCGCCTTTTGAGATATGCAGGTGACCCCAGGCATCGGTCTCGAAAAGATTGTAATATGGATTGTCACTGCTCTCTGTCACACTCACCACCATGTCGACACCGTCTCCGTAGAGATCCAGACAGCTCTTCACATCATCGCAGGTGCGCAACGGTGATGTCGGTTGCAGCAGCACGACCACATCATACTCAATACCATTTTCGCGAGCCCACTGCATTGCATCCAGCATCATCTCGCGACTGCCGGCTGTGTCAGTAGCCAGATGCGCGGGGCGTCTGTACCCCTTATCAGGCAGTCCGCCCTCTGCAGCCACTCTTGCTATCTCCTCGTCGTCGGTCGACACGATCACATGATCCGCATCCCCGGCAAGGGCGAGCGCCACATCGATCGAATATTGGATTAGGGGCTTGCCGCACAGCGGCTTGATGTTTTTTCGCGGGATACCTTTGCTGCCACCCCGTGCGGGTATGATATATAAAACCATATACAGGTGATATGTTTGAATTATGAGTTACTGTACAGCGCTTGATCCGATTTACCGGATTTCACCGTCTATTGACCACAAAGGTACGAAAAAAGTATTTTTTTGAAAAGCAGCCGCCCACATTAATCCCATATCACTTGCACATCCACTAAGTTTCGATAGCGCATACATCAACACATCTTTAATCCGATATTTGCGCAGGTCGTAAATTATTTGTATTTTTGTCACACTGTTTCATCTGTGCGTCCGAGCTCCGGTATCACCGGCCAAGTCCCTGACAGCAAAATAAATCAGTCGATAATTTCAGAATAATAATATCTGTCACCAACGTCAATTGCCGTTGGGCAATACATTTATAATCATGAAGGATTTCCACTTTTACGCACCCACCGAGGTGGCTTTCGGCACAGATGCCGAGCGCTCACTGGCCTCCCTCGTCAAAAAATATACCGTATCAGATACCATAATGATTGTCTACGGCGGCAAGTCCGCCGTGGCTTCGGGGCTTGTTGGCCGCACACGTCAGGCTCTTGAAGATGCAGGGTTAAGATGTGTCGAGCTGCAGGGAGTGCAGCCTAATCCGCGACTTACCCTCGTGAAAAGAGGCATAGAGATATGCCGGACTCAAGGAGCAGGTCTGCTGCTCGCAATCGGTGGCGGCAGTGTAATCGACACAGCCAAGGCCATAGCCATGGGCGCATGTCACGACGGTGGAGACGTGTGGGATCTGTGGGCAGGCAAAGCCGTACCCGCAGCCGCTCTGCCCGTCGGGTGTATCCTTACACTCCCGGCTGCAGGCAGCGAGATGAGCGACTGCTCCGTGATAAGCAATGAGGATACCTGTCAGAAACTCGGTCTGTCGAGCGACCTTATCCGCCCGAAATTCGCCATCATGAATCCTCAGCTCACTGTCACCCTCCCTCCCTATCAGACAGCATGCGGGGGTGTGGATATCATGATGCACACCATGGAGAGATACTTCACCAAAGATACCGACATGCTGGTACACACGGCCATGGCCGAGGCTCTGCTCCGCTCTGTGCTNACAGCCACTGACGCGCTGATGATNGNNCCNGGCAANCTGCGCTATCGNGCGGCAATGATGTGGGCCGGCAGCTGGTCACACAACGATCTGATGGGATGCCGCAACACAGCCGACTTCGCCACCCACAAGATCGAGCATGAGCTCAGCGCTCTCTTCGACGTGGCCCACGGTGCCGGTCTGGCCGTTATCTGGCCTGCTTGGGCCCGATACGTAATGCACTGTGATGTAAGCCGTATGGTAAGCTTCGCCGTAAACGTGATGGGTGTGGAAAACGACTTCACTGCACCCGAGCTCACTGCTATGCGAGGCATTGAGGCTATGGAGCANAAATTCCACAGCTGGGGAATGCCTGTGACTGCATCACAACTGCTCGGCCGTCTGCTCACTGATGATGAAATAGAGACCATGGCCGAAAGATGCACGCGCGGCGGCACATTCAGCCCCGGGTATTTTATGAAGCTATCAAAAGATGACGTGAAGGCTATTTACAGCCTGGCCAATAAATAATGCTCCGCGCATGGAATATATCAATCTGACCTTCAGCGAGCTCGGGGTTAGTGCAGGCATCTCTGTATTCATACCGGATACCGGTATCAGAGAGTGTAACCTGATACTGAGATGTGACTGCCATAAGGAGAAATTCGGGCAATATATATCCGCTCTCCATAAGGCCTTGGACAAGGTACTCCCCACCCTGCCGGGTGACATGCGCCCCGTATTCGCTAGATATTTCCTGAGCGATGCCACCNATCAGGGCTGTCTTATCGATTCTCCGCTGCGATGCGCTGTGTCTGTAGTAGNCCAGCCCCCTCTCGACGGGTCTAAATGCGCTCTTTGGGTATACCTGCNGGAGGATGTCGAGGTGTCTGCCANAGCATCAGGATACCACACTGTCAGACATGGGTGTTACACTCACCTCTGGCGGGGATCAGCCACAGCCAAGGGTACTTCGTCATATATCGCCACCATAGGGATGCTCGCCGATTACTCCGATTTCCTGTCACAACGAGGCTCATCGGTGGCCGACAACTGTATGCGCACCTGGTTTTTTGTACGGGATGTCGATGTCAACTACAAAGGCATGGTCAATGCGCGCAATGAATCATTTGCCGCGTTAGGTCTCACACCCGATACCCACTTCATAGCCAGCACGGGNATATGCGGATCAAGTCCAGNCCCGGANGTGACCGTGCAGCTCGACACCNACGCAGCAGAAGGGCTGCTGCCCCAGCAGATCACATATATCAGCGCACCGACCCATCTGAATAATACCAGTGAATACGGTGTGGCGTTCGAGAGGGCCACCGCCATCGACTACGGCGACCGCCGCCACTTGCTCGTATCAGGCACAGCAAGCATCGACAATCAGGGCAACGTGGTGTGTACCGGAGACATACACGGTCAGACATACCGTATGCTCGAAAATTTCGGTGCGCGGCTCTCATCAGCACAATGCGTCTGGCACAATGTTACCCATGGTATCGTATATCTGCGCGATATGGCCGACTATACTACTGTCAGAGATATAATCGCCGAGACCTGCCCCACGCTACCCGTTGTGATCGTGCTGGCGCCGGTATGCCGCTCGGGATGGCTGGTCGAGATGGAGTGCATGGCCATCAGACCGTCAACCGATCATCGCTTCGCTCCTCTGTGAGCACATTAATTAAATAAATATTCTGTAACTTATAATTCTAATCCCTATTATCTAAAAATGATTTCTTTTTGCATAGCACTCGTGGTGCTGATTGCCGGATTCTTTATCTACGGCCGCTTTGTCACCCGCATATTCGGAGCCGACCCTAAGCGCACGACTCCGGTAAAGACCATGGCCGACGGCGTCGACTATGTGGAGATGCCNACNTGGCGTATCTTCCTGATNCAATTCCTCAATATCGCNGGTCTCGGTCCGATCTTCGGNGCNATNATGGGCGTGATGTACGGNCCGTCGGCTTTCCTGTGGATNGTNTTCGGTACGATATTCGCCGGCGCTGTCCANGATTATCTCTCGGGNATGCTCTCGCTNCGCATGTCAGGNGCNTCNTATCCNGAGATNGTNGGAGCCGAACTCGGCACCAAGGTAAGATACTTCGTGAGATTCTTCTCAATATTTCTCATGATTCTGGTAGGAGCCGTCTTTGTATTCAATCCCGCCGATCTGTTGGCCATGCTCACTCCCCACTCGCTCGACCGCAGTTTCTGGATTATCGTGATACTTGTCTACTATATCTGCGCCACGATGNTGCCTATCGACAAACTTATCGGCAAGATTTATCCCCTGTTTGGATTCGCCCTCCTTTTCATGGCCGCAGGCATACTGGTCACACTCTTCATTCACGGAAACAACATGCCTGAGATATGGAGCCAGATGTATAATCACAAGGCCGACCCAGAGGCCAATCCCATCTTCCCGATGATGTTCGTATCGATAGCCTGCGGCGCTATTTCAGGATTCCATGCCACACAGTCGCCTATGATGGCCCGCTGCCTAGCCAACGAGAAGCACGGCTACGGTGTTTTCTACGGCGCGATGGTGTGCGAAGGTATCGTGGCTCTTATATGGGCTGCCGCAGCTATCACATTCACAAAGGGTTATGACGGACTCCAGANCTTCCTCGCCGATGNCACACCCGCGGTGCTTGTCGACAGGCTGTCGCGCGACTGGCTCGGCACCTTAGGCGGCATACTCGCTATTCTCGGTGTCATCGCAGCCCCGATCTCCACAGGCGACACCGCACTGCGCTCGGCCCGTCTTATTCTTGCTGATATCCTTAAAATCAATCAGAGCGCCATCAAGAAACGCTTCCTGATCGCCGCTCCGATTTTCGTGGCTACATTTGTTGTGATGATGCTGCCTTACGAGGTGCTCTGGCGCTATTTCGCATGGTGCAACCAGACCCTCTCGGTATTCACTCTCTGGGCTATAACAGTATGGCTGGCAAGATCACATAAGAATTATCTGATATCCATGATTCCGGCCATGTTCATGACCATGGTATGCTCTACATATATCGTGTATGCCCCCGAGGGTCTCGGCTCTGTGCTCATACCGCTCATGGGTAACGGCGGAGCCTATATATGCGCCATCATTGTCGGTGGAGCGCTCACACTGTCACTTACATATATGTTCTTGAGATACAAGCGTACGGTCAAGGCTGCATGAAAGNANNNTACATGCCCATGCTTGCCTTCATCGCCTCCATCGANCCNTCAAGATANACTAATGCGATACCATCACCNCANTTGATCAGTATCAGCATCTCTCCATCTGTNCCGTCATATTCATTNGCCCACACTGTCACACTGTCATTGTCCTGAGCCGCGCTGANGCCGCCGTATTCGGCGGGTATGCTTCCGAGCATGGCGTTGGCCATGGGCAATGTCAATTGTGANAGNGTGATNATATTGCATGTNCGTATCATNGGNTGNTCGAGCTGCATTTCGGCTGAGGTATCCGTCATNGTCACACCCCTGAGTGAAGCCACCTGCTTTGCNGCATCATCAAGCACTCTGGCCTGCATNGATGTCACTCCCGTAAGAATCATGGCGATGATAATCATTATGTGTCTCATAGTCGAAATAGTTTTGGTGNTTTGGGGGTTGATATTCATTTCCTTCTGTTATATAGACAAATTCCCCTGCCAGATTGTTGCGTTTCCTCAGATTTTTTTTAGCCCACCTGACTCCGGATAAAAAAATTTATCTGCAAGTTGTGAAACTATACGGAAAATCGGAGCGTCTAATGGGTATAAAAATCTAATGACAATGACAATGACACTGCTACTAACTCATACCCCACCTGACTTGCCTTATTCACATAGGCTAAGGATACGGTTAAGACAGGCTCTGGATACAGTAAGGCAACTGTTTTCTGCTGCGGATTCAGATAGATCCGATTCGATGCAGCGGGAATTCACCGAATTGATTGCCGAAGAAAACGCCAACATCTCCAGAATATGCTTTGCATACGCCGAATCGGTCGACGACTTCAACGACCTGCGGCAGGATGCCCTCATCAATATCTGGCGCGGCATGAACACCTTCCGTGAGGAATCATCTATCCGTACGTGGATCTACCGGGTCACCATAAATTCATGTCTCTCCACCATAAAGAAACAAAAACGTCACCGCCACGAGAGCCTATCCCAACTATATGACCTCATCGACACCGACAATGACCATCGCGAGGATATCGAGTTGATGCACAGGATGATCTCGGCGCTATCTCGCGAGGACAGGGCCATCATAATGATGTGGCTCGACGAAATGAGCTATGACGACATAGCCTCGGCCATGGGTATGAACCGCAATACGATCGCCACCCGCATACACCGCATCAAAGATAAAATAAAAACTAATTATTATATGGAGGAACAGATATGAATACCCGCAACGACGAGCTCGACAATATCCGTCGGGCATGGACCAGCATGGGCGAAAGCCTCAATAACCTTATAGCCGAAAATATTCCCACCAACAGACTCAGCAACATGAAAACTACATTAGACCGTCTCGCAGACAAGTACAAACACTTCTCGATCTGCTCACTCGTGATGATTCTCTCGTCCTCACTGCTATTCTCAAGGCCTGACATGCTCGCACGTCCCTGGAGCATCTACATCCCTATCGCCTTCTCTGTATACTTCTTCATAGCATTTGCCATAGACCATTATCTCTACAACGGCATCAAATCAATCGATCCTCTCACAATGACAGTATCGGAGGTGGCCACCAAAGCCCTGTACTACAAAAAGCGTCATCTGCAATCCATAATGCTGCTGCTGCCTATGGCCGTGGCACTGATAATAGCCACGGCATATGCCTTCTCATTCGACGGCTATGTCCTCGCCGGCATGGCTGCCGGCACCCTCTTCGGTCTGGCAATCGGTATCACCCAACTCTGCAAGTTTCTCTCCTACTACCGCAATCTCTCTGAATAATATACCTGAAAATTAAATATCCGTCCCGGGGGATGACGTATCACCATAGACGTCATCCTCCGATTTTTTTTGAGGGCCGGTAAATATTCCGTTTTTTTATCGTAACTTTGCGCCATCAAAAGAAAAAGGGAAAATGAAAATAGGTTTCGACAACGACAAGTATCTCAA
>WFLX010018614.1_pt1 | contig 15071 bp, 14 predicted proteins | sample 4967041 | NCBI WGS metagenome assembly WFLX01 (sample SAMN12857096, study PRJNA449069) | gut metagenome | isolation source: stool from male and female vole | host: Microtus ochrogaster | place: USA:Florida | collected 2017
ATCAGCTTGCTGTAAACAAGTCTTTCCATAATAGCATTGTTTTTCTTTGTCTTGTCGGGCTAAGACGGTCTGCAAATATAGTGAGTGAATACATTTTTTCCTAGGAAAAAGTGTTGTTGCGCGCATTTTTTCCTAGGAAAAAGTGTTTCGTCATACTTTCTAAAAGTATAATTCGTATCTTCGCTTTCCATGAACGGAAAAGGAAAGAAAACGAAGGTCGTTATGCTGGAAGAACACGACAGAAAGCGGTTCTTTACGCCCAAGGGACTTTACAGCGCTTTGAATATCATTCTTTTCAGCGTAATGGCGGAGGTGGGCTATCTGGCNATCATCTTCTATACCGATGTGCTGAANCGCTGTGATACCGGCAATGCCTTCTCGTTGGCGATTTTTGTGGCCTGCCCGCTTGTTTTCTGTTTGATTTGTTTCAGTCTGTTGCGCCTGAACCGTACTATCAGCCGCAAGACGGGACCTTATGGCAACCTGTTCCGCATCTTCTTCTATTTTGTGCTGATAGGCGTGGCTTTCTGGATGTTCAACTANCTCCTCTATGTGGTGGCGGTGGCCCTTTCGGGCACCGACGGCGGTTCGCCTTTCATTCCCACCGAACCTATCTGGCCGATCATCACGGTGGTGAGTTTCGCCCAACTGATTGTGGTCTGCCTGATAGCCCTCAATCAAATGGCGCGTTTCGCCGTGCGGATGTTGCGCGAGAACGAAGCCTCCAAGCAGGAGCAGGCGAGGGCGGAGGTACGGGCGTTGCAGACACAGCTCAATCCGCATTTTCTGTTCAACAGTCTCAATACCTTGGTTTCCGAAATCGACTACGATCCCGAGGAGGCCAAGGAATTCACCATCGGGCTGGCGGATGCCTACCGCTATATCTTGCAGAAGCAGGACAAGCCGTTGGTGACGGTGTACGAGGAATTGGTCTTTTTGAAAACCTATATCAACCTCAATCGGATCCGGGTCGGCGACAGCCTTTCCTACGCGTGCATCTATCCCGACCGGAGCAACCTCGACTTTCTGCAATATCGTTTCCTGCCCTCCCTCTCCTTGCAGCTTTTGGCGGAAAACGCCTTGAAACACAATGTGGTTTCGGCTATCAAACCGCTTAAAATCACGATAGGATTCAGCGACGACCTGCACTACCTGATTGTGCGCAACAATATCAACCCCAAAAAGAGCGTGCATTCGCTCGGCAAGGGGCTCAAAAACCTTTCCGAACGCTACCGCCTGCTTTCGGGCGAGAACATTGTGGTGGAACGTTCGGCCGATGAATTTATCGTAAAACTCCCTATGCTCGATGGAAACGAAACAAGATAAGCCTGTCAGGGTAGGAATCGTGGAGGATGAGATTCCCGCCGCCCGCCTGCTCAAAAGTCTGATTCAGAAATTGCGCCCCCATTGGGAGGTCACCTATATCGGGGCGAGCAACGAAGAAGCCTTGGCTTGGTTCAAGGCCGACAACAAGGCGGACATCCTTTTTCTCGACATAGAGTTGAGCGACGGCCTTTCGTTCGATTTTCTGAGCGAGGTGAATCCCGGCGCCATGATCGTGTTTGTGACCGCCTACGACGAATATGCCGTGCGGGCCTTCTCGGTGGACAGCATCGATTACATCCTCAAACCGATAGAAAAGGAGAGGCTGAACCAAAGCCTTGAAAAGTTCGAGAAATTCTCGGAGGCCTATTTCAAGGAAGTGAGCGAGAAGAACGATTGGAAGACCTTTCCCGAGAAGTTGCAGAATCCCGGCAAGACCTACCGTACCCGCTTCCTGATGCAGCGGGGAAACCGCATGGAGGTGCTTTTGGTGGAGGATGTGGCTTATTTTTTCAGCGAGAACAAGATTACCTACGCCCAGACGTTCAAGAACGGCTCTATGGTGGTGGATTATTCGCTCGACCGCTTGGGTGAGGAACTCGACCCGGCCGTCTTCTTCCGCGCCACGCGGCAGATATTGCTTTGCGGCAGGGCGGTGAACAAGATTGAGAATTATTTTCAGGGCAAGATTTCGGTACAGTTGAATCCCGAATTCAAGGAGCCGGTATTGGTGAGCAAGGAAAAGGCCGAGAGCTTCAAGCAGTGGCTCACCTATTGAGCGGGGAGTTGTATATAAAAGCAAATCAAAAATATAAGACAGATATGGAAGACAATCGAAAAGATGAACATCCGGTCGAAGACCTGAGCGCTTCGGTAAAGGAATACATTTCCATGAAATGGGACGCGCTCAAACTGGACGGCGTGGAGGGCCTTTCGGTGTTTGTGAGCCGTTTCGTGGCTTTGTCGTTGTGTTTCCTCACGCTTACGGTGGCATTCCTCTTTTTGGGGTTCGCCCTTTCCTATTGCATCGGCAGNGCGTTGGATTCCAATGTACTGGGCTTTACTATCGTGGGAGGAACGTTCCTGATCGGGGGCGTGCTCCTGTATCTTTTCCGCAAAAGGTTTCTGGTAAACGTCATGGTGCGGTTTTTCGTGAAATTGTTTTTTAATGAAATGCGATAAGAAGATGGACTATTCGGAAATAAAGAACTTGCAGGAATTGCAGGCGGCCAGAAAACGGCTCGCCGTCGAGATACAAGGTCGGGAAAAGGCCGTGGCGGACGATTTCAACCGCCTCAAGTTGCTGTTGAGTCCCGTCTATTGGGTGCAACGCGCTTTCAGAAGCTGGCAGACGCTGAGCAGGACATGGAGTTTCTGTATGCGCGCCTATCGGATGATACAGGACTTCTGGGCCAAGCGCAAGGCGGCCCGTGCGGCCGAACGTCAGCAGGAGGAAGCCGAACGTCAGCAGGAAGAAACCGAACAGCCCGCGCAGACGCAGACCGAGAACGTCTGACATCGTGGCAGGGTTTCCCTTTTGGCACGTATTTGGCGGTAAGCCGTCCTGTGAATTTAAAAAAAGCAACCATGAGCAAAGGAAAAATAGGCGTATCCACGCAGGACTTGTTTCCTATCATCAAGAAATTCCTCTATTCCGACCACGAGATATTTTTGCGCGAGTTGGTCTCGAACGCCGTCGATGCCACACAGAAACTCAAGACCTTGGCGTCTTCGGGCGAGTTCAAGGGCGAGACGGCCGACCTCAAAGTGCGGGTAAAGGCTGACAAAGAGGCAGGAACGCTCACTATCTCCGACCAAGGTATCGGCATGACGGCCGAGGAGGTGGAGAAATACATCAACCAAATCGCCTTTTCGGGTGCGGAAGAGTTTTTGCAGAAATACAAGGATGCGGGCAACGCCATTATCGGGCATTTCGGCCTCGGGTTCTACTCGGCCTTTATGGTGAGCGGCAAGGTGGAGATTCTCACCAAGTCCTATAAAGAGGGTGCGAAAGCGGTCAAATGGTCGTGCGTGGGCACCACCGACTACGAAATGGAGGAGGCCGAGAAGGACGGGCGCGGCACGGATGTCATCCTCTATCTTACCGAGGAGGACAAAGAGTTCGCGAACGAGGAGAAGATTCAATACCTGCTCAAGAAATACTGCCGTTTCCTGCCGGTGGAGATTATCTGCGGCAAGGAAAAGGAGTGGAAGGACGGCAAGTACGAAGACACCGACCGCGACCTGGTGGTCAACGACACGCATCCGGCCTGGATGCGCAAGCCCTCGGAGCTCAAACCCGAAGATTACGACAATTTCTATCACGACCTCTATCCGGCCGCGCCCGATCCGCTCTTCCATATCCATCTGAATGTGGACTATCCCTTTACGTTGACGGGTATTCTCTATTTCCCCAAGATTTCCTCCCGTCTCGAATTGCAGAAGAACAAGATTCAGCTCTANTGCAATCAGGTGTATGTGACCGATACCGTGGAGGGCATCGTGCCGGAATACCTCACCCTGCTGCACGGGGTCATCGACTCGCCCGATATTCCGCTCAACGTGTCGCGTTCGTACCTGCAAGGNGACAGGAATGTCAAGAAGATTTCGAACCACATCACCAAGAAGGTGGCCGACAGTCTGGCCGATTTGTTCAAGAATCACCGCGCCGACTTCGAAAGCAAGTGGGACGACCTCAAGATTTTTGTGCAGTACGGCATCCTCACCGACGAGAAATTCGCCGAGCGGGCNATGGAATTCTATCTGTTCAAGAACACCGAGGGCAAGTACTTCGGGCTGGAAGAATACAAAAAGGCCATTGCCGACAATCAGACCGACAAGGACAAGAAACTGGTGTTCCTCTATGCCTCGCAGGTGGACGCGGAATACAGCTATATCCAGGCGGCCAAGGCCAAGGGCTACGATGTGCTGGTGCTGGACGGGACTTTCGACACGCCTTTCGTCAACTTCATGGAACAGAAGAATCCCGATTTCCGTTTCATGCGTGTGGATTCGGATGTGGTGGATAANTTGATTGTGAAGGAAGAAGCCGCGAAGGTGGCCTTGACGCAGCGCGAACAGGACGATTTGCGGGGCATCTTTACGGGACAGATGCCGCAGACGGGGGGCATGTACAGGGTGGACTTCGAGGCCTTGGGCGAGGAGGCCGACCCGGTGATGATTACGCGCTCGGAGTTTATGCGCCGCATGAAGGATATGGCGGAAATCAATCCCGAAATGGGCTTCTACGGCAAGATGGGCGACCAGATCAATCTGGTGGTCAATACCGACCACCGTTTGGTGAAAGAACTGTTGGCCGAGGAGAAAGAGGCTTTGGGCGACAGGATGAAACCGATTGTGGAGGAACGGACGGGATTGCAGAAGCAGAAGGACGAGATTCATGCCTTGAACAAGGATGTGAAGAACGAGGATATTCCCGCTTCCGACAAGGACCGTCTTTCCGACCTCGACCGTCAGTTGGCCGATCTGGGCAAGAAGGAGCGCGATTTGCTCGCCGACTACGGCAAGCAAAACAAGCGGGTGGGGCAGCTTATCGACCTGGCCTTGTTGAGCAACGGCCTGCTCAAAGGCGAGGCCTTGCATAACTTCCTGAAACGGAGCGTGGACTTGATGTAGGGACGGAATCCCTTTTGGCAGGAAAAAGTCAGAAGAACTGCAAAAATGACAGCACCCGCAGCGTCCTCGGGGCTTCGGCACACTTTGTGCCGAGAGAGGGGTGTGGAAACGAAAAATAAAAACCTTAATAAAATGGCAAAGAAACTTAGCATCAAACCTTTGGCCGACCGCGTTCTGGTCGAGCCTATGGAAGCCGAGCAGAAAACCGCCGGCGGCATCATCATTCCCGACACCGCCAAGGAAAAACCCCAGCAGGGTGTGGTCGTGGCCGCGGGTCCCGGCAAGAAAGACGAGCCCATGAGCGTGAAGGCCGGCGACAAAGTGCTTTACGGCAAATATTCGGGTACCGAAATCAATGTGGACGGCACCGCTTATCTGATTATGCGCGAAAGCGATATTTTCGCCATTCTCTAATGGGGAACATCGCCGCAGGCAGTAGACAAATCAAGTTGAACAATTAAAAAAGAAACAAGCAATGGCAGCGAAAGAAATTCTTTTCGACCAAGAAGCGAAAAATAGATTGAAAAAAGGTGTGGACGCTTTGTGCGACGCCGTAAAGGTGACTTTGGGACCCAAAGGCCGCAATGTGATCATCGACCGTAAATTCGGNGCCCCCCACGTCACCAAGGACGGCGTGAGCGTGGCCAAGGAAGTGGAACTGAAAGACACCGTGGAGAATATGGGTGCGCAGATGGTTAAGGAAGTGGCTTCCAAGACCAACGACATCGCCGGCGACGGCACCACCACCGCCACGATTCTGGCTCAGGCCATTATCCGCACGGGTTTGAAGAACGTTACCGCGGGCGCCAATCCTATGGATTTGAAGCGCGGTATCGACAAGGCCGTGGCCGAAGTGGTGGAACAGATTAAGAAAATGAGCCGCAAGGTGGGCAACAGCATCGAACAGATCGAGCAGGTCGCCACCATTTCGGCCAACAACGACAACACTATCGGCAAGCTTATCGCCGAGGCCATGCGTCAGGTAAAGAAAGAAGGCGTCATCACAATCGAGGAGGCCAAAGGCACCGAAACCAATGTAAAAGTGGTGGAAGGTATGCAGTTCGACCGGGGTTACATCTCGCCCTATTTCGTCACCGATACCGAGAAAATGGAAGCCGTGATGGAAAACCCCTTCGTGCTTCTCTACGACAAGAAAATCTCGACGATGAAAGATTTTCTGCCCGTATTGGAAAAGACGGTGCAGACCGGTCGTCCTTTGGTGGTGATTGCCGAAGACATCGACGGCGAGGCTCTGGCTACCTTGGTGGTGAACCGTCTGCGCGGCTCGCTCAAGATTGCCGCTGTCAAGGCTCCCGGTTTCGGCGACCGTCGCAAGGAAATGATGGAAGACATCGCCACCTTGACCGGCGGTATGGTGATTTCGGAAGAAAAGGGCATGAAGCTGGAGGATGTGGACCTCGCCATGCTCGGTCAGGCCGAAAAAATCACGATTGACAAGGAAAACACCACGATTGTGAACGGCAAGGGCAAGAAAGCCGATATTCAGGACCGTGTCAACATGATCAAGTCGCAGATCGAGAAGACCACCTCCGACTACGACCGCGAGAAATTGCAGGAACGTCTGGCCAAGTTGGCCGGCGGTGTGGCGGTGATTTATGTGGGCGCCGCTTCGGAAGTGGAGATGAANGANAAGAAAGACCGCTTCGACGACGCTCTGCACGCTACGCGCGCTGCCGTGGAAGAAGGCATCGTGCCCGGCGGCGGTGTGGCCTACATCCGCTGTCTGTCGGCGCTCGACAAAGTGAAGGCCGAGAACAACGACGAGCAGGTGGGTATCCAGATTATCCGCCGCGCGTTGGAAGAACCTCTGCGTCAGATTGTGGCGAACGCCGGTCTGGAAGGTGCCGTGATTGTGGACAAAGTGCGTGCGGGCAAAGACGATTTCGGTTTCAACGCCCGTACCGAACAATACGAAAACCTTTTCAAGACGGGTGTGATCGACCCGGCCAAGGTGACCCGTGTGGCTTTGGAAAACGCTGCTTCGATTGCCGGTATGTTGCTCACCACCGAATGCGTGCTGGCCGAGGTGAAGGAAGACAAACCCGCCGCCGCTCCGGCCATGCCCGGCGGTATGGACGGCATGTACTAAGCCGACCATGAAAGGTACCTTGCGCTCTGTGCGCGAAACCTATGCGAAAGCCTTGCTTCCCCTTTACGGGGAAAGCGAGGCTTTTTCGCTTTTTTATTGGGTGGCCGAGGAANTCACGCGCTTGAACCGTGCCTCGCTGGCGTTGCGTTTGGATGAACCGCTCGACGATGAGGTCGGGGCGCGTTTTTCCGATGTCCTGACACGTCTGTTGCGGCACGAACCTGTGCAGTACATTTTCAACAAGGCCTATTTCGGAGAATTGGAACTCTATGTGGACGGGACGGTGTTGATTCCGCGTCCCGAGACCGAGGAGTTGGTGCGGGTCGCGGCCTCGCGCCTCGTTCCTCGCGCGAGGCCGCGGATCCTCGACCTCTGCACGGGCAGCGGCGCCATCGCCCTCCTGTTGAACCGCCTCATTCCCGAAGCGGAGGTGTACGCCTGCGATATTTCGGAAAAGGCGCTGGAAACGGCGCGGCGCAACAATACCCTTTGCGGAGGCTCGGTAAGCTTCTTTCAATATGACGTTCTGAGCGGCGCGCCCCTGCCGGGGGACGTGTCCGCCCACGGCTTCGACCTTATCATCTCCAACCCTCCCTACGTGCGGCAGTCGGAAAAAACGCGGATGCGCCCCAACGTCCTGGACTACGAGCCCTCGTTGGCGCTTTTCGTGCCCGATGAAGACCCGCTTGTGTTCTATAAGGCCATCGCCCGCATCGCCGTGAGACATCTTGCCCAGGACGGTCTTCTGCTCGAAGAAATCAACGAGGCCTTTCCGCGGCAGAACCAAAGGATTTTGGAGGAAAGCGGCCTGTGCTCCATAGAATTGCACCGCGATATGCAGGGAAAGTTCCGGGGAATTTCGGCACGAAAGAAATAATCCTTAAATTCGCACTTCGGGCAGGAACGGTCCCGAACAAGAAAGATAGAACACGGCAAAAACAAGAGAGTATGTTGGCGATAGTGGACAGCGGTTCGACAAAGACGCAATGGTGCTTCTTAGACAAGGACGGCCATACGGTGGAGGTGTTGACAGGAGGGTTGAACCCTTATGTGGTCGACTCCAAAGACATCAAGGATTGTCTGGAAAAAGACCTCTATCCTTTCATCAACAATCAGAAAGTCAACTANGTGTTCTTCTATGGCGCGGGTTGTGCCGATCCCACCAAACGAACCCTGTTGCAGACGCATCTGGAAGACTTTTTTCCCCATGCCGAGATTGATATAGAGAGCGATTTGCTGGGCGCGGCCATAGCCTTGTGCGGCAACGGCAAAGGCTTGGTGGCCATTTTGGGAACGGGCGCCGCTACCTGCTTTTTCGACGGCGAGAAGATTGCGCGGCGGGTGGCTTCTCTGGGCTATGTGCTGGGTGACGAGGGTAGCGGCGCCCGCATCGGCGCGCACTTCCTTTCCGACTATCTGCGCGAGGGGATGCCCCGGAACCTGCGCGACGAGTTCGCACCCTATTGCCCTTATCCCTTGCACGAAATCATCGACTTCGTCTATCACGGCAAGCAGGTGGGGCGTACCTTGGGGCAGATGTCCGAATTCGCCTCGGGACGTATGCAGGACGCTTATATCCACGGNGTTTTGCAGGAGGAGTTCAGGGCCTTTTTCGCCAAACAGATTCTCCCTTATGGCGATTTACTTAAAGACAACGAACTGAGCATACTGGGTTCGGTGGCCTATCATTGTCAGGATGTGCTCCGCGAGGTGGCGCCCGAATACGGCGTGCGTATCGGCAAAATCGTCAAGGAACCCATGCAAGGCTTGCTGGACTACTATAAACCGCAGGCGGAAGCCCTGNTGCGGCGAGCCTCCCTCGACTATTCCGATAATTTCTAATNNCAANAATACCTATGAAAAAATGTATGACCGTCCTCCTTGCAGGACTTTTTATGACAAGCATAACCTTTTTAAATGCACAGAATATGGATGTGAAAGACAATGTGAGTTATCTGATCGGCTATTCGTCGGGTTCGCAGCTGAGCGGCATTCCCTACGAATTCGATGTGGAGAGTTTCCTGAAGGGCGTTCAGGCGGCTTTGGAAAAGAAACCCAGCGGTTTTGAACCGGCCGAAGCCCAACGTATCCTCACCGAATGGCAACGGGGTCTGCAACAGAAAGCTTCGGAACAGGCCGCGGAGAATAAAGCGAAAGGCAAGCAGTTTTTGGCCGAGAACCTCAAGAACGACAAAGACGTGAAGCAGACCGCCAGCGGCTTGCAGTACAAGGTGGTGAAAGAAGGCAAGGGCGCCAAGCCCAAAGCCACCGATGAGGTTTTGGTGCATTATACGGGTAAGCTGCTCGACGGCACGGTGTTCGATTCGTCGGTACGTCGTGGCGAGCCTATCTCGTTCCCTCTCAACGGTGTGATTGCAGGCTGGACGGAAGGTNTGCAGTTGATGAAAGAAGGTTCGGTATATATGCTGTATATCCCCTCGGAATTGGCCTACGGCGACGGAGACAACGGCTCCATTCCCGCCGGCTCCACCTTGATTTTCGAAGTGGAACTGATTAAAGTGAATCCGAACAAATAGCTTAGATTCCGAAGCCCACCCGGTTCGATAAGGATCGACCCAACGTCAGTTCGTCGGTATATTCCAGATCGTCGCCTATGGCGATGCCTTTCGAAAGCGTGGTGATTTTGACGCCCGAAGGCGTGATCTGTCGCGAGATGTAGAAAGCCGTCGTATCGCCTTCGGGCGTGGCGGGAAGCGCGAAAATCACCTCTTCGGGCTTTTCGTTCCGCACCCTCTCCACCAAAGACGCGATATGCAGCTGTGCGGGGCTGATGCCTGCCAACGGATTGATAAGGCCGCCCAGCACATGATAGAGTCCGCGGTACATCCCCGTGTTTTCCAAGGCCATCACATCACGCACATCGCTCACCACACAGATAAGACCGCGTTCGCGCTTGGGCGAGGCGCAGATTTCGCACACTTCGGTGTCGGAAATGTTGTGGCAGATTCTGCAATACTTGATGTTCTTGCGGAAATCGACCAGGGTTTCCGAAAATCTCTCCACCATGCTCTCCTCCTGCGAGAGCAGGAACAACGCCAGCCGCAAGGCGGTGCGTCTGCCGATGCCGGGCAGACGGTTCAATTCCTCCACCGCGTTTTCCAAGAGTTTCTGAGGCAAGTTCTCCATAACGGCCGCGAATTTACGACACTTTTGGCGTTTTTTTCTACCTTTGTCCGCAAATGATGCACAGGCATAGATTCATACTCGGTTTCCTCATGGTGTGCGCGGGCATGTCGGTTTCGTGCAGGAACGAATGTCAACGCGCGCAGGACGAATTCATCCGCTTCATTGTCGATTATGAGAAGAAGGTGGAACCGTTGGACAAGGCTTTCCAGCTTTCGGCATGGAGCTATGCCCAAAGCGGCGATGCGGAGGATTTATGGCGCTGCGATTCCTTGCGGAAGGCCAAGATCCGCATNCTGCACAACGAAAGGAATTTTCAGTATCTGTGCCGGCTCAAAGAAAATCATCGCATCCAAGACCCGTATCTGTCCCGTCAGTTGGAGATTCTCCACCGTCTTTACCTGCCCTGTCAGGCCGACATCGCCTTGCAGGATGAGATTTCGGGGATAGAAACCTTTTTGCGCCTGCGTTTGCAGCAGGATATGCAGGATCCCGAAATCCGCCGTGCCGAGAAATCCTTACGCTATTCCAAACGTTCTTCCGAATTGCAGGCGGCGTGGAAGAGGCTCAAGAGCAGGGGCGAGGCCTTGCAGGATACCTTGCTGCATCTGGTGGCCCTGCGCAACGAGCAGGCACGGCAGACGGGCTTCGATAACTATTTCCAATTGCGTTTGTTCCAAGACGGCCTTCGCGAAACCTTTGTAGACAGTATGGCCTGTTTGCTCAAACAGCGCACCGACGAGGCATATCTGCAACAGAAAAAGCAGCTGGACGCGCGTTTGCGTCGGGAATGTGCGGTCAAGGACGCGAAGTTGGCACCGTGGCACTATCGCGGCCACTTCCTTCAAAACGGTATGCCGGCCTGCAATACAGACCGCGACCACTACTATGGCTATGTGAGCATTCATCAGACCGTGTCGCGTTTCTTTGCGGGCGTGGGCTTGCCGGTCGACGATATCCTGCGGGGCGGCAACACGTCCACCCAAGACGGTGCGTCTCCTTTCTTGCAGTGTTTCGACATAGACAGGAAAAAGGATATCCGCATAGCGGGACATCTTCAAGGTACGGAAAACGATATGCGGCGCTTGCTGGCTGTGGCGGGACAGGCCTGCTACTGCAAATACATACCCGAGGCACTGCCGTATTTGTTGCGTATGCCCTCCGAACCCTTTCTTCAAAAGGGCGTGGCGTCTTTCTTCGGCTCTATGGCGGGCTATTCCAACTGGGTGCTGTCCATGGGGCTTTTCTCGCTCGGTCAGGCGCAACAGATGCAGGCTTCCTATCTCGAAAAATTCCGACGGACCGAGATGTTGGAAATGCGCTGGGTCCTCTTTCTGTATGCTTTCGAAAAATCGCTCTACACCTCGACTTACGATGCGGACACGGTGGAAAGGAATTGGCATGAATTGGCCGAAACGTATATGCACTTCTCCGCCTCTTCCGCCTCTCTCTCCGCCCATTGGGCGGCCGAAGCCTACTTCTCCTTGACCTCGGTCAGCGCGCACAATGCTTTTTTGGGACAACTCTTCGCCTCGCAGTTGTTGGATTGGTTCTGTGATAATTGTGCACGGGTAGGGAGTCCACAGGATCCCGACCTGGTGGGTTCCGAGCAAGTGGGCAAACACTTGCAGAGCCACCTGTTCCATGCAGGGGCAAGCCGTTCATGGCAGGAACTCGTGCGGGAGTCCACAGGGGAGGACCTCTCCGCGGAGGCTTGGCTCAGGGATTTCGTCCCCTCTAACCTTTAAACGGATTTTATATGTCGTCAGTCCTTATAGGCATCGTTTTTCTGCTTTACACGTTCTTGCTCTTTCTCATAGGGCTGATTACCGGCCGCAAGGCCGACGACGACGCCTACTATCGCGGCAACCGCCGTTCGCCGTGGTATGTGGTGGCCTACGGTATGGTGGGCGCTTCGCTCTCGGGCGTCACGTTTATGTCGGTGCCGGGAAATGTGTTGCGCGAGAACTTCTATTATCTCCCTATGGTATTGGGTTTTGTGGCCGGTTATGCCGTCATCGCCAAAGTCCTGCTTCCCCTCTACTATAAAAAGAACCTCACGTCTATCTACGGCTATCTGCAGGAACGTTTCGGCTTGAAGTCCTACAAGTCGGGCGCGGCCTATTTCCTGCTTTCGCGCAGTCTGGGAGCGACCTTGCGTATGTTTTTGGTGGTGAGTGTGCTGCATGAATTCGTCTTTCGTCAAATGGGGATACCTTTCTTTGTGGCCGCCTTGATTTTCATCCTGCTCATTTTGGGATACACCTTCAAAGGCGGCATACGCACCATTGTATGGACGGATACCTTGCAGACCACATTCATGCTGCTGGCGGTGGTGATTTCGTTGGTGTGCATGGCGCGNGGCATGGGGTGGTCGTTGGGNGAGATGTGCGCGGCGGTGAGCGAAAGCCCTTTCAGCAAGATATGGGACACCGACCCCAAGAGCTCGCGCTTCTTCATCAAACAGTTTCTGAGCGGTATGTTCGTCACGATCACCATGACGGGGCTCGATCAGGATATGATGCAGAAAAACCTCACCTGCAAGAGTCTGCGCGATGCCCAAAAGAATATGTTTACGCTCAGCGGCATTCTTTTGGTGGTGAATGTGATGTTCTTGGCCTTGGGTGCCGTATTGGGTCTTTATGCTCACAAAATGGGTCTGACGGTGGTCGATTCCGATCATCTTTTCGCGACGGTGGCCATTCAATACCTCTCGCCTCTGGCGGGATTGAGTTTTGTGATAGGAGTGCTGTCGGCGGCCTATTCCAGCGCCGACGGAGCCCTGACCGCGATCACCACAAGCTTCACCATAGATATAATAGGTGTGGAAAGACGCAACCTGCCCGAAGCACGCCGAAAGAAAATCCGCTATATCGTGCATCTGAGCATGGCGGTGCTGTTCCTTTTGCTCATNGTGGCGTTCAACGCTTTCAAGAACGACTCGGTCATCAATATGGTCTACGACATCGCCTCCTACACCTACGGACCCTTGTTGGGTCTGTTCGTGGCGGGCATCTACACTTCCTGGAAACCGCGCGACCGCTATACCCCTTACGTGGTCTTGCTCTCGCCGCTGCTTTCGTTCCTCATCGTCAAGGCCTGTCTNTATATATGGAACTATCATTTCGGTTTCGAACTGCTCCTGCTCAACGGTCTGCTCACCCTTCTCGGGTTGTGGCTGATTTCGCCGAAAACCGCCCGTCAGGCTTGATAGTCTACGTTTTATAGACGATTTGCAAATTAAAAAAATTGTTGTACCTTTGCCCTCCCGTTTCGGAAAAGNGGTTTTCTGAAACGGGCAGTCGGCGACCCGTATCCCTGGGGGAGACCCTTGGGGGAGGGAAGCCGGAAGAGTTCATTGACGGAATGAAGCATGGAAGAAACGAGCACGGGGCGCCGCGAGGTGCCTTGCGTGAAGGAAGAGAAAAAGGGCGTACGGGGGATGCCTAGGCTCTTGGAGGCGAGGAAGGACGTGACAAGCTGCGAAAAGCCGCGGGGAGGCGCAAATGGCCGGAGATCCGCGGATATCCGAATGGGGGAACCCGCCGGGCTGAAGGCCCGGCACTCCGCGGAAAAGCGGAGGGCGAACGCCGTGAACTGAAACATCTCAGTAGCGGCAGGAGAAGAGAACAACAGTGATTCCGCCGGTAGTGGTGAGCGAAAGCGGAGGAGCCCAAACCGCCGGGGTCGAGGCCCANGCGGGGTAGAAGGACACCGAGATCGGAAGACCNGAGCGAGTGGAACGGCCTGGGAAGGCCGGCCGGAGAGGGTGAGAGCCCCGTAGACGAAGCGAGGGGAACCGTAGGTGGATCCTGAGTAGGTCGGGACCGGAGGAATCCCGATTGAAACAGCCGGCACCATCCGGCAAGGCTAAATACTCCCAAGAGACCGATAGCGAACCAGTACCGTGAGGGAAAGGTGAAAAGCACCCCGGGAGGGGAGTGAAAGAGAACCTGAAACCGTGCGCCTGCAAGCGGTCGGAGCCTCTTAAGGGGTGACGGCGTGCCTTTTGCATAATGAGCCTACGAGTTACCGTCTCCGGCGAGGTCAGGGGCCTAGAGGTCCGAAGCCGAAGCGAAAGCGAGTCTGAAAAGGGCGTGCAGTCGGAGGGAGTAGACGCGAAACCTAGTGATCTACCCATGGGCAGGTTGAAGTGTCGGTAACACGATATGGAGGACCGAACCGATAAGCGTTGAAAAGCTTCCGGATGACCTGTGGGTAGGAGTGAAAGGCCAATCAAACTGGGAGATAGCTCGTACTCCCCGAAATGTCTTTAGGGACAGCCTTGTAGAGAAAGATTCCGTGAGGTAGAGCTACCGATAGGATGCGGGGGTTTCACCGCCTGCCAAGTCCTGACGAACTCCGAATGCGCGGAAGGGGCTACAGGAGTGAGGCCGTGGGTGCTAACGTCCGCGGCCGAGAGGAGAAGAATCCAGACCGGCGACTAAGGTCCCGAAGTGTATGCTAAGTTGAAAATAACGGGGTTGGGGTGCATAGACAGCTAGGATGTTGGCTTGGAAGCAGCCATACATTCAAAGAGTGCGTAACAGCTCACTAGTCGAGCGCCCCGGCACGGATAATAAACGGGCATCAAGCATACCACCGAAGTCCCGGACTCTTGAATGAGAGTGGTAGGGGAGCATTCCACGGACGGGGAAGGTGAATCGGGAGATTTGCTGGAGTGCGTGGAAAAGCAAATGTAGGCATAAGTAACGAGAAGGCGGGCGAGAAACCCGCCCACCGAAAGACCAAGGGTTCCTGATCCACGCTAATCGGATCAGGGTAAGTCGGGACCTAAGGATAAGCCGAAGGGCGAGGCCGATGGAGAGCCGGTGAAGATTCCGGCACCGACATATAT
>WFLX010179800.1_pt1 | contig 15056 bp, 15 predicted proteins | sample 4967041 | NCBI WGS metagenome assembly WFLX01 (sample SAMN12857096, study PRJNA449069) | gut metagenome | isolation source: stool from male and female vole | host: Microtus ochrogaster | place: USA:Florida | collected 2017
AGTATAAAAGCGGCAGAGCCATCGTTCAAAAATATGGATATTGGGTGCCTAATGCTACTCGGAAAACGCTTCAGGTGACGGTCTCCGCATTAAAACCGAACGTACAAGGGCTGGCACTCAATCTGAACCGGAATGACAAATGGCTGGAAATGAATGCCTATACAAACATGGCGAGAGCCGATGGCACATACAAGAAAATAGACGATGTGGCGGTTTGGACTTTGCAGCATCTGCATGAACGGCTTGCCGAGAAACACAAAGAGACCTNTTGGANTGATGTAGAAACAAGAATCAGGCAAAACACGGAGGAGTTTCGTGTGGCAACCATCGAACACAAAAAAAATCCCGTNCTCNCCCAGTNCNATGTTCTCCTTGAGCAGGGCAAGATAAAACTTGACCTCATGCTCTCTCGCNCCAGCGGACACGGTGACACCTATTCTTTCAAGATAGCGAAGAAAGACCGNCTACTANTATTCCCNGAGAGTGAGACATACATAATCAACGGATAAACAAAGCTACATTTNACACATGGCAAATTTTGTAATCTACAATTATCAGTTCGCCCGCATCATCGAACCTAACGAACAGCATCAGATACAGTTTCCCGAATGGGAGACGGTGGATGTGGAGGAGTCTTTTGCGAGAAGGCAGGAGATACTGGACGAAGTGTTGAACCATGACTACAGGAACACGATTCAGTTTGTGAACAAGCGAGGATGGGAATACTGGCACAAGCAGATTGTAAAGCCACAGGATGAGGTGTATGTGATGCGAGTGGCAAACGTAAGAAACCTGAGCATCACAAACGAGCAACTGAAAGAGGAAATCGTGAAGGACTATCGAAATTGCCTTGTGATTATCGACAACAGGAAGGGTCTCCAGCGGATTGCGATAGAGAAAAAAACGATGGTGTTTCAGAAGACGAAGACGGTGGCGAGCATTCTGGAGGCGACGCTGAATGTATTGTTGCGCCGCTACAGATTGAAGGTCATCATGGAAGCTCCATACCCGAAACAGGTGTTTTGGCAGGTGGTGCAAGAGCATCCGAAAGGGTTCAAGAAAATCACATTCCATTTTCCACATCTGAACCTTGACCGCTTGGTCAGAGTGATGGACGGGTTCTTGACAGATGTCCGCAGGGATTGGAGTAGCGACTTGGAGTTTTCGCTCCGTGCGGACGACGGTGGTGCGCTCGACCTCGAAACGAACAAAGCACGCAAGAAAGCTTTGGTAGAAGGGGCTTCTGCTCACGGAACGAGCAATGGCGACGGTACATACATCGTCATGTACCCCAAAGACGGAGGAAAGCGCATCTTCGTCGGCAAGGGGCATTATGTAGAAAAGACACTTGATGACCGTGTGTTTGAGAAACTGGTAGGCGATGAGATTCTGCTGAAAGACATGGGCACAACGCCTTACGACAAGGTGAANGTGTTCATNAANAATCNNCNTAATGTTTACTGATAGGCATGCCATTTGTCAGATTCACTAAAGAGCAGTTAACCAGCTGCTGTCATCNCTATCTTGGCGACGATTTGTTCCGCACATGGGCAGAGACCCTCTCGCTGCTGGAACGGAAAGGCAATTTACATCCCGTGGAGATATGGAACGAGGCAGAGAATTTGCGCATACAGCTATCGGAAATCACAGAGCATCGTGACACACTGATGCACTTTTTCATGGCAGACCTGATAAAAAAGTATCGTTTTTTTCAGGAGAAAGAGGGGCTGACAGAGCGTTGCGAGACAGAGGCGACAGCAACGGCTTTGTGTGTGATGACAGTGCTGTTTACCCANTTATGCGACGCAGGCNANGACACGGAGCATCATCCATATAAGGCAATGTGCAGGGCACTGGCAGACATCCTTACANACCCTCAATATGGAGAATACCCAGAGAGACTTATTAAGGCATTCACACGGAAGCGGAACGACAACGAGGGAAACAAGATAATCCTGCCCGTCACCGACTATATGCAGATGGAGAACCAATTGGAGCGCATGGATGAAATGGCGCGTGAGGAAATTGAAACGGTGGCGAGAGAGGTACTGGAGCAGACGAAAGGCATAAAAGCATTGTGTAGAATAGATTGGGATATTTATGAATCCATCTGGAGAGACATCTGTGCGGAGAATGGCATGATGGAGCTGTTAAAGAATGTGAAACCAAGAGGGAACAAATGGGGCAAGAATCTGATACTGGTATGCAATGTGCTGGGATTGATGAAAGGAATGTACATAGAGGATGACAAGAAGAACGATACCCTGATAGAAGATAATGTGAGCAAAATCAGAGATGCCATAGAGGGCAAGCCACACCGCGACTACATTGCGAAATGTAAAGATTTCGGAGGGTCGCACTGCGTGTTCACGAAAAATCAATGCACAAGAATTGAAAAGATTATTTCAAACAGATTGGGAAAAGCCTGACAAGAACGGGACAAGAGAAAACTGAAAGACGTTGGCAAGTATTGCCAGCGTCTTTTTTCTTGCTGATTTTCAACTGACAAAATACCAACAAAACATTGACAGAACTTTCTTTTTCCTGTCATTTTGGCTTCACGGCATTCATCCTACCTTTGCATCGTCATAAGACAAACAACCCGAGCGGATGTGAGTGAAGGGAGGCTCGCGAGTGAAAATGGTACCAAATCTTCTGCACTCCTTGCTCACAAAAACGCAAGAAAATGCAAAAAGTATTCATTGAGAACCTCAAACTGGCGACACAGACAGTGTTCATGCAGACCGGTAACATAAACATCTATCCCTCCGCATCCGAGATGGGGCAGCACATCGTGGCTGGCGGTGACAAGGCAAGCCAGAAGGGACGCATGGTGACTGACCAATCGGGAACAAGCCACTTCCATCCCTACGCAAAGGATAGTGGCAGCCGATACACTTCACTCTTCCGCACGGCACACGGCGAGGTGAAGGAGACACTCGACAGCGTTATCTTCCAACTGCGATTCCCGAAAAAATTGGGCAAGGCGCTCATCGAGACACTGTACCACAAGGAGACGGAAGAGCAGGAAGCGTGGATTAAGACCCGACGCACGGAAACACAATGGTAGAACTTTTTAACGATGAAAATGTATTATGAGCGTACATATCATAACTTATCAGGATGGGGCGAAGGTGATGCGCCCCGTCCTCACACGGGACGAGTATCTGCGTCTGCGCGGCAGTGAGAAACAAAAGGCGATTCTGAAAGCGGTGAGAGCGGGTGCTACACAGCAGAAGCATAGGCTGGTGCAAATGAATTACTCGTGTGTGCCTGGCGAGGATAGCGTACTGAAAGGGTGCAAGACGGCATCGTGCTCAGTGGGCATGGACATCGACTTCGTGGCTCCCGAAGGATTGAAGGACGAGGAGCGGAGCGCATGGCTGACGGAACAGATGGCGCGTGTGCCTGAACTGGTGATGGCGAAACGGGAGGAGCTGGGGTTGCTCATGCTGGAGCGTTCGGCATCGAAGGGCTACCACCTCGTGTTCCGCCGCCATGAGAACCTTTCGCAGGAGGAGAACCTGCGGTGGGCGAGCGACCTGCTGGGCGTGAAGTATGACGAGGGGGCGAAGGACATCACGCGGGTGTTCTTCACCACCACAGCCGACGTGGACGAGCTGCTGTTTTTGGATGACGAGATTTTCTCTACCGCCAGTTGCCCGAATGCCACCACACAGGTTGGGTCAGACACCGCCCACTGCGTTGCAGCGTTGCAGTGCTACAGTTTAAGAAATGCTTATGACCCCAACGCGAAGTACAACGGGATGCTCTTCAAGGACATCATCGCGAAGTATTGGGAATTGTTCAATGACGGGAAGAGTCCTGTGGATGGCGACCGTAATGTGCTGACATTTGAGTTGACCGTGACGCTGCGCCCTATTTGTGGCTACTCGTTAGAGAAGCTGTCGCAGGTCATCCCGAACTATTGGGCAAGCCCCGACGGCAAGTGTTCCTGTGAGGATTTGGACGAATGGCGCAAGACCATCGAGAACGCCCTCAAAGAGCCTCGCAAGGGAATGCCTTACAGATTGAAGCAGGTGCTGCAAGCTTTGCGTTCGACGGCAGGTGTGAAGGCTTGCGGAGGTACGCTGACCACGCCGCCACCGATGCCGAAGAAGTTGCCACCATTGGTGAAGCTGCTGACAAAGAACGTCCCTTGGTTCTACAAGCCTGCCGTGGCAAATGCCGTGTTTCCAGCACTGGGTGCTCATCTGCACGGTGTGAAGTTCCGCTACTGGGACAATGTTGAGCATGAGGCCACCTTCATGAACGTCTTGATTGGCAGGCAGAGTATCGGCAAGGGCAGCATCAAGAAGCCCATCGAGTACATCATGGAGGATATTCGGCAGCGCGACATCCCCAACCGCCAGCGCGAGGGCGAGTGGAAACAGAAGAATCCTGGTGCCAAGCAGAAGAAAGACCCACGCCCTACGGACATCTGCATTCAAATGCTCATCGACAACCTGACCGACGCGGTGTTCAACCAGCGTGTGGTGGATGCCCACAACAACGGCGAGCGGTACATCTACACGATTGTGGATGAGATTGAAGCCCTGAAGAAGGTGACATCGCGTGGCACTGCGGACGAGGTGGGCTTGCTCATCCGCAAGGCGTTCGACAACTCGCTGGCAGGTCAGGAGCGTGTAGGTGCTGACTCCGTGAGCGGCATCGCGCCCCTGCGGTGGAACTTCAATGCCGCCACCACCCCACCCAATGCCCGCAAGTTCTTCTCGCGGATGGTGAACGACGGCACGGTGAGCCGACTCGACATTTCCACCATCATCCGCTCGGACGACGACGATGACACGGCACCCATCATGGGCATCTACGACCACAACTTCGCCACAGCACTGAAACCTTACATCGACCGCCTCAACACCGCCAATGGTCTCGTCGAATGCCTGCCAGCCAAGAAGCTCTCGCTGGAGATGAAGCAGGAAAACCACGACACGGCACGCCTCTACGACTCGGAGGCCTACAAGGTGTTCTCCTATCGCGCCAACGTCATCGCATGGCTCAAAGGGATGGTGCTCTATGTGGCGCATGGCTACAAGTGGGACAAGACCATTGCCGACTTTGTGCGCTGGACGGAGCAATACAACCTATGGTGCAAGATGCTCTATTTCGGACATCAGTTGGAGAAAGAACTGCACGACGAGGTGGAAATACAGCGGCAATCAGGTCCTCAGAACCTGCTCAACCTGCTGCCCGACGAGTTCACACGCGAGCAGTACCACCAAATGCGCCGAAGCCAAGGACGCACAGGAGAGGGCGACTCCACCCTGCGCACATGGGTATGCCGCGGCTACATTGCCTATGATGACGTGACAGGCGGCTACTGCAAAACAGAAGAGTACAAACAGAAATTTGGAGGANGGGCNTGATGGACGACATTCAAAACACCCAAGAATGCTATGTGCAGCTCTGGCATCGGCTGGAGTACACAAGGTGGCTCTTCAAGGNGCAGTACAANCGTTTCTGCATCCGNCGCNTCCTGCAATGGTGGTTCGGAACCGAAGCCACCGACGATTTCATTTGGGAGGTGTGTTCCCTGTGCGAACAGGCTGGTTGGGACGAGTTGCCACCGCCCAAACTCTACCCACGCAAGCATCGTGAACTGTTGCGGGCACTCACCGCCACCTGTCTCGGCATCAGTTTCTACAAGCAGATTGACCTGAAAGCCATCGACACCGCCTATTCCATCGCTTTCCCGATGAGCACCCCGCTCAATGTGAACAAGAAAAAGAAACAAGCGCTTTAGAGGCGAGCACTACAGTTGTTGCAGTGCTACAATTCAAAATGAACACATTCAGAGCTACCCCCAGTTTGAGATAACAAGAAGTTTCTCGACTGGGGGTAGCGTTGTATATGACAGGACGGAAGGAATATCGTATCCCGAACTAAGGTAATTTGCCATTCAGGCATCAAAAAAACGGCCAGAAGGCATCCGCGATATAGAAAGTTTCTGTAACTTTGTGCTCGATGAGTATGGCGATTGTGGGGTATCACGTTTGGAGGCATAACGCCTTTGAGTTTAGCTCGCCAACCTCGCAATGTATAACAAACAATTATGAAGAAAAACGATGATGGCAAGTGCGCAGAGCGACCACGAAGCGGACAAAGGGTATGTAGATGTAGATTGGTTTGAATACATTCGCCAAGAAGATGAAGTGTAACGTGCATTTAACAACAAAAAACAAGTAATATGAAAAGAGTCATCATTATCTCAACAAGCCTGCGTCGTGGCTCAAACAGCGACATGCTCGCCGACCAATTTGCCGAAGGTGCCCAAGCCGCAGGAAACGACGTGGAGAAGATTTCCCTTGTCGGCAAGAACATCCAGTTCTGCAAGGGCTGTTTCGGATGCCACAACTTGGGGCGTTGCGTCATCAGCGACGATGTAAACGACATCATGGCAAAGGTCATGAAAGCCGATGTGGTGGTGTGGGCAACACCCATCTACTACTATGAGATGAGCGGTCAGATGAAGACCCTCATCGACCGCATGAACGCCATGTACGAACAAGACTACCAGTTCCGCGATATCTATTTGCTGACCACGGCAGCCGAGGACGAAGAGGAGACCCCAAAACGGACAGAGGCGGGATTGACTGGATGGATTGACTGCTATCCCAAGAGCCGTCTGGCAGGAACACTCTTCTGCGGTGGCGTGAACGAAGCCCGTGAGATTGAGGGCAACCCCAAGCTGCAAGAGGCTTTCGAGTTGGGACGAAGCATCGGCTGACCATTGATTAACATTGCCAAAGAATTGCCAACATGACCATACAAGAATTTAGAGACCACATGGGCACAGGCGAACCCGTCGATGCCAACTCGCCCGTGCATCAAATGTTTCATCAGTTATCCCAAGAGGCATTGCGGATAACGGCAGAGATTAACGGCACATACCACACTCCCCAAGAGCTGCACTCGTTGTTGGAGCAGCTGTTTGGCAGGGAGATTCCCACGACCGTGGGGCTGTTCCCTCCCTTCCATACAGATTGCGGAAAGAACACGGTGCTGGGGGAACACGTGTTCATCAACATGGGCTGCAAGTTCCAAGACCAGGGCGGAATCACCATCGACGAAGGCGCGCTCATTGGTCACAACGTCGTCTTAGCCACCCTCAACCACTATCTTGACCCAGCCAAACGTGGCGGTATGACCCATGCCCCCATTCATATCGGGAAGAACGTCTGGATAGGAGCCAACGCCACCGTCCTTGCAGGAGTGACGATAGGAGACGGAGCAGTCGTTGCTGCAGGTGCCGTAGTGACAAAAGACGTGGAGCCGAACACGATAGTTGGCGGTGTCCCAGCAAAAGTCATCAAGAAAATAGACGTATAAAACTCCCCCACCGAACAGCCATGAGAAAAGCGAGTAGAGAAATGGATGCCGCCTTCGCCCTGGAGGTGTTGGACAAAGCTCCATACGTGACGGTCAGCATGACCCGTCCTGACGGAAGCCCCTACGGATTACCCCTGTCGCTGGCACGAACCGACGACACCACGTTTTACTTCCACTGCGCCTTGGAAGGCGACAAGCTGGAGTGCATCGCACACAACCCGACCGTGTTCCTCTCTGCCGTCACCCGATGCGCCCCCACCGTCGGACCCCAAGACGGCAGTTTCACGCTCCAGTACAAATCCGCCACAGCCATCGGCAAGGCAGAGGTGGTGACAGGCAGGGAGGAGAAGATTGCAGCCCTGAGAGCCATCTGCCAGCGATTCCTGCCTCACCACATGGACGCTTTCGACGATGCCATCAATCGCAGTTTGGAACGTACCGCCGTGGTGAAGATTACCCTGACCGCACCCCCTGTCGGCAAACGCAAACAGTATGACAAGCAGGGCGAAGAAATGAAGTGGGGACGAATGGAATGAACAGGACAGAACGAGGGGAACAGACAGCCCTGTAAACGCCCATAGCAAAACACCCTCAGAAACACCCACAAAATCGATGTCCCCGACATCGACCAATCGGAGTCCCCGACATCGGCTGACCGATGTCGGGGACTCCGATTTTTATGCCCTGACAGCGCACCGACCACCACATAGGAATCCTGCCACGATGACCGAACCTTTTGAGGCACATCCAACGCCCCCAACCACCCCAAGAAAGCACACCCCACACGACATATAGCAGAAAACATAAGCCCGAAGAAGTCCAATGTGTGAAAATGTTGCAGAAAAACGAATATAATCTTTGCATATTTGAAGCGATTCCCGTACTTTTGCCACCAAATATCGCAGTTCCCCGACGGAACAAGCGCACCCCGACAAGGAGCGGCGACAGATACACACGAAGTTCTTCAAAACAAGTTGTTTATTTTTTAAATACACAAAAGTTATGGGAAAGTACACATTGATGGCTCTGCCGTATGAGATGAATGCGCTGGAGCCCGTAATCAGCAAGCAGACGCTGGAGTTTCACTACGGGAAACACCTGGCAGCTTACGTGAACAACCTGAATGGCCTGCTGGAGGGAAGCGGCTTTGAAGAGGCTTCGCTCCAGAAGATTGTCTGCAAAGCGACAGGAGGAATCCTGAACAACGCAGGGCAGATAATGAACCACGAGCTGTACTTCGGACAATTCAGCGGACAACCCACCAAGAAAGAGCCAACAGGTGCATTGGCCGAGGCCATCGCCAAAGACTTCGGCTCGTTCGAGGCACTGAAAGAAGAATTTCAGAAGAAAGGTGCCACGCTGTTCGGCAGCGGATGGGTGTGGCTGTCTGCCGACAAGGACGGGAAACTGGTCATCACGCAGGAGGCGAATGCCGCCAATCCCGTGCAGAAAGACCTCACTCCCCTGCTCACGTTCGATGTGTGGGAACACGCCTACTACCTTGATTATCAGAACCGCCGCCCCGACCACCTTGCCGCCCTTTGGGCTATCGTTGATTGGCAGGTCGTGGAACAGCGATACGAAAGCCGCATCTGAAACATCATGGATGCCAACGCTTCATCCTGACAGAACAACCATTCGCAATCTGTCTCAACATCCATAAAAACAGACATGCCCCACACCGTTCCATCAGTGTGGGGCATGTCGATTCATCGGCACAAAAGTACACCTCTTGCAGGTCATTTTTCTGCATCAAAGCATATTTTTACTTTTATTTCACGTTTTTTTCGCTATTTTGTTGCAGATGTTTTGAAAATTTTGTTTATACAATATAATGTTGTATATTTGAAGCCAAAAATCAAACAAAAGCACAACAATCCTGCAAGGGAAATCTCTCACCATCAATGGCGATGGCAAACAGACCCGCAGTTTTCAATATGTAGATGACCTTGTTCGTGGCATTATGCGGATGATGTACACCCCCGATGATTTCACTGGTCCCGCCAACCTTGGCAATCCCGAGGAATACACAGTGAAGGAATTGGCGAAGAAGGTGCTCCGACTCACAGACTCCACCTCCGCATTAGAGTATCACCCTCTTCCTCTGGATAATCCCAGCCAACGCCGTCCCGACATCAGTCTGGCGAAGAAGGCGTTGGGCTGGGAGCCAAAGATAGGAGTAGAGGAAGGATTAAGAAAAACCATAGAATACTTCAATAAGAAAATGCAACCATAGCTGGCTCTATTTCACGATATAGAAATATACATCAACATCATGCAGTATTGCAAAAGAACATTTTTAACATTCCTGATGCTATCGCTCCTCCATCCATACCCTTTGATGGGCATGGAGCTGACTCTGCATGATGCCCTCAATGTGCATGTATATAACACCAAGTATGTGAGAGGTAAGCGCCTGACTTTGGCAAACATACAGATGGAGTACGATAATTTCAGGAAGAGTCTGTTTCCGTCTTTGTCCTTGAGTCTTACGCCCATATCCTTCGACCGTTCCATGCGGCTACTCCAGAACTATAATACAGGTGAGTATTCCAATGTGGAAGAGTATGCCAATACNACANCCGGAGGGGTGAGCATCANGCAGAGAATCACTGCGANGNGCGGTATACTGACNTTGGGNAGCAGTCTCAACTTCTTGCNTNAANTCACGACCAACAACAATAGTTTCAGTTCAACGCCAATGTACCTTTCCTATTCTCAATCCTTATTTGGAGGAGGGAAAAGCTTGAGATTAGAGAGAACCATATCCCAACTGAAAAATGACATGGCGATGAAAGACTTCTGTACATCCGTTTCCACTGAACAACAGAAGATACTGGCACTCTACCTCAATGCCTATTCCTATAAACTTGACATAGATTTCTATACAAAAACTGTCAACATGGGTGACTCGCTTCTCATGCATGCAAAATTGCGCATGGATTTTGGGAAAATTACAGAATACGAATACAATATGGTTGAACTCCAGCAGCTTGACAACAAAATGGCTTTGGAAAGTTCTCGATATAACTATTCGAGTTCCATGCGCNAACTGGAGAATGAACNTTCCCTGCAAGGCNTGGAGCTGGCACGGCTNTCCGTAGAAAAGTTCCCACGATACATAGATGAAGGGGACGTGTTAGAAATGGTCAACAGAAACAATCCCGAATACCAAAAGTTGGAGTTGGAGCGTGTAAATGCTGAATATGCTCTACACCAAGCCGAGGTAAACAATCGTTTCAACGCCAACATTTCGTTGAACTATGGTCTCAATCAATATGCAAACACATTGGCAGATGCCTATCGTCACCCAGACCAGCGGCAGGCAATGTCTGTTACATTCAGTGTGCCAGTGTTCCAATGGGGGATAAACCGCAATAAATTGAAAATCGCTCAAAACGAGTATGAGACCACTCTACTTGAACAGGAATACGCCATAGACTATTTCAAGGAGGAAGTACACGATGTTGTATTTGGCTACAATATGAGCAGGGAACTCATGGATGCCGCAAGCAGGAAATATGAACTTTCAGCCCGTCAGTATTCTTTTGCCGTAATGAGATTCAATACTGGCAAAATCGCAGCCATCGAACTGACTGATGCCAATAGGGAATATCTGCAAGCCAAGCAGAATTACATATCAATCATGAAGGATTTATTCACCAAGTATTACAAAATCCGGCATATCGCCCTCCACGACTTCATGGAAGGCAGGGACATGCTGGACTTAATCCGAGAATCAGTCGCAGAATGAAAGAGAGAAAAAGAACGATAGTCCAGGATGACGCGGTGAGGAACGTTTTAGAGAAACGCTCTGAGGAAGTGAGCGACATTATTGAGCGTATGCCAACTGGATGGACGACTCTTGTGACCACGGTCATCACAGTAATAGTGCTGGTGATGGTCACATTGGGCTGTGTCATCAAGTATCCAGATACGGTGATGGGGCAGATATCCGTCACAGGCGAAAAGGCACCCATACGTTTGGTCGCATCAGTATCTGGGCGCCTGAAGTTGCTTGTGGAGAACAACACGGAAGTGACGGAAGGTGCATGTTTGGGATATATAGAAACGGGGGCAAAGTATGAGGATGTGCTCATGCTGGATAATATCTGCAGTGTGACACTTGGCATGAACACCCGTATGAACCTGCCCAATAATCTGGAACTGGGAGTACTCAGTGCCTACTACAATGATTTTGTCTTGTCGTATGTCCAATACGACCAACTGCGCCAGACAAAAGTGTATGACAATATGAGGAAGACACTGATGAACCAAAAGCAGTCGGACAGACTGGTTGCTGAGAACATGGGGAAGGAGATAAAGCTTAATGATGCAGTGCTCTCCAGTATTCGCAAACAGTATGAAACAGACAGTCTGCTGCACAGGCATGGTGCACTGAGCGAAGAAAATCTCGCACAGCAACATAACCACTTGCTTTCCAGTCTGCAGTCCAACATTGAACTGAAAAGTTCAGCACTCATGAAACAGTCTGAAATCAGCTCAATAGACATTGAACTGGCTAAGGTTGACGTGACAGTCAGAGAGGAAATGGCATCTTCATTCAGCACAATGGTGGCAAAATACAATATGCTTTCCAATCAGATTCGCCTTTGGAAAGAACAGAACCTCTTTGTAGCTCCAATCGACGGTTTCGTCCAATACCTTGGCTTCTGGCGTGACAACTTACATATAAACGCATCGACAGAGGTGTTCTCCATCTCGCCAACCAAGAACCACATGATAGGCGAGTTGCTCATTCCATCGCTTGGCGCAGGCAAAGTGGAGGTGGGGCAGGATGTCAATGTGAAATTTTTCGACTATCNCTATGACGNANATGNGTATGNCCGNGGNAAANTANAGGNTNNNTCATCGNTNGNACGTANCANGGANNNCNCNGAAGGAACNATTNANGCNTATCTTGTGNGAGTGTNCTTCNCGGANGGNANCAAAACGAATTTCGACAAGCAGCTGCATCTCAATTTCGAGTCAGTAGGTACGGGGGAGGTAATTACCCGGGAGCGTCGGCTGATACAGCGGCTGTTTGACAACTTAAAGGCAAGGGAGACAAAATGACATTCAAGAGATTTCCAACAGAATACCAAATGGATGCCAAGGATTGTGGTCCCGCATCGCTGAAGATGGTGGCGAAATACTTTGGACGATATTACTCCCTCCTGTATTTGCGCGACAAATGCGGCATCACCAAAGAAGGCGTGTCCCTGCTCGGCATAAGTGCTGCGGCAGAGTCAATCGGACTTCACACGGTGGCACTCAAATGTACAATAGATGATGTGGTGACAAAGATTCCCTTCCCTGCCATCGTGTATTGGAACGAGAACCATTTCGTGGTGGTTTATGACGCAAGCCAAAAACATATATGGGTGTCCGACCCCGTCAAAGGTCATGTAAAGTACACGAGGCTGGAGTTTATGGCTGGATGGTACCTCAAGAATGAGGATAAGGGCGTGTTGCTTGCATTGGAGCCTACAGCAGACTTCAAGCAGTCCAAGCAGGAAAAAGAACAGGAGAAGAACAGCATGGTGAGCATGTTGCGCTATTTCCTGCCATACAAGAAAGATTTCTCTCTCATTTTCTTTGTCATGCTGTTGGTAACCCTCCTGCAAGGAGTCCTGCCGTTCATCTCCAAGGCAGTGATTGATATTGGCATCAACACCTCCGATGTAAAATTTATTAACATGGTGCTGGTGGGCAATATCTGCATTCTGCTGAGCGTAATGGCGTTTAATGTGGTGAGAGACTGGATATTGATGCACATTACAGCCCGAGTCAATATCGCCCTTATCTCTGACTATTTGGTGAAACTGATGAAGCTGCCCGTAACCTTCTTCGAGAACAAGTTACTGGGTGACATTCTTCAGCGTGCACAAGACCATGAGCGTATCCGTTCATTCATTATGAACAACTCGCTCTCATTGATATTCTCGGCTTTCACCTTTGTACTCTTCTCCATCATTTTGCTGATATACAACTCTGTGATATTCTATATCTTCACGGCTGGTTCCATCTTCTATGTCACGTGGGTGCTGCTGTTTCTGGGCATCCGAAAGAAACTGGATTGGCAGTACTTTGAACTGGTGTCCAGAAACCAGAGCTATTGGGTGGAAACCGTTTCAGCCATTCAGGACATCAAGATATATAACTACGAGCGTGCCCGTCGTTGGAAATGGGAGGAGATACAGGCAAGGCTTTATCACGTCAACAAGCGTATGCTGGCAGTGACGAACATACAGAATTTGGGTGCTCAGTTCATCGAGAGCATCAAGAACATGACCATCACCTTTTTCTGTGCAACAGCTGTCATTGATGGAGGTATCACCTTGGGGGTGATGATTTCTACGCAGTTCATCATTGGTATGCTGAACGGTCCTTTGGTGCAGTTCATCAACTTCATGGTCTCGGCGCAATATGCCAAGATTTCATTCCTCCGAATGAACGAAATACGCCAACTTGATGATGAGGACGAGTTGTTATCAGCAGGAACTACAACCATCCTGCCTGAGAATGGGAGCTTGATACTGAAGAACGTGATGTTCCAGTACGCCCCACATCTTCCGATGGTACTCACAAACATCAATCTCTACATTCCAGAGAATAAAATCACAGCCATTGTGGGTAGTAGCGGTTGCGGAAAATCCACTTTGTTGAAGTTGTTGGTACGTCTTTATAAGCCATCATACGGAAGTGTGAATATGGGCGACATGAATGTCACAGCTCTCAATTTGAGAAAATGGCGGGAGATGTGTGGTGTGGTGATGCAGGACGGCAAAATCTTTAGTGACACCATCAAGAACAACATCGTGCTGGACGATGAGCATGTGGACGAGGAACAACTGGTGAAATGCTGTCAGATTGCACAGATAAAAAGTGAGATAGACCAAATGCCCCGTGGGTTTGACACGGAAATCGGGGAGCAGGGAAGAGGATTGAGTGGAGGTCAGAAGCAACGGCTGCTCATCGCTCGTGCCCTATACCGGAATCCAAAATATTTATTCCTTGATGAGGCAACCAATGCCCTGGATACAGTTAATGAACAGAAGATTGTACAGGCGCTGAACGGAGCATTCGAGAACAGGACGGTTGTCATCATCGCCCATCGGCTCAGTACGATACGTCATGCTGACCAAATCGTGGTGATGGAGAAGGGAATGATTGTAGAAATTGGTAATCATGAGCAGTTGATAGAGAGGAAGGGATCATATTTTTCTCTTGTGAAAAGTCAGAATGATTGTGTAATAGATGAGACACAAACTTGAAAAGCAATACAAACAAGAATGAAAGCATTGATTTACACCTTGCCTCTGGTAAGAGATGTAAATTGTTGTCTCTATGCTTTATAACAGAAAACTTAAATATAACCCGTCAACGATAGAGACACGATGGCATAAAAAAAACAAAAAAATGAAAAAATTATCAGTTGGGTTGCTTGATGAACTTGCGAAGAATCAGCAAAGAATCAGCGAATTGGAAATGAAGAGTTTTGTCGGTGGAGGTAGTGGTACGGTAGACGATCCGTATTCTATCACTGAAATGGAGTCCTTGATGGATTCCTGTCAATGGCGTGGAGGGTATGTGGAGTATTGGGGGTATGTAAACTTTTCCACGCATGTGTATGGGAGTTATTATGGTGGTTATTGCAATCAGTATACTGGCAATTTGGCGGCACATATGCTAACTTTGACAAG
>WFLX010006593.1_pt1 | contig 15055 bp, 8 predicted proteins | sample 4967041 | NCBI WGS metagenome assembly WFLX01 (sample SAMN12857096, study PRJNA449069) | gut metagenome | isolation source: stool from male and female vole | host: Microtus ochrogaster | place: USA:Florida | collected 2017
TCCGAATTTCTTGAGGATACTTGAAATATGTGCTGAGATTGGGCCAGTTATCCCGCCAGGGGATGAGACTACCTGAGGAAAAGAGGATGATGGTGTGCGAGGTAAGCATGGATTTCTCATACAGCATGAGGGCTGCTGTCAAAGAGGTTTTCCCTAATGCCGAGATTGTTGTGGACTGCTTCCATGTAGTCAAACGATGCGGGGATGCAGTTGAGGAGCTGAGGCTCAAGTGCAAGAGGGAGGCTGTCAAGGAAAGGAAGAAAGAGGAAGCCGAGCACAAGAAGAAACTGGCCCGGCGTGTGGCCATGCGTAAGGCTTACAGGAAGAAACATCCCAAGAATTACAAAGGCCGTAAACGTGGTCGCAAGCCAATGCGGCTGAATGCCCGTTATACGCCGCAGGTCCTGTCAAACGGCGACACCAAGGTCGAGCTGCTGACACGAAGCCGGGGGCTGCTGTTGATCAGTTCTGATAAGTGGACCAAGTCCCAGAAGGAACGGGCGCGTCTGGTTTTCGAGCATTATCCCAAAATAAAGGAAGGGTATGGAATAGTCAGTTCTCTGAGAGCGTTGTTCCGCAACCATGACCTTGACAAGGACGCTGCAAAAGAGAAAATCAAGGATTGGTACTCGAAAGTTTCAGTGTGCACGTTAAGGGAAATAAAGGCCGCAAGGGATACTATCCGGGAAAGGAAAGACGAAGTGCTGAATTATTTCAACAAGTTTGTTACAAATGCCTCTGCGGAATCCTNCAACTNANAGATAAAGGCGTTCCGTTCCCAGCTACGAGGAGTGGCGGACATGTCGTTCTTCATGTACCGCCTGTCACGCATTTTTGGCTGAATCTGAAAAATTCATCCACGGAAGTTTGGCAGTGTCCCGATTTTTATGTATATTTGCAGGGTCATCTGAAGTGTCCGATGCATAAATGAATATGCTTCTGACGCACATAAAGAGACACTGACAAGGCAAATTAACAAACATATTCAGGCATTCGACAGTATATGTGCGCAATATATTTTGTTATTTTCGAGTTGTATCGTTGTAGCATATCAGTTATGCTCGCATAGCTTTCATGTCTCTGCGACAGATCAGCCCTGAAACTGCGGTGTTATTTCTGCGTATTTATTTTATTGTCTGATGCTTATAAATATAACAATGAAAAGAGTAGCGATTCTTGTCCTCTTGATGGTATGTATGCTCACTGCAAGCGCCGATTCTCCGGTACGCCTCTACGAGAAGTGGAAGAACAAGCCGTCAAAGGAACTTATGAATATGGGTATAAAGTTCGACTGTTCGCAATCGGCCGACAGTGCGCTTGTGTGCTATTCAATAGTTGCCGACCGGCTGAGGGACTCGGCCTCAGGTAGTGAAGATAAGGAAATGCTTGCCAGGTCACTGAACAACATGGGTTTCATCTACGGAGCCTATTTTTTCGATTACAAAAGGTCTATTGAACTGTTTGAGGAGTCGTCAGACGTAGCGAAGGAGTGACTATACAGAGCATCTACCATATATCTATCTTAACATCGGAGGCACCTATGTGGCGTGCAACATGATGTACGACAGCAAACAGCTCTTCACCGATGAGATATGGAACTATCTTGGGAAAGCGCTCTCGGAGGGAATCGCCGCCAGGCAATATGACGTGGCGCTGGTGGCCTTTCTGAACATGGGGCAGATACACACAGGAAATCCCGATACGCAAAAGATCAACAGTGCCCTCAGAGACCTGGAGACCGCGAAGTTTCCGGCAAACGTTAAGCTGGCTCCCTTTGTGCGCAAGTATGCCGAGGGAATCAAGGAATTCAACGGCAAGAACTATGACAAGGCGGCAGAGACATTCCGGCAGATGTACAGTCTTATTCCCGCTGACGATGTCAACAGGCAGCGTCTGGAACTGATCATGCTTCAGTCGATAGTTGACGCCCTCACGCAGTCGGGCAGATACGACGAGGCGATAGCGACAGCCACGGAATTGCTCGATAAGTCGAAGGCGTGCGGAGCCACCGACAACGAGATAATGACCTACCGCACGCTCTCCGAGCTGTACAATAAGAACAGCCAGTCCGGCAAGGCTTCTGAATACCTGCTGCAATACCACCAGATGAAGGACTCGACGCTCAGCGCCCGCGACATGACCATGCTCTCGAAGCTGCAGATAGCCGACGAACTGAAAGGGATAAAACAACAGCTCGACGAGGAACGTGCCAACCGGCGTCTGATACTCATAATCTGTGTCGTTGCTGTCACGTTCATCATTCTGCTGGCCGGATATATGGTGACGATTATCCGCAGTCGCCGCAGGCTGCAAGAATATGTGAAGGAACTATACCGCAAGAATGTGGAGTTGATAAAGGCCGAGCAGCGTGAGCGTGAGTTGCGCGAAGAGAACACGCGAATCGCGGCCGAGAAGTATTCAGCCTCCAGTCTCACCGCCCCCGAAAGCCGTAAGATTGCTGACAAGATAATCCAGGTGATGGAGAACACCGAACTGATCACCAATCCCGACTTCTCGCTGCAGCAGATGGCCGATATGATCGGCTACTCGTATAAACAGGTCTCGCAAGTCGTGAACGAGACATTAGGAAAAAACTTCCGGACGCTGCTCAACGAATACCGCATCAAGGAGGCCTGCACGCGTCTGCTCGACACAGGGGGCTTCGGCCAGTACACCATAGAGCATATCGCCGAGAGCGTAGGCTTCAACTCACGCTCTAATTTTTCTGTGATATTTTTAAGTACATGACAAAAATTTGAAGATGTCTAATTTTGGCTTGTAGTGAGGTCTGAGGAGTACGTTTGCGATTTCTTCCAAACCGTACTTTACCAGCGATTTAGCTCTCTTGCCGTGCTTTAATATTCTGATAGACTTAACATTCATATCCTTATGTTCGCCAACGAGATACGCCCAAACCAATGCTACGCAGACCATCGCCGTCAGACGCGCGATGCGCTCGATGTCGCGCAGGTGGGTGTCCTCGATGTTGAATCCGGAGGACTTCATGGCGCGAAAGCATGTCTCAATCTGCCAGCGTTGTTTGTAGGTTGCCACGGCAGCTTCAGGATGGTTATAGCAAATCAGGATTTGCAGTTCAGGCACTCCATCAGAGTTTTTCAGCATGGCACCTGCAATATAGACATATTCCCCTTTAAGCAAAAACAGCTTTTCGTAGACACGCTCCTGTCCGAGTTTGAGTCCGTGAAACAGATGCCATGCCCTGACATCCTCGGAGGATTTGGGATTGCGCAGCCAGAAATTCTGCTTGATTCGCAGGTAGTAACGGATACGTCTGTTGTTGAGATACTCGACCCATTCCTTACCGACAAACTCTCGGTCGGCAACGAGAGAATCGATACACTCGGCGCCGAACAACCTTATAAATCTATCAATCAGCCGTGTCCGCTCTTGCCAGTTGGAATTGCCGCGTTTATCGAGCATAGTAAAGAGCAATGGAAATGCGACACCTTTGTGTGTCACTCCCAGCATGAGGATATTGATGTTGACCTCACCGAATTTCCAGTTGGTGCGGTCAAGACTCAGAACCAGTCCTGTCTTGACTGGCAGAAGCGCAAATATCACTTTGGCGATAATGTCAAGGTTGAGAGCATATCCGGCAAGAAATCTCTGCAGGCGGCGCAGGTTGGAATCACGTTCAACACTCGTAGGCATCGCCGATGCTATTTTGTGGAGGCTGACCGTCTGCACAACACAAAGGGCGTGAAGAACAAACGCAAGCAATTTTATGCGAGCAAGATTCATTACCGGGCCAAGATGCTCTTGCATAATCGGGACGATTTGATTAACTTTGTCGCAGTCCCTGGGAGTAGTCGTAACTTTTATGTAAAAAGCGGTCAAACTTTTCTTTAAAGTTACTAATTTTCAGGGACTTTTGCAAGAAATAACTTATTAAAAATCAACAATATAACCGACAAAATTCATTTTTTGTCATCTACTAAAGTGATATTTAAGAAAATCACCGGCCTTACCCCGGCTCAGTTCCAGAAGAACGCGCTGTCCGACAGTTGAGCATCTTAGTATTCTTAATCAACTAAAGCCTGATAATCAGATCTCTAAATTTTTATAATGTACGAAATCATGAATTAGAACAGTCCGGACATGTTTTGAAACGACAGTCAAATGATTATGCCATATATTAGTGGCCTAAAAGTTTGAAAGCTCTTAGGCCGCTTTTATTTTGTCAAACCTCATAAACTATTCATAATACTATTTCTTATGGGAAAATTTTCACTAACCACAGGAATGTTGACGCTGTTGCTGGCAGCAGGGGGTGCTTACGCCGCTCCCATCTCGCCGCAGCAGGCGTTGGACATCGCCCGGGAGTTTGACGGCAGGGCCGTCACGAGTAGAATGATGCGGGCGCCATCTGCGTCAAATCTCACTCAGGCGTATAGACACACGAGTGCCTCTGGCAATGACGCGGTCTACGTAATCAACCGCGGAACTGCCGATGGCTACATCCTCGTCAGCGGCGATGACAGGGCACCTCTGATTCTCGGATATTCCGACAGAGGACATTTCGATTCGACAGCAATTCCCGACAACATGCGCGTGATGCTCGACAACTGGAGCAACCAGATAGCGTGGCTGTCGACCCACAGCAGCGCTCGCGCACTCGCTCCCGAGAAAGTGGAGGAGGCAGTCGAGCCTCTTCTCGGTGCCATAGCCTGGGACCAGGGAGATCCTTACAACCGCAAATGTCCCAATGTCACTCAAGATGACGGCTGGGGCGGAAACGGCGGGAAAGCTCCCGCTGCCACAGGTTGTGTGGCCACGGCACTCGGTCAGATCATGTACTATCATCAGTGGCCTCAGGTCGGACACGGCAGCATCAGCTACACGTCGCGTGGCGAGACCCCTGAAGGAGACTCTGAGAATATCAATGTATCGGTAACATTCGAAGGCACGGAGTACAACTGGAATGCGATGCTCCCGTCGCTGACAAGGACATCGCCCTCTGATGCCATCGATGCTGTCTCGACCCTGCTATTCCATGTAGGCGCGTCATTCGAGTCGATCTACGGAGCATCGACAGGAGCAACAGACCTCTCTGTAGCGCCCGCGCTGCTTAAGTATTTCGACTATGACAAGGGCATCAACTACCTGAAACGCGATTTCTTCACCAACGACGAGTGGAACGAAATCCTTCAGGGTGAACTTCGTGCAGGCCGCCCCGTAGCCTACGGTGGTGTGACAAGGAGGCGTGAAGGCCACTTCTTCGTGCTCGACGGCGTCAACTCCGACGGATATTACCATGTAAACTGGGGCTGGAGCGGCATGGAAGACGGCTACTACATGCTGTCGCTGCTCGAACCCGGAAGCCAGGGCACAGGCGGTGCCGACGGTGGCGCCTTCCACTACGCCCAGAACATGATAGTCGGCATTCAGAAACCTGTAGAAGGCTCTCAGCTCAACTACGGCTTTACATGTGAGGGCATGTCTGCAGTCGACAAGACGGTAGGCCGTCAGGAAACTGTCACTCTGACTGCAAGCGAGNTCTGGAACGACTCGCNCAATGACGTGACAGCNAGTNTTNGCNTNGNGNTCTTCGATGCCCAGGGTGTCAGCGTATACNGCCAGATGGTGACTNATCAGCAGTTCTACGGCGTTNACTTCGGAGAAGACAAGATCTCATGTTCTTTCATCATCCCTGACAATATTCCCGCAGGCGAGTATACTCTGCGCCCTGTTTATCAGGTGAGCGTTGACGATTACGCTACCACCCGCGAGATGATGATGATGACGGGACACACCGACGCACTTTCCGTCACCATCACTGAAAACAACATCACTTACGCCTCAAAGGGTGCCTTCAAGCTTTCGATCCTGAGCGTAAGGGGCGATAACGAGGGTGACCTTGAGAACGGCGTTACAAAGAAAGTGACCGTTACGGTACACAACGACGGCGGCGAATTCCATGGTCCGGTACAGCTCCGCATGTTTATCAACGGATTTGAGCGCACGTTCGGCAGATTCGACTTCCCGTCGAGCAACAAGCAGGCCATCTGGGTTTCAATACCGGCTGACGGCGACACCGAACTCACGTTCGATGTAGGCAATTTCGATCTTCCCGGCCACGACGACTATGTAGTGCGCCTGTGGGGCAACGAGGGAACTTTCCAGACAGACGAAGACGGATATACCAGCACGCGCGGCGCCATGAACCTTTGCTCTATCAAGGGTGTGAAAGTGGTTGGCCCCGCACTTCCTCCGGTATTGGAAATCGTAGACGATCTGATCGTGANTTCAGCAGTAAACGGTACCGTTCCCCGCAATGACGTATGTNTTAAGATGTGTGTATCGAACGANGGTGGCGAATGGTCAGGCAAAATACGCTGTGCCGTCTGGGATAATGACGTGTGGTCACGCGATCCGGTTGGTTTCGTCAACTTTACAAATGACGTAACAATCGAAGGATTCTCTGATGAGCAGTGGATTACTCTTGTAGGCGGCGAAATGCCTATAGACTGCGTGGTCGGACACGAATATGACCTCACCGTATATGACCCGGTAGAGAACTGCGCGATGATTCCTTCTTATCATTGCACGGTAACGATCGTTATGGGTGAGGCTGTAGAGAAGATTGCCGAGCTGACGCTCGATGATGTGACTTACGGGCAGGAGACCATTACTGCCGGAATTCCGACCGAATTACAGTTCCACGTCTCGAACACCGGATATGCATACAACGACGAGATGTACTTTACGGTAAGCCGCGCCGGCGAGGTACTGCATACCTCAGCCCGCCAGACGGCAAGCATCGATCGCTATGACGATNGCGTNGTGGAGTTNACAGAGANTTTCGANCTCCCGACTGCTGCTGACTATANATTGTNGCTCTTCGATGCCGCTGNCAAGGAAANCGGTAAGAANGAGAATGNTTCGTTTGTAGCCGATGAGTCCGTACTTTCGCTTACTGATGCCACAGAAGTTCCGGACGTAATCCAGTGCAACGAGCCTGTCGAATATGTATTCGGCGTGCAGAACACCGGTTTCCGTTTCGACTCGTCGCTTCACTTCGTGATTCTTCTCGACGGAGAAGAGAAGTTCGCCTCCGAGCCCAAGAACGTGACACTCACCCGCGGACAGGAGGATAAGGTAACGTTCGTCGAGACCATCAACATCGCCTCCGGCGACAACTACATCGTGCGTCTGCTTGCCGGCGATGTTACTGTGGGCGAGCGCACCGGAATCAGGATTTCGGGCTACAGTTCAGTATCGGAAATCAACGGTGAGGGATTCGACATTATCATCAACGGTAACGAAATCCGTCTGCCTGGAGGCAACGCCGCACGCATGGAAGTCTATTCGGCCGACGGCCGTCTCGCGGCAGCAGCCACCGATGCCGACAGACTCGATATAAGCGGTCTCGTCAGCGGTGCCTACATCCTGCGTGTCAATGCTTCCGATGCAGTGAAGACTCTCAAATTTATGAAGTAATAAACCATCACAACTTACCTTCATGGAGGCCGGCAACCATGGTCTCCATGAAGATTCATAATTCATCATGAAACTTAACAACAAACTCATTTATGCACTTGCCGGCCTGACGATGATACCGTCGTCATTGCTGGCACAGGAAAATATGCTGCAGTTGAAACGCGCTGTGACCACTGACAGCCCGATGCATGTCAACGTGAAGCATGCTCCCTCGACATCCGCTTACCAGACCACTCTCGTCGGATTCATGTACTATGCCGAATCCTGGAATGATCTTGAAGNAACAACCCCNATGGGTATCTACACANTGGGCAGCACGCCCGGCAGCATGCCGGAGCAATTTGCNCGCATTGGCTACGCCAACTCCCACTGNAACGGNGGTGCNGTGCTTGCCGGCGACACATACTGGTACATCTGGCGCCAGACCGACCCCTCGGGATCTACCGATATTGATTTCTCGCAACTCTATTCATACAACCTCAAGACCGGCGAGTTCCAGGCCTATGGTGAGGTAAGCTCCGAACTTGCTTCCAACTCCGACAAGTCGTGGGACCCCACTGAGGATAAAATCTACGGACAGTACACCATTGACAATTCGCGCAAGCTCTGTATCGTAGATTACGAGGAACAGACCGTCACACCTGTCGGCGACTGCTATGCATACTTCGGACTGGCATTCGACGGCACAGGACAGCTCTGGGGTATTGACTCTGCCGGAGATCTCTACAAGGTAGACAAACGCAACGGCCAGGGTACTAAAGTCGGCTCTACCGGCGTTGTACCCAGATACGCTCAGAGTATGGCTTTCGACCTGAAGACCAATGATCTTTACTGGGCGAGCTTTACCGACGCAGGCGTTGCCGGCAGCTCGAAGCTCTATAAGGTGAATACCTCAAACGGCGCTCTGACGCTGATTACAGCTTTCACCGACCGTGAGGAATTTATGGGACTTGGCGTAATGCCGGCCACAGCGGCCGACGATGCCCCCGGTTATGCGACTAACCTGACGGTGACTATGACCGGAGCTTCCAACGACGGCCACATTTCATTCGCTCTGCCCGAATACACCTACATGGGCGACGACCTCTCCGGAGAAATTTCGTATAAGGTTCTTGCCAACGGCAATCTCGTATTCGAGGGAAAAGGAAGCAAGGGTGATTCCGTAAACCGCGACATCACACTCTCCACAGGAGATGTCACAGTATCCGTGGTGTGCTCGAATGCCGCCGGCGATGGCCCCGCGGCATCGGTGCAGCAGTGGGTAGGAGAAGATTACCCGAATGCTCCGAAGAACGTGCGTCTTGTTCTTGACGAGCTTACCGGCAAGTTCTCCCTCAGCTGGGACGCTGTCACAACAGGTGTCCATGGCGGATATGTAGATGCTTCCAAGGTGACTTATAAAGTAACCCGTTTCCCTGACAATGAAGTGGTGGCAACCGACCTGAAGGAGACAAAATTCATCGAGACTCTGGAGCAGCCGCAGCTTCCCACCGATTATTACTATGAGGTAAAGGCTCTCAACGACTGGAGAGAATCTCCCGTGGCTGCTGAGTCGAACCATACACCTTTCGGCAAGGGATTCGAAGTTCCCTATACCAACAGATTTGACGATGAGTCAAGCCTCGACCTGTTCTATACAACAGACGGCAACGGCGACGGCTATACATGGAAATGGTCGCACTTTGATCCGAAGACCGCCTATAACTTCACCGGCACCGACAACGCGAAGCCTCAGGATGACTGGCTCATCACTCCGGGCATCAGCATGAAGGCCGGCAACAGATACGAGGTAACCTATGTGATTGCCAAGAACATGAACAACGGCAAGTTTGAGGATTATCTTGAGACTGCCTTCGGTATCGGCGTGGATCCCACGACATATACCATCGCGGAAAAGCGCTTCAAGACTACTATCGGTAAGGATGAGAAGCGTACTGTCGTAATAATCCCGCAGACTGACGGCTATTACCATTTCGGATTCCATGCTGTCAGCAACGCTGTCAAAGGCCTCTCAATCGCTATCGACGACCTGCATATCGACGTTCTTGCCAATGAAGGCGCTCCCGCAGCCGTAACCAATCTGACAGCAAAGGCCCAGCAGGGCACGGCACCTGTCACCCTCAAGTTCACAACGCCCACTAAGAACGTGAAGGGAGATAAGCTCGAAGCAATCACCAAGGTAGACGTATTCCGCAATACGAGCGAACTCGTGAAGTCTATCGAGATGACCGAAACCGGCAAGCAGATGACTGTAGTTGACAACAAGGGTGCCCGCGGCATGACAAAATACACCGTCGTGGCCTACAATGAGCATGGTATCGGCGATCGTGCCGATGTCGAGATCTACCTTGGCATGGACTTCCCTGGCGCTCCGCAGGACGTAAAGCTTGTGGACAACGGCAACGGACAGCTGAAGCTTACATGGGCAGCGCCCAAGGAGGGTGCCAACGGCGGATATTGCGACCCTGCCAACCTGACCTACAATATCTATTATCACAATAACGGATATTACTCAGATTTCAAGAAAGGTGTCAGAGGAAATGAGGCCCTGATCAATGCGGAAGACTATTATGGAAATAAGCAGATTCTTACTTATTTCGCTGTATCGGCCGCTAATTCAGTTGGCGAAGGCTATCTCCGCCAGTCGACCGAGGTGATCATCGGCAACGCCTACAAGTATCCGTTTGTCGAGAGCTGGCTTGGAGGCAGTCCGAAATTCGATATGTGGTATCGCATGAACACCGGCGCGAACGGCTGGCTTCCCGAAGCCAACTATGCGTCAGACAACGATGGCGGATGCATGGCGTTCGATGCAGCTGACGACGGCGACAAGAGCTACTTCTGTCTTGGCAAAGTGGATATGACCACCGCCGGCACTCCCAAGCTTATATTCGATTATTATGCCGTACCCGGCGCTGAGATGAGCATCACCCCTGAAATCAATCTGGCATTCAATGGCGAGTTCAGAGTCTGCTCACCCATCTCATTCAAGACTATGAACGGAGACGAAGGATGGCGCGAGGCCGTGGTCGACCTTGACGATTTCAAGATGCTCCCCTATATCACCGTCCGTTTCCTCGGTGTTGGAACCACATTACATCCTCTGCGTGTCGACAACGTGAGAATCATGGATTCCGACAAACAGCCCAACGCCGGTTTCATGGACAGCATCGGCGAAATATACGATGATGCCGCTGTCAACGGCGTCTACTACAACCTGAACGGTATTGCAGTGGATCACCCGCAGAAAGGCTCTTTCTACATCATCCGTTACTCTAATGGAAAAACAGAGAAAGTGATTTATTAATTCATATAATTTAAGGGCGAAGGGGGCTGTCCAACCTGCGGCCCCCTTCACTCTCAACCATTAACAACAACACAAATGAAAAAAGGAATTTTAATCGGAATGCTTCTGGCATCCGCACTGGGCATGAGAGCCCAGTCGATGACAGTTCCGTACGAATCGACCATGTACGGAACTGAATCCGGATGGACAGTAATTAACGTCGATGAAACGTCAGAAACATGGGTAGACGATGACTATAGTTCAGACTTCAGGGATACACCCTACTCACAAGGAAAGGAAATCGATCTCTACAGAGAGGTCGGCGACGACTGGCTGATTTCTCCGGCAATCACCCTTGAGGCCGGTAAGGAATACNAGGTCGCTTTCTGGTCGAATGTCAAGTCCGGNTTCGACAAANTTACACTCTCCTGGNCCGACGCGAACACGGNGGAAAGCCTTTCTGCCGAGACCGCCAAGATCTATGAATATGTAACTGAAACGTGGGACTGGACCCGCACTGCAGTGATAATCACCCCGACAGAGACGAAGGACTATTATTTCGGATTCCACGCTTTCAACAATCCCGGCAAGGACTACATCAGACTGACCGGTTTCTCCATCAAGGAAAACGTATTCGTACCCGGCGCGCCGACTAACCTGGCAGTGACGCCCGACCTGAACGGCGCCATCGAGGCTACCCTGACATGGGCACTGCCTACTGTTGATGCAGACGGCGTTGCGTTGCCTGCCGACGCAAACTTCGAGAAGGTGCTGGTTTACCGCGACGGCGATCAGATAGCTGAACTTGCGGGCGATGCAGTCTCATTCACCGACACTGAGGCAAACGGACTGACAGCCGGCAAACACACCTACGGAGTGGCTGTCACCATCAATGGCGTGACCAGTAAAACTACAGAGGTAACTTCACGCCACATCGGTCCCCTGCAGGTATTTACATTGCCTTGGACTGCCGGTGTCAACTCGCTGACAGCTGATGACTTCAGCACGTACTATACGGTAGTCAAAGGAGCGGGCTCGACAGTGAGGGACGGTTATGGCTGGGCACTGAAAAATGGACGCATCCAGTTTGACCCGAGATCCAAATGGTCTGACGAGGACGACTGGCTTATTCTCCCGCAGATTAAGGTAGAAGAAGCAGGAATCTATCAATTGCGTATCAAGGCCCAGTATGAGGGTGACATCAATACCGATCTTGGCGTATTTATCGGTAAAGGCCGTACTGCCGAAGCGATGACAACAAAACTCGGAGAGTTTACCACTCTTCCCGACACATCATCGGATACATATATCGCTTTCGAAATCACTGAGCCCGGCGACTATTACTTCGCTTTCTATGCCGGACGCAAGGATATCGAATCTAACAAGAGAATCTATATTGACGAAATCAATATTGAAGCAACCGAGGCACTGCCGCTTGCGATCACCGATCTCGCTGCCACAGTTGAAGGCGGAAACGTGACACTCACATGGACCGCTCCTGCAAAGATGAACACCGGCAAGGCTATCGAGGCTATCGAAAAGATAACAATCTATCGCAATGACGAGGTTCTTGCAGAAATCACCGATAATATTGTTCCCGGCGAAGCAATGCAGTATGTTGACACTCCTGAGACAAGCGGCATATTTACATACTATGTCGTTCCTGAGGTAGGCGGCAAGACTCCCGACACCGCAGCAAAGACAGTCACCACTCCCTGGGTCGGCGATATCGTTCAGGAACTTCCTTACGACCTTGATTTCTCGCAGTCAGTAGACCTGACCCTTCAGAAATCATTCTGGAACATCTACAATAATAACAAGGACAACTACGCATGGAGCATCAAGAATGCCGGCATGACTCTGACGTTTGACGACTGGGACGGTGGCGAATCTGACGATATGCTCCTAACTCCTCCCTTCATGATTAAGCCCGGCAAATATATAGCGACCTTGAATATCAAGGGCGGCGAGGCCGGATTCCCGCTGCAGGTCGGTTTTGTTGCTGATGATGACGAGACTCACACAATCGTTGAGCCCGCTACAATCGAACTTACAGGTAAAAACTCATATGCCGAATATCCTTTGGAGATCAATACACAGCTCGAGGGACGTCATCGCCTTGCATTCCATGCCCAGACTGAATATAATCCCGATCTCTACAATGTAGTGATGAACAGAATCCAGCTGAAACGTGATACCAATACCGGTATTGAGTCAGTTGAGGTTGAGCTTGGAAATGCCGAATACTATGACATTACCGGCATGAAGGTTGATCGTCCGGTTCGCGGCTCGATTTACATTGTTCGCACAGGTGATGGCAAAGTTCGTAAAATGATTTTCTGATAAACAGTTACTTCATGTAGCAACTATTGTATATCCGTCAGGTTTGATTTTATAGTTGTTTCTATTAGCAAGGAGACTGTCTAACAACCAAAGTTAGGCAGTCTCTATTTTATACTACAAATCAAAAAAATCAGGCTACTTTTTCCATTCCCGATATACGCTTTGGGTAAAATCTTAAATTATGGTTCGCATAAAGCATTTTCGCGGTATCTGATGACAAAAAATTGTTCAAAAAAGAGGATTTTGCCCATGCAAGGGCAAGTTTCCTCAGATTATGGGCGAGCGCTTTCAGACCGAAGTCGATTTTCGCTCCGGTCAGCCCCTTGAGCCTGAGGCGTCTGAACTTGCCACATTCCTTTATTTGCCCGAACACAGCTTCCGGTTCAATCGGGCGGTTGCTCCTATGCTTCAGTCCTTGTTCGCTTGTAAGAAGTTCTCTTGCCCTGGCTTTATAATCGTCAAGTGTGTGGTTCACTTCTATCTGCCTGTCGCGTTTGGATTTATGACATTGCCCTCTTAACGGACAACCTTCGCATCTACTGGCTCTGTAAACACTGACCGTCTGTTGGTAACCACTTGCCGTATAGCGTTTTTCCTGACGGATAAATTTCATTTTCTGTCCCATCGGGCAGACATAGAAGTCATCATCGGGGTTGTAGAAAAGGTTTGACACCCTGAACGGATTGTTGCGGTAACTGCGCCGCTGCTCGACATGGAACATGTTGTATTTGACATATGGAGTCATGCCGTTGCTGAACATATACTCGTAGTTCTCCTCCGAGCCGTAACCGCTGTCGGCAACGATTTCATCACTTTGCATACCGTATCGGGTTTTGAACGATTCCAGATAGCTGATCATCGTGAGGGTATCGGTAGGGCGCTGATAGATACCGAAGTTGGTTATGAACTGGTTTTCAGTGGATATCTGCACATTATAGCCGGGCTTGAGCTGGCCGTTGAGCATGGCGTCCTCTTTCATGCGCATGAACGTGGCATCGGGGTCAGTCTTGGAGTATGAGTTGCGGGAACCCATGGTTTCGAGCTGCTCCTTATATCGGTTCATCCTCGGCACGGCGTCCGTCTCTATCTGTTTCAGGGTCTTGCGTTCTTCCTTACTCAGATTATCTGCATCAACTTTTTCCTTGATGCGTTCAACCCTTTTGGCAACTTCTTCGGTCGTAAGTTTTTCAGACACGGGATTCTCCTGATTTTCAATGGCGTGATTCTGTTCTATCTGTCTGAGCAGAGCCTCGGTCTTCGTCTTGAGCCGGNCANCATATTTCTCANCCNAACCACGNCATACAAACGTANACTTGTTGGCTACCGATTCTATCTTTGTCCCATCTATATACTGCACTTTCAACGAAACANAGCCTTCTTCATGAAGTAACTCAACCACTTGAGTAAACACCGCATCAAATCCCTCCTTCAACCGTTTGCCCCGATAATAATTGATAGTGCGGAAGTCAGGACGCTTCATGCCTGCAAGCCACATGAAATAGATATCCCTCCTTAGGAGTTCTTCGATGCGCCGCGACGAGTAGACATTGCTCAGATATGCGAAGACCAGCACCTTGAGCATCATNTTGGGATTGAAAGCACTGTTACCGCCTCCCCGATATGTTGACAGGATATCGCTGATATCAAGACGGTCTATGACTGCATCGACAACCCTCACCATATGGTTTTCGGGTACGAGTTCATCCAGCGATGGAGGAAGAAGTAGATTTTGTTTTCTATTGTCGAATTTTATCGCTAACTTTGCCATGTTATGTTTTGATTATTAGTGATTTATTCGCAACACAAATTTACTGAAAATCTATGACATAGCAAAGGCTTTCGCGCTGAATTTCAGCATGAAAGCGGGGCAGCACCAAANTTCCGTGGATAAACCATAGGCATGAGTANTAAAAAGGNAGCGTTNCCGGTTATATGAATACATCATCATATAATCCGCTCTCATAC
>WFLX010124873.1_pt1 | contig 15050 bp, 10 predicted proteins | sample 4967041 | NCBI WGS metagenome assembly WFLX01 (sample SAMN12857096, study PRJNA449069) | gut metagenome | isolation source: stool from male and female vole | host: Microtus ochrogaster | place: USA:Florida | collected 2017
TGCGGTTATGCCTATTGAGCATTTTCAATCAAACTGTAATGCCTGACGAAGTTTTAATCGGCGATGACGGTTCCAGGGAAGACACTAAGCTTCTTATTGATTCTTTACGACCTCTTTGCCCTGTCAGTCTAAAACACATCTGGCATGAGGACAAAGGTTTTCGTTTAGCCATGATGCGGAATAAGTGTGTCGCAACTGCTATTGGAGATTATATTATCGAGATTGACGGTGACGTGATTTTACATCATGATTTTGTGAAAGACCATGTTTCATTTGCTAAACGCGGGTACTATATTAAAGGAGGACGGACAAACCTTGGACGTAAACTGACCGACAAACTATGCCTAAAAGGCGTTCTGCGTCCATTGAACTTCCTGACATCGGGAATCGAAAGCAAACCGGAAAACGCGCTCCACCTACCTGCAATCGCTCGACTCATATCATCGCATTATCGTAAAAATCGAGAAACAGCCCTCGGTTGTAACATGTCTTTTTTCAAAGATGATTTTATTGCTATAAATGGGTATGATGAGTTTTTTGAAGGCTGGGGCGGCGAAGACGGAGATATAGGCAGTCGCTTTCAAGCCTACGGGCTCAAAAAATGTCATTTAAAATTTGCCGGTATAATTTTTCATCTTTGGCATGAAGACAAGTATATGTACAATAAAGATAAAAATTGCGAATACAGCAAACGCACTGATAAACCTACACGCTGTAATAATGGGGTTGACAAATATTTGATTCAGCAATAAGCGCCTCCCAGCCGATGGAGAGTGAACCCGAATTGAAAATCGCTATGAATATCAGTTAACTTACCGTTTTATTCTTCGTAGATGGTGGGGTCGGCGATGCCGGCGTCGCGCATTGCTTCTTTGCGTTCCACACAGGTGCCACACTTACCGCAATGTTTTTCCCTGCCTTTATAGCATGAGTAAGTAAGCGAGTAGTCTATGCCGAGGCGTTTGCCTATTGCCGCGATGTCGCTTTTGGTTATTTCGGTATAGGGGGCTTTAAGCTCGACTTTCATTCCTGAGCCGGTTTTTACCGCTTCGTTCATCGCAAGGATGAATTCTTTCCTGCAATCGGGATAAATAGCATGGTCTCCCCCATGATTGGCAATCATAATGGCGTTGAGTCCGCGCGACTCGGCTATTCCAGCCGCAACCGCAAGCATTATCCCATTGCGGAATGGCACCACGGTGGAGCTCATATTTTCAGAATCATAATGTCCTTCGGGGATAGCATCGGCGCCGGCAAGCAATGACGATTTGAAATATTCGCTCATGAAACCGAGAGGAATTACCAGATGCTCAATACCAAGCAAACGGCAGTTTTCCTTAGCCATCTCAATTTCTCTCGCAGCATGGTTGCTGCCATAGTCAAACGTGACGGCAAGCGCGATCTCGTCCTTTTTATCGTGAAGAAGCGTCACGGAGTCCATGCCTCCCGACAATATTATTAGTGATGTTTTATGATCCATAAATGAAAGTGTTTATGTCTATAAAAGCAAACAGAGCAACGATTGAATCGCTGCTCTGTTCTGGTAGCGGGATCGAGAATTGAACTCGAGACCTCCGGGTTATGAATCCGACGCTCTAACCAACTGAGCTATCCCGCCATTTCCGTTTTGCGAGTGCAAAGTTAATGCATAGTTTTTAATTTTGCAACACCTTTCAGAGATTTTTGTCGTCATGTTGCAAAAAAAGATGTAAAAATATCGACAACCCCTCGCTGCTATCAATGAATTTTAGTAATTTTGCACTTATAAAAACAGTTATCACATTACAAGATATGAACGAATTAGCAAAGACCTACAATCCGTCGGATGTTGAAGACAAGTGGTACAGCTATTGGATGGAGCATGATTTGTTTAAATCGGTTCCCGATCAGCGCGAGCCCTATACCATAGTGATACCTCCCCCAAACGTCACCGGAATACTTCACATGGGCCACATGCTCAACAATACGATTCAGGATATTCTTATACGCCGAGCGCGCACTGAAGGCAAAAACGCCCTGTGGGTGCCGGGAACCGACCATGCGGCAATTGCTACTGAAGCCAAAGTCGTGGCAAAGCTTGCCACTGAAGGAATCAAGAAGAGCGATTTGTCACGCGAGGAGTTCCTGAAGCATGCCTGGGAGTGGAAAGAGAAGTATGGCGGCACAATTCTCGAGCAGCTTAAAAAGCTCGGAGCGTCATGCGACTGGAGCCGCACAGCTTTCACGATGGACGATATCAGATCGGCGAGTGTGATAAAAGTTTTCTGTGAACTTTATCGTAAAGGACTTATATACCGCGGCAAGCGCATGGTCAACTGGGACCCCAAGGCTTGCACTGCGCTGAGCGATATCGANGTNATCTACAAGGAGGAGCATAGCAAGCTCTATTATCTACGTTATAAAATAGTAGGAGAAGACGGTTATGCGATTGTAGCCACTACTCGCCCCGAAACAATCATGGGCGACACTGCGATGTGCATCAATCCCAATGACCCGAAAAACCAGCATCTGAAAGGCAAGAAAGTGATCGTTCCGCTTGTGAACCGCGAGATTCCAGTCATTGAAGACGAATATGTCGACATTGAGTTCGGTACNGGTTGCCTTAAGGTNACCCCGGCTCATGACATGAACGACAATATGCTCGGAGCGAAGCACAATCTTGAAACTATCGATATTTTCAACGATAACGGCACGATAAGCGAAGCCGCCGGAATGTATGTGGGCATGGATCGTTTTGATGTCCGCAAGCAGATCGCGCTTGATTTGCAGGCTGCCGGATTGATTGAAAAAATCGAAGACTATGAGAACAAGGTGGGATATTCGGAACGCAATATCGACACTGCGACTGAGCCTCGCCTTTCCGACCAGTGGTTTTTGAAGATGGAAGATATCTCTCGCCCTGCTCATAAGGCGGTGATGGAAGATTTCATCAAATTCGTTCCTGAGAAATTCAAGAACACCTACAACACGTGGATGACCGAAATCAAGGATTGGTGCATTTCACGCCAGTTGTGGTGGGGTCACAGAATCCCCGCATACTATCTTCCTGACGGGTCATTTGTGGTTGCCGAGACTCCTGAAAAGGCACTTGAAGAAGCAATGAGCCAAACNGGCAATGCGTCACTCACTCTCGATGATCTCCGTCAAGATGAAGACTGCCTTGACACATGGTTCTCTTCATGGTTGTGGCCTATATCGTTGTTCAATGGCATCCTTGATCCCGGTAATGAGGAGTTGAAATACTACTACCCGACCACAACGCTTGTGACCGGTCCTGACATTATTTTCTTCTGGGTTGCGCGAATGATTATCGCAGGATATGAATTTGTGGGCGACATGCCTTTCAAGAATGTATATTTCACCGGTATTGTGCGTGACAAGATCGGAAGAAAGATGTCAAAGCAATTTGGCAATTCGCCCGACCCGCTCGATCTTATCGCCACCTATGGAGCCGATGGTGTGCGCATGGGTATGATGCTTGCAGCTCCTGCCGGTAACGATGTGCTGTATGACGACAAACTTTGTGAACAAGGACGCAATTTCTGTAATAAGATATGGAATGCGTTCCGCTTGGTAAAAGGCTGGAATGTTGCCGACATCGAGCAGCCCGAAGCATCACGGCTTGCAACGGAATGGTTTGAGGCTCAACTGAGCCGCACACTTGCCGAAGTGCAGGATTTGTTTGGCAAATTCCGCCTATCGGAAGCTCTGATGGCTATTTATCGCCTGTTCTGGGACGAATTCTCATCATGGTATCTTGAAATGATAAAGCCGGCNTATGGCGAGGCTATTGACAGAACATCGTATGACGCTACGCTCAGATTCTTTGATATCCTTCTTCGCGCTCTACATCCCTTCATGCCGTTTATCACCGAAGAGTTGTGGCAGCACCTGCAGGAACGCAAGCCGGGAGAATCGATAATGTACGCTCTTCTCCCCCAGCTCCCCGAAGCGTCGGAATCAGNGATATCGGCAATGCAGAATGCGAAGGATGTAATTGTGGGCGTGAGAAGCGTAAGNGCTGAAAAGAATATTTCGCCGAAGGAGACACTTGAATTGAATGTGCTTGGCGCTTGGGACGCATCGCTTGACTCGGTCATCAAGAAACTTGCAAATCTGTCGGCGATAAATGCCAATATGAGCAAGGATCCGGCGGCAGCGATCTTCATGATCGGGACGAAAGAATTCAATGTGCCGGTGACTTCCTCTATCGATGTGGAAGCAGAGCTTGCCAAGTTGAACAAGGATCTTGCTTATTATGAGGATTTCTTGCAGAAAGTGCTGAAGAAGCTTTCAAATGAGAGATTCGTAAACAACGCTCCAGAGGCTGTGGTTGCCGTAGAACGCAACAAGCAGCGCGATGCGGAATCCAAAATTGCGACCATAAAAGCAAGCATCGAAGCTTTGCAGGGCAAATAGCTNTTAAAATAATAGCTTGTCATTCAGCGGGAAATGCGTTATTATGTTTTTAAACATAAACGTGTTTCTCGCTTTTTTCAATAAATTTTCATAATTTGCGTTTGGATAATTACTTTTTTTGATAATTAAAACTCTCTAATAACATGAAAGTTTACCAAACAAACGAAATTAAAAACATAGCCTTGCTTGGTAGCAAAGGCTCGGGTAAAACCACGCTCGCAGAGTCAATGCTCTATGAGTGTGGAGTGATAAAACGCCGCGGCAATGTGGAAGCAGGCAACACTGTAAGCGACTATTTTCCGGTGGAGAAAGAGTATGGCTACTCTGTTTTCTCTACCATTTTTTATGCCGAATTCGGAGGAAAGAAGCTTAACGTGATCGACTGCCCGGGAAGTGACGACTTCGTAGGTAACGCAATCACAGCTCTTAATGTCACTGACACCGGCGTGATTCTCGTTGACGCTCAATATGGCGTTGAAGTGGGCACCCAGAATATATTCCGTACCACCGCTTCACTTAAAAAACCGGTCATTTTCGCATTGAATCAGCTTGATGGAGAAAAAGCCGATTATGAGCACGTGATTGAGCAGATGCGTGAAATATTCGGTCCTAAAATCACCCCTATTCAATATCCGCTTAACGTGGGTCCCGGATTTAATGCGATGATCGACGTGCTTCTCATGAAGAAATATTCATGGGGTCCCGATGGCGGTGTGCCTAAAATCGAAGAGATACCTGCTGAAGAAATGGAACGCGCCAGCGAGTTGCATCAGGCACTGGTTGAAGCAGCAGCTGAAAATGACGAAACGCTTATGGAGAAATTCTTCGACCAGGGACACCTGACTGAGGATGAGATGCGCGAAGGAATCCGCAAAGGATTGATTGACCGCTCGATTCTTCCCGTGTTCTGCGTAAGCGCGCTCAAAGACATGGGTGTTCGCCGCATGATGGAATTCCTTGGCAACGTAGTGCCTTTCGTAGAAGATATGCCAGCTCCTGTCGACACTGCCGGTGATGAAGTGAAACCCGACAGCAATGGTCCGTTGTCGTTGTTCATGTTTAAGACCACTGTTGAGCCCCACATCGGTGAAGTGAGCTACTTTAAGGTAATGAGCGGAACATTGACTCCCGGAGTGGATTTGACCAACGTGGATCGCGGCAGCAAAGAGCGAATCGCTCAGATATTCTGTGTATGCGGACAAATCAAGACTCAGGTTGACAAACTTTGCGCCGGTGATATAGGCGCGACTGTGAAGCTCAAAGACGCTCGCACCGGAAACACTCTTGACGAGAAGGGATGTGAATATAAATTTGACTTCATCAAGTATCCCGCTCCGAAATATCAACGCGCCATACGCCCGGTGACTGAGAGCGACGCTGAAAAATTGAGCGAGATTCTCACCCGCATGCATGAGGAAGATCCTACTTGGGAAATACAGCAGTCTAAGGAATTGAAACAGACAATTCTTTCAGGACAGGGTGAATTCCACCTGCGCACATTGAAATGGCGTGTAGAGAACAACGATAAACTGCCCATCATTTTCGAAGAGCCGAAGATTCCTTATCGTGAAACTATCACTAAAGCCGCTCGCGCCGACTATCGTCACAAGAAGCAGTCGGGTGGCGCCGGTCAATTCGGTGAAGTGCATTTGATCATCGAGCCTTATTATGACGGCATGCCTGCACCCGACACTTATAAGTTCGGCAATCAGGAATTCAAGATGAACGTGCGCGACACTCAGGAAATACCTCTTGACTGGGGAGGAAAACTGGTGGTGCATAACTGTATTGTCGGCGGCGCTATCGACGCTCGCTTCATCCCCGCTATCGTCAAGGGATTGATGGATCGCATGGAACAAGGACCGTTGACAGGCTCTTATGCGCGAGATGTTCGCGTGTGCATATATGATGGAAAGATGCATCCGGTTGACTCAAATGAAATCTCATTCCGTCTTGCAGGAAGAAATGCGTTCAGTGAAGCGTTCCGCAACGCCAATCCCAAGATTCTGGAACCGGTATATGACGTTGACGTGATGGTTCCCGCCGATGTTATGGGCGATGTGATGAGCGATCTTCAGGGCCGTCGCGCCATAATCATGGGAATGTCGAGCGAAAACGGTTTTGAAAAGATTTCAGCCCGTGTTCCTCTTAAAGAGATGTCAAGCTATTCAACTGCGTTGAGTTCAATCACCGGTGGAAGATCATCGTTCACCATGAAGTTCTCTTCATACGAGCTTGTTCCTTCTGATGTTCAGGAGAAGCTGCTCAAGGCATATGCTGAAGCTAATACTGAAGACTGATAAAGTCAGAAATCTTCACCTAAAATAGAAACCGGGGCTTGCTGCTGCAATCCCCGGTTTTCATAATGCGCTATTCGTTTATAGGATCAGAACAAACCGTTTCCGGCTTTGATTATATCGATCATAATCGGCTTCAATCCGCCCACGAAGCATTCCACGGCAATCACCATCAGTATAAGCCCCATAAGGCGCATCATCACGTTGTTGCCTGTTTCGCCAAGAATCCCAACAAGCTTAGTCGAGGCTCTTAGAATCAGATAGGTTATGAGGTATATGACAGCGATACTAAGAATAAGCGTCACTTTCATTTGCCATGAATTGGCATCCTCCATCAACATGATTCCGTTAGCGATGGCTCCCGGTCCACAGAGCATGGGGATTGAGAGTGGGGTGATAGAAATGTCATTTGCGTAGACTTTGACTTCCTCTTCTTTCAGTTTTGTGTTGGAATATCGCGCATGGAGCATGTCATAACCTATTTTCATGATTATGATGCCTGCGGCAATGCGGAAACCGTTGGCTGAGATTCCAAACAGAGAGAACAGAACCTGTCCGCATACGGTGAATCCAATTAAAATTATGAACGAGATAACAGTCGCTCTCTTGACAATTTGATTTCGCTGATCATAGTCCATCCCTTTAGTCATGGACAATAGCACCGGCATGGTTCCCAGCGGGTTGGTCAACGTGAAGAACGATGTTAAACAGATAAATGCAAAGGGAAGCAAATTTTCCATATATACACCACATTTTTGATTGTGGCAAAATTAATATTATTTTTTCTCTCGGCAATCACGATGCGTCGAAATTTTCCTGCTCCCGTCGCCCTTAATCACAATTTTCCATTCATCTCGGTAAGATACTTCCAGTATCTTACCGGCATGTCCTGTCGCTGCTTGCGAGGATTGAGCCGCTCGATTATAGCCGTATATTTGAAATAGGCACGCCATAATTCTTGAAAAAGGAGTTCCTCGGAATCGAGTTGCTCTTCAGAGAGTTTTCCCGATGTCATATATTGCATTCCACGGTCGAGTCTGATTTGCTTCAATTCCTGAGTGTCATAGAAATATCCATAATCACGCAAGCGGTCGTAAATGATGAATCGCTGGTCGGCAAAGCGGTCTTTAAAATGATGCAGTGTCATGGGGAGAATATCGAACAACGGTTCTATCATGGCGAAATAGGTGCCGTCGACACCTTTCTGGAATCTTAGGAATTGCAAAATTCTATGAGCCTCCCCTCTCACTCTCCGGCACTCTTTCAATACCGCCAAGACGGCGGGGTCAGAAAAATCGGTTTCTATTGATTTTTCTGAAACTACCGCACGACAGATAAAATTGAACGCTTGCCATGGAAATTCAGGATTGTCCGTAAGGTATGCCGAAAGTAAGGCGCTTCTCGCTCCGGTTGATATTACTTTGCCAAGTTTCCTCCACACACGCCGAGCTTTTGCTTCGTCAGTCGCCACTTCGTGCATTGAATCATAGAAAAGCGGCATTGCGTCATTCTCCCGATATAGCCCATCAGGTTTCTCCTTTCGCTCGAATGAGTCAAAGACAGCGGTGAGCAATCCATCGAATGTACCGTCAAATTTGAAAATAATCATGAGAAATCCAAAGTGAGCTGCATGGGATTTATATTACTTTTACGGCTTACTAACTGTCGGCGCACATACTCGGGAGAAACGTCGCCGATTGACGGCGCCATCAACTCTCCGCAAGTTATAAAGTATTTCGCGCGATTCATTGCCACGCCTATTTTCTTGAGATTGTAGGACGTGAGACGGCGGAATTTGCGAGCGTTGACAATTAGCAACGCCGACTTCACTCCTATGCCCGGCACCCGAAGAATCATTTCGTAAGGCGCCTTGTTGATGTCGACCGGGAACGCTTGCGGATTTCTCAATGCCCATCCAAGTTTCGGATCTACCTCCAGATCGAGATTCGGATTATCGGGTTCGGTTATCTCCTCCGCTTTAAAATGATAGAAGCGCATGAGCCAATCAGCTTGATAAAGGCGGTTTTCCCTGACAAGAGGCGGTTGCTTCAATGCGGGCAACCGATTGTCATATTCATTGACAGACACGTATCCTGAATAGTACACTCTTCTCATCGTAGGCATGCTGTAGAGCGACGATGAGACCTGGAGTATCTGGCGGTCGGTATCGGGCGACGCTCCAACGATCATCTGAGTGCTTTGTCCGGCAGGAACAAACCGAGGGACATGCCGCATACGTTTTCGGTCTTCAGCGCATTCCAGCACCCCCTGCCTGATGTAGCCCATCGGCTCATAAACGCTTTTATGGTCTTTTTCGGGAGCAAGATATTTGAGCGATTCTTCGCGAGGAATCTCAATGTTGACACTCATTCTGTCGGCATATCGACCGGCTTCGTTAACCAGTTCCCGAGAAGCCCCCGGAATGCTTTTGAGATGTATGTAACCATTGAAATGATGCACTTCCCTCAAATCTTTTGCAATGCGTGCGATTCTCTCCATAGTATAATCAGGATTGCGCACGACTCCCGAGCTCAAGAACAATCCCTCGATATAGTTGCGCCTATAGAATTCCATGGTTATGTTTACTATTTCGCTTACCGAGAGAGTGGCTCGCGGAATGTCATTGCTGCGACGATTTATACAGTAAGCGCAATCATACATGCAATAATTGGTCAACATGATTTTCAGCAGAGAGATGCACCGTCCGTCGGCAGCGAAACTGTGGCAAACGCCGACTCCTCCAACGGTGTTTCCAACTCCGCCGGATTTGTTGCTTCGGACTGTGCCGCTCGACGAGCAAGACACGTCGTATTTAGCTGCTGCGGCAAGTATTTTCAATTTTTCAAGAACCGTTTCTGTCATAATAGGCAAAGTTAGCCATTGGCTGAGCAAGAAATCGACACTGCTGAGTTAAAAAGAGTTTAACGCATTGCGAAGTTTATTGACAAACTCATGATTCTTCATTCCCCATTTCGGATAGATGAGCAGATTCTCAGGAGACTGGCTTGTGAAACGCTCTATCGCAATTGCCGGATTGATTCGTTTGACTATCTCGACGCACAACTCAATATAATCATCGACGGTGAAACGAGGGATATTGTAGACACCTTCGCTAACATCACGAGCCATTCTGGTTCCACGAATAAGTTGCAGTTGATGAAATTTCACAGTCGAAACAGGCAGCATTGAGAGCGCATCGACAGTTCCAAGCATCATTTCGCGAGTCTCCCTCGGCAATCCCATTATGAAATGGAGCCCAACGAGAATCCCTTTTGCCGCCGTTCGGTTGACAGCGTCGACCGTCTGCTCCCATGTGTGACATCGGTTAATGAGCTCAAGCGTTGAATTATGGGAGGATTCGGCTCCGTATTCGATCAGCACAAATGTTCTGCGATTCAATTCGGAAAGGTAATCGAGCAGTGAGTCGGGCATGCAGTCGGGACGTGTGCCGATGATGACACCCACCACATCCTCTACTGAAATCGCTTCCTCATAAAGTTGCTTCAACCGTTCTATCTCGCCATGCGTATTGGTATAGGCTTGAAAATAGGCGAGATATTTCATTTCGGGATATTTTTTCCCGAAAAAATGTTTTCCTTCGCAAAGTTGCTGCGTAACAGTTTTTTGAGGACGACAATATTCAGGATTGAATGTTTGATTATTGCAGTAAGTGCATCCGCCAGAGCCAACCGTGCCGTCACGATTAGGGCACGAAAAGCCGGCATTAATGGATATTTTCTGTACTTTACAATCAAAATGCTCCCTGAGGAACATACTGAAGTCCCTATATTTCATTATATGCGGGTGGTCTTGTTAAGGAGATAGGCATCAAGTATAGTCATTGCCGCCATCGCTTCAACTATTGGCACCGCGCGTGGAAGCACACACGGATCATGCCTGCCTCTCGCCTGCAATTCTGTTGGGGTGCCATTGTCGTCGACCGTCGCAACGGGCTTCAACAGTGTAGCCACCGGTTTAAATGCCACGCGGAAATAGATGTCCATGCCATTTGAAATGCCGCCTTGAATACCTCCTGAATGATTTGAGGCTGTAGTGAGGTGATGCCTGTCAGATGCGGGAATGAACGTGTCAATCATTTCCGAACCTCGGCGACCAACTCCGTCAAATCCCATTCCGTAGTCGAAACCTTTTGCCGCATTTATGCTAAGCATAGCAGCTCCGAGCATCGAATGCAGTTTGCCGAATGCGGGCTCGCCCAAGCCAACAGGAACGCCGGTGATTACGCCGGTAATGACTCCGCCTATAGTGTCGCCTGCCTTCTTCACCTCCTCAATCAAGCTGATCATTTTTGAGGCGGTTTCCTGATCGGGACATCTCACAATATTGCTGTCAATTTGCGAGAGATCATAATTAGTGTAGTCCTTGTCAAGGCTGATATCCCCTACCTGAGAAGTATAGGCATAGATTCCGATTCCCAATGTCGACAAGGCTTGACGAGCCAATGCGCCGCCCACAACTCTTGACAAAGTTTCACGCGCCGACGACCTGCCGNCGCCACGGTGATCGCNTCAGTCCGTATTTCTCGGTATAGGTATAATCGGCATGAGAGGGACGGAACGTGTGTCGGATATTCTCGTAGTCGGCGGAATGCTGATTCCCGTTTTCAACCATGAATCCTATCGGGGTTCCGGTTGTTTTTCCTTCAAAAATTCCGCTCAATATCTTTACCTGATCCTTTTCGTCGCGAGCTGTCACGATCGACGACTGTCCCGGACGGCGACGATTCAGTTCGGCTTGAACGAGGTTAATATCTATTTCAATTCCCGACGGCATCCCGTCGATTATCCCCCCCACGGCTGCTCCATGGGATTCTCCAAATGTAGTGAGGCGATATATGGTTCCAAAAGTATTCATATTCGGTAATATTCAATTAGAAGCAATAGCGATGTCGGCAACCGAACCTTGTGTATAAGCAATCAATTCAGCCGGAGCTATTTCAAATTGAAGCCCCCGCACCCCGGCACTGACATATACGGTGTCGAAATCTTTTATCGTTGAATGAAAAAATGTGGGGAAATGCTTTTTCATTCCTATAGGCGAACAGCCTCCGCGTATGTAGCCAGTGAGTGGGAGGAGCTCTTTCATCGGAATCAAATCAGCTTTCTTGGCTCCTGCAACTTTAGCGGCAGCTTTAAGATCCACCTCCATGTCACCGGGGATCACGCATACGAAATAGCCGCACTTATCACCATGAAGAACAAGAGTTTTGAAAACTTTCCTGATGTCTTCGCCCAATTCTTCAGCCACATGGTCGGCTGCAAGATTGTTCTCNTCAACCTCGTAAGGAATCAGCTGGTAGTGTATTTTAGCTTTGTCAAGCAGGCGCGCTGCATTAGTTTTNGCAATTCCCGACATTTTCCAATTATTTTTGCAAATATACTAAATCTTTGCAGAAAAACCGGCAGGTTGCTCGCCTTATACNGCGAATCAGTAACCGATNTTTAGTTTATNTCTTCAAGNAATTCGACTTCAACAATTCCNAGCTGGTACTTTTTGGATGGNTTTGAGTCNAGTTCATTAGCNACNCCTCCGGCAAGCTCTTTCATGTCAAATGCNTCTTTTTCCGTGACAGCGCCAATTTGCCTTATAGTTATTTCGTCGNCGGCGACTTTCTTTTCAGGAATAATATGGACATATCCCAATCCTTTATCTGTAAAGCCTTTCCAAATGAGCGAGTCGCCGGCATAGACTTCAATGGGATAGGATCGTTTACGCCACCCTGTCAACTTGAGAGCAATGTCGCTTATTGCCGCTTTGCGCCCAAGCCGATATTTAATCCAGGAATTTGCAAGGGTTCCATCGGAAGTCCACACCGATTTTTCATTGTCGTCATAACTATTTTTTACGTCATCCTGAGCCGATCCGGCAATAGCTGAAATGATATCGACATCATTTTTCCGAGGAGAGTAAGAGTCTCCGATCGGGGTCGGACCTTTGTCGAGATTGACTTGCAAAGTCTCCCCCGGAATATAGCGGCTCACTCCTCCTTTAACCTCGACAGGAATTGACGTTAAAACAATGGATTCGGAAGGCAGCCCGGCGGCGCTTGCCGTGAGTTTAATTTTTCCAGCTTGCGTCGTGCTGCGTAAAAGCACTCGATTTATGCCGCATTCAACAGGTAAAGATTTGNTCATNATGTAGTTTTCAGGACCCTGAGCAATTCCGCCAAGCCATTCGGCAGGACCCTCTATTGCAAATTCAATCATTCTGTTGTCAACCGGACATCTTCGGCTATTTTTATCCACCACTTCAACTTGAACGAGAGCCATGTCAGCGCCGTCGGCATGCAACCCCTCGGGATTTTCAATCACCGACAGCAACAGTTTTTCAGGTTCGCCCGCTGTAGCGAGTGTGTAGCGGCTTGATTCACGTCCGGAAGCATAATAACCAACAGCCGTCAATTCCCCGGGCTCGTATGCGACATTATCAAATGCGAAGAGGAAGTTATACTTACGGGTGCCGTGACCCAGAGAAACACCATTTAAGAATAGTTCAACATCTTCGCTGTTTGACACCACATGCACCGGTTTTACAGTGTTTTCAGGATAATTCCAATGTCCGATTATATGGGTAGCAGGGATTCCGGTTTCAACCCATGAGTTGTCCCACATCACCTTATGAGCGAAAAATGCGTCTTTAGGGATTCTCATGGGATCCGTCACACCTGACCGGCGATAATTCTCGGCTCCGCGATAATGGGTATTTGTATCAGAGAATATGATTTTTACACCGCCGCTGCTGCTTCTGCGTCCATTTCCGGGACGCTCTCTCCAATAGTCATACCAACGCCTCACCATCTCTACCGCCAGTTCGTCTTGATTGTGGTTATAGTCCGAAGCGTCGGCTCCTCTATATTTCGGTCCCTCACCCTCTTTATGAAATGGATAGGAGTACTCGTCCCAGTATTTACGAAGCCCTTCGTCACGGCAATATTCCATCGCCCACATGGGATGTTTAGCCGAGCGGTTTATGTAGAGCATCTCTCCCCCATATTCCGCTTCGTCCACTTCGAGCATCTCACGTGAACCAATAGCCCGACCTCCGTGAGGGTCATACTTGTCTCTTATCGATTTCATGGCAAGCATGTGTTCGGGGCTTACCCGATAGTTTCCCGACTCATAAAAAAGTATCGACGGATTATTTCGATTATATATGATAGCGTCGCGCATTAATTCCTCGCGTTGTTCCCACTGACGACCGTCGCGATCTTTTTCCGCATCGCCTGCCGGCATTGCCTGAATGAGCCCGACTCTGTCGCATGATTCNACATCCTGTTTCCACGGAGTCACNTGCATCCAACGCACAAGGTTNNCGCCTGATTCCACCATCANTCCGTTGGAGTAATCGCTAAGCCACGCCGGGACCGACAGCCCTGTGGCAGGCCATTCATTAGATGTTCGTTGAGCATAACCGTGCATCATTATGACACGGTCGTTCAGCCATATTTTNCCATCGGCAAATTTTGTTTTGCGAAATCCGGTGCGAGTCCTTACCTTGTCAATACTGTTTCCTGCTTCATCGATTAATTCAGTATCTACATTATAGAGATACCCGTAGCCCCAGCTCCAGAAATTCATGTCGTCAACACGGGAGGATGCTGTGAGTATGCCCGATTTTCCGGGCTCAATTGTTTTTGACTCGCCATTAAAAGTTTTTACCTTTTTCCCGTCAACATCATATATCGTCACACGGTAAGACACGGTAACGGGTGCTGAGGTTTCGTTTTTAACTTCCGATTCAGCGTTTACGGTTGCCTTTCGGTTCTTAATGTCAAAGTCAGTGGCATAAATATAGACTCCTGTAGTGCCAAGATTACTATAAAGCGGAAGTGTTTGATAGACTGACGGTGTGACGTGGAGATAGACATTTTTAGGGATGCCACCGTAATTGGCGTTGAAATTACGGTCATTCCATTGAAACTTGGTGTCAGTGCCTCTTTCCTTATAATCCCAGTCATTGTCAATTCTCACTGCAATGAGGTTGTCGCCATCTTTCATATAGGGAGTCAAGTCGAACCCTGTTGCCATCACTCCGTTCTCATGAATTCCGAGATGATGTCCGTTGAGAAAAAAGTCGGCTCCTTGGCGAACTCCTTCAAACTCGACAAACACTTTTCTTCCATCCAATTGAGGCACAGTAAAATGTTTACGATACCAGCTGACGGTATCGGTGAGCTGTTCTATCGAAAGATGAAACGCTTCTTCTCCATTGAAAGCTCTCGGAAGAGTGACGCGTTTCCATGAACTATCATCAAAATCGTTTTTTTCGCCGCCGGAGATGTCACCTAATGCAATCAGCCAGTCGCTGTTAAAA
>WFLX010030845.1_pt1 | contig 15041 bp, 8 predicted proteins | sample 4967041 | NCBI WGS metagenome assembly WFLX01 (sample SAMN12857096, study PRJNA449069) | gut metagenome | isolation source: stool from male and female vole | host: Microtus ochrogaster | place: USA:Florida | collected 2017
AGGAATGATATCCGGAATGCGGTCAGTTCTCTGGAGGAAGCCTACAGTATCCTCTCCTCAAATGAAGGCGAGCCTGAGACCTCGGCAATTGTTCTCACCAATCTCGCACTCGCCTATGCTTCGGCGGGGAGATCGGATGAGGCCCTAAACAATATTGAGAAATCATTACAGATTATTCAGCAACATTTAGGAACCGATCATCCTGATTATCTCACCGCTCTCCGGAAGAGAGGGGAGATTCATCTTCTCGCAGGAGACAAAGAGATGGCCACCGAAACATTCCGACCATATTTTGCACATTTACACTCTTATATCCTCCGAACCCTTCCCTCCATGACCGAACAGGCACGTCTCGACTATTGGAAAAAGGAGCGGCCTCTGATTTCGGAAGTCTTTGCTACAGAGGAGTCAGATCCGGAATTCCTGGCTGATGTGGCTCTCCTTCGCCGGGCTATTGCTCTCACAGGGGCAGACAAAGCTTTTGGAGGAAGATCAACCGATAAACTCGCGGTCACAGCACGAAGTATCAAAAAGAATCTGCGGAAGAATGAGATAGGTGTTGATTTCGTGATTTACCCGGAAATATCACAANNCTTGAGANGGGTGGATAAGNTCNCTGCAATTATCATATANCCTGAAAAATNAGGGNTGTCCCCTAAATTTATTCCCTACGGGGAGGTGAAAGAATTTGAAAACAGAAAGATTGGGAACCGGACACTGCTTACTTCGCTCCGCTCAACACGCGCGGATGACAAGAACAGGATATATTCCGACACTACCCTCTTCCCGGCTTTGTGGGGCAAGGTAATCGAGAATATTCCTGACGGCTCAACAGTCTATTTCGTTCCTGACGGCTTTCTTAATCTCCTTGCGCTCGAGTCGCTACCAACTTCTGAACTGAACGGGAAGGGTAAATCACTTTCCTTCCGAAGACTCTCCACGCTGGCAACCTTGTTAAACAGAACTACTCCCCCTCAGGCAAGAAAAGGAACCGCAAATGGCAAAATGCTTGTGGCAGGAGGCTTCAACTATGATGATCTTCCGCTGAATGTCGATTCAGATTCTACTGTGGAAATTCCCAACCATGATGCCTATAATTTCCTCATCAATAATCTATCCGGCCGATTCTCAGGTTTTGAGACTCTCTCGGGAATGAAGGAGGAGACAAGCACTATTGCCGAAATAATGTCGTGGGCCTCATCAACCGACACCATGACTGAAGAGAAATTCAAGCAACTTATTCCTACCATAAATGCCTTGCATCTTGCCACGCACGGATACACAATCGACAATAAAGAGACGACTGTCACGTTTTCAANNCGAGACTCCATAGAAGCNGATAACTCACTGCTNGCCTCCGGATTAGTGTTATCCGGAGCCAATATTNCCTCAAAANATCCCGANAGGGATGACGGGCNGCTNTCNGCCAGGGAATTGTGTGATCTCGACCTCAGCGCAATCAATTGTATAGTCCTGGCAGCCTGCCAGACTGCTATCGGGGAAGTTGCTGATGAAGGTCCGGCCGGCCTCTTGCGTGGACTCAAGAAAGCCGGAGCCGCCACGGTGTTAGCCACCTTATGGGAAGTTGACGACAATGCCACCCTACTTTTCATGACCGAGTTTTATAAGGCCATAAAGAATGGGAAACAATATGGGGAAGCTTATGAAGCTGCACGACAGGGAGTGAGATCCCATAAACTGACGGAACCGGTGATAGTTCAACGTTTTGATCCCGCCACCCTTTGCACGGTTTATGAAGAAACCGGAGAAACAGAAGAGGTGTATCCTTTCGAACAACCTGCTTACTGGGCCCCTTTCATTCTTGTGGATGCCACAGAATGAGGTAGACCTCCTCTCATAAAATTTGAGAGCTCCGGATCTTAATATTATATTTGTAAAAATAGACTAGATACCAATATCACATGAAAACCAAGAATCTCATCCGCATCTTAACCACTGCCATGAGCGCAATTATCATGATTTCGCGCCCGGGCACAGCATCCGCCTTGACAAACCAACCGGCATTAAGCAATATCNATGCNGCCCAGGAANTCAACATCANCGTCTACGAGAACTCANNTTCNACCCTCCTCACANTGGGAAAGAATGTCAGTTCCCGAGGAATTCTTGGGGATTCCTGGAAAACGATCAAGAATGCATATCGCAACACTTTGGTGGGACAGATCTCTTCGGCATCCTCAGATATTCTTACTGCTGGCGTCGGGATGCTTGTTGAAGCCCTGCGCGACAAAAAGGGGGACTGGATGCAGCAGGTGAAACGCGATTGCTCATACACCCGCGTACTCCCGATGCAACGACAGATAACCGATTTTTACGCATCCACCTCCACACGCGGTGCGATGGATCTCGACAGCATAGTGTTCGATGGGTTCGGTTGCCAGCAGTTCCTGACTTTCCGTGACCCTCAGACCGACAGTATCAAACGGATGCTTGTCTTTGATCTGAAATGCGCCCTGCGAAAGGATCAACCGGGACGCGACAGAATGCTTCATCACAGCAAATTTGAGGTTACGGTAGATCATCTCTTCTTCAATCCATATCTCTGCAACCTCCCCAACGACTCCCTTACGGCATCAAACGCCGACCTGAGGGTGCCATTCTCTTTTGATTCCAGAAGCAACCTGAGTTTTAACGTGGATGCGCGTCTCACCTCCTCGTGGCTTAACGAAGCAATCCAGGCGTTCAACGACCAACTGCTCGGCGAATTCCGTATCTCAGCCCAGATAAAGGATGAATCAGTGATAGGACAGGGGGACTGGTACCCGTGGTATTTTGTCTATATTTATCCCACACCGGAAAGCATAAGTCAATACAACCTCACTCCNGAACAGANCGAAAGGANNAAGCAGAATGCCAAACATGTCAGCGTCTCCGGCGAATCCTTCCTGGTTCCACGTTCATTCGTGGGTTACGACAATACGCGCAATCACAACCGCATCTGGGGCACAGGCCAATATAAGGTGGAGATGACAATAACTGAAAAATGCGACATTAACTACGACCACTACCTCTATCCCGCAAATAACAAGGGGATGGCACAGGGCACAAATGCCAAACCGGGGAGACCGGGAGATATCTCCGGAAGAAAATGGAACGACAACTGGCGCAATGAATGGCGCCGCATGAAAAAACGCCGACACTCCCAGAATGTGTTCCAGTCGATCCTTTCATCAATAAATATGAATTACGGCAATTTCCGATGGGTAAATACTATCCTTGATCCGGTTACGGCCGTGATACTTGAACAGGAGAATGCCGCTCTCCGTACCTGGACTGATTCCTGGATGAAATTAGGGGCCGCAACGGCAGCCGGGAAGTCGCCCGCTGCAGCCGCCTCCTCAAACATGCAGCCGCAGACTCAACAAGGACAGGCTGGAGGCGGCCAGCCTAAAAGAAATTGACCGCACCTACGGATAAGACCATTCTGGGGCCTATTAACATAAATGATGAGTCAAAGCTATAAGACTACGAAATTTTAGCAACTTTAGTCATGACCGGTCGCTTGCACTATTTATATCTATTTATTTTAGCATCTATATCCCTAATCTTGCCNNATAATGCCTNCGCTGAGATAACATCGGCTCATGANNCTATCNANGCCCATAGGGNATGGATGAAAGTCAATACACCCTCTCCGGAAGAGATTGGTGATGAAGAGCTTATGCTCCGGATATTAATGATAATCGACCTCCGCCTGAAAGAACCGGAAGCGGAGCGCCTACTCATTGCAGGTGCGAGGAAAGTGCCGGAAGTGATGGATTACATCAACTGGACAGCCACACTCGAATGCGACACCCTGTTCCGGAGAACCCGTGCTGCATTCCGTGGCATCTCGGAATATCTTGACCGTAATCATCCGGGAAGTTATGGAGCCCGCCGAGCCAGGTTATGGTCTATAGAGGGAGAAGCATATTTTGCTGATGTCATGAAAGATTATGATAATCTTATATCCCAACAGCAAAAAATATGTTCCAAAACTGATTCAAAAGAGGAGAATGCTCTGTTACTTCTGATGAAACTGCAGCGGTTTGGTCACCGTGGGCAACTCGAGGGAGCTGACAATCAATTATATTATCCCGAACTCTGGGAGATTGAGAAAGAGGTGCTTGATCTTTACCCTGTCTCTTCAAATGAGCCGGCTGCCGACAGGATTGCTTTATACAGCTCCTTGGCCGATCTTAAAGCTCAACCTCAGGAGGCAGCTAAGGTGTCTATGATGTTCCCCGACGGGTTCAATCCATACGATCTTGAAACAGGATTCGAATATATCGGTACATTCAAGGACTATGCTTGCAATTCCGGCTATTATTATGAAAAGGCAATTGAATTAGCGGGCAAAATATATGGGGAATTCCATCCGTTAACTGTATCTAAGGCATTTTTGCTCAATCAGTTCCGGATGTTTAACACCACTTTTGATTCCGAATTGGCAGAACATGCCAACAATATCATTAATTATTTCACCTTATACTACCCCTCCCACTCCCCTGAGGCTAAACACGCTCTGCTAAAGAAAGGGCTTGTCGGATATTATACCACCGGATATTCAGGACTTGAAAAGGAGGCGGAAGATATCATCCACATTCTTTCTCTTACATATGGAGATAACACCGACTTTTACCTAAATTCCCTCAGCTTAATCACGACCCTTCTTCTCAATCCTCAATCGGATAACAATAGTCTGCTCAAAAGATTTGACGAAACATGCCATAAAGTAGCCAAGACTCCGGTTGAGGAGGCTCTTTGGAAATTGTTCGTATATTCTGAATTCACTCATATTAATCCTCAGAAAGCACTCGAATTATTCACATCTCTGAAAGACACTTATCTCAAACATGCGGATGGGACTCCTGTATCCATAAGACTCGGGGAACAGTTATACCCATATTTTACATCCACTACCCTGAATTTTGATATTGCAGCCGAAATTCTGAAAAAACTTGCAGAAGACAACCGTAAGCTTTTCGGAGATCCCTCCCCTCAATATTTCATGGCACAAAAGAATCTGTTCATTACAAATGCGGATGTCAAAAATAGGAACGAACTGAATTTCATAAACAATCTTATCAAGGAGGCGGAAAATAAACAATATAATGCGTCAAATTATGTGATAAGAAATCTGAAAGAGGCCAAGGCTACTTTCTTATATGGGGGTGGGCACTTCGATGAGGCGCAGAAGGTCTATGCCGATATTCATAAGAATATATACTCTGAAGATAATGTCACGGCTCTTGTACGTGACGCGCTGTGCAGGATATATTCAGGAAAAGATATATCCCCTGCAGATGAAATAATGGTTAAATGCCGGGAGTATGCCGACTCAGCCTCCGTAAACTGGGTTGTACCGACTCTTCTGATAGAGATGGGTGATTATTATAAGGAAAGGGGAAAACTCAATGATGCAGTGGCCATGCTTGAGAAAGCTTTGGAGGCACACGATGCACAACTCAATACTGTTGACGATGAAAATTTCAATATCACGGCCCGCTTGGCAAACCTTTATGAAGCAACCAACAATCGTGCAGGAGCTGCCCGACTGATAGCACAGGATAGGGAGGATATTGTCAATCGGGTCCACAAGTTCCCTTCCATTGATTATCTTTCTTATNTNANTGATNNATTTGNGCNTGNCNTGNGNACNANTGACATNNNTTCNATGTNCTTTTATTNNGTTNAATCTACCANCACCGTNANCTCTCTTTTGGNANCGTCTGATAAATCTGATGATGTCAGATATCTNATTTTTACTNGNGCTTTTGCCATAACATGATTATGATGATACAGTATTATCATAAAATGATGGCTTATTCAAAAGAGTATATTGAAAGTGAGGATTTCAAAAAATATAATGTGGATATCAACGATGTTGCCGCACCTCTCACAGCATTGCAGCCACAAATCAAAGAGATGCTTACCGATCTTGAAAACGGATATCCAACTTATAATCCGAATTATGCTTCAGATCCAAGATATACCGATCTTCTAACAACAATAGGCGCTTATTATATATTTTGTGAGAAAGATTGGAGAAAGGGAGAGGAATATTTCATAAAGAGTCAGAAAATATACCATCATCCTTTCGAATTGAAAAACAGCTATCTGAATCTTGCCGGCACAATGGATGAGGCCGGGAATAAAGAGAAAGCTGATCAATACCGTTCTCTGGCTAATGATCTTATCGAGAAATACCCTGAAAGGGCCCTGGAATCGGAACGCATGGGTGCGTTATGGTTCCGTTTCAACAAGTTTATGGAGAAGGAGGACTATGAAAATGCCGAGAAGAAAGCCAGAGAAATATTTGCAAAAAATAGAGAGATACTTGACGGCAATTTCCAGCTCATGTCTACGGCCGACCAGGAATTGACTTTCCAATCATTGGGTGACCCGGCATGGGCTTTAGCTGCATTGCTCGAAAAGAAACCGGATGCGCTGGCAGGTGATGTTTTTGATGCAGTGGTCTACCGCACCGGAATGCAATTACGTTCCCAGCAGGAACTACGCCGGCTGGTTCTCGCCTCCGACAATCCGGAAATAAGGATTATCACCGACTCTCTCACTACTCTCCGAACAATACGAAAGACACTTAACATCACGCCCGACAAATGGGGAACACAGGAGGGAAATGCTGATTATAACAGAAATACGGCCCCAAGTTTCCGAATCCAACCGCTTGAGCAACAATCACTCGACATCATCAAGGATAGCCGCATCCTGACTCCGGGAGATGTGACATGGCAGATGATCAGAGACTGTTTGAAACAGGGAGAAAGCACCATAGAATTCATATTCTCCCATTCTAAAATCATGGCTCTGATCGTAAAGCCGGGGTGTGAAAAGCCAAAAGCAGTTGAGCTATGCGACATGAAAGATTTCTCTGAACAGCTTTCCTCACTCAAAACAAAAAATTCGGCATCTTTAGCGCGTCGACTATATGGCAGCTCTTCTTCCCTGGATCTTTATGAAAAACTTTGGAAACCACTTGAAAGCCATCTGGAGGATGCCAAAACCATCTATTTCACAGCCCCCGGTATCCTGCACTCGATAGCCTTCAACGCAATTGCGACACCCGACGGGAAATATCTGATCGACCATTATGATCTCCGGCAGCTTTCCACCACGGCTCAGCTCACCACAGATGAAGCGTTTGGAGCTCCCAACAGTGCTTCGCTCATCGGGGATGTCCTCTTCGATCCTTCTCAGGAAAAAGGGGCCGGGATAATTCCCGGCGAGACCGGAGAGAGAGGAGTGGATGAGGATTATATGCTTATCGATCCAATCCTTATCTCCGACTTCAATCCGGCCGAAACTGATGCCTCCCGAGGGTTGGCACGGCACCATTTCAGATATCTCCCCTTCACAGCCAAAGAGCTCGACGACATTTCCGGTGCATTAAAAGGTGTGGATTATCAAACCTCCCGACGACTCGATGCAACAGAGGAGACTTTCAGGAATCTTTGCGCTTCCTCTCCCGAAGTGCTTCACCTTGCAACTCACGGATTCTTCCTTTCTACGGAACACGAGGCGCTGAAAGTGCCTTTCATGCGTAAATTCTCCTCCTCAGTCGGATCTCCGATGCAACGTTCAGGCATCGCCCTTGCCAATGCTGAGCAGACATGGAATGGCAAGGTTGATCTCCCGGAAGAGAGCGACGGAATACTAACAGCCTCCGAGGTTGCGACCTTAAATCTCCATAACACAAAACTCGTCACTCTATCCGCATGCGAAACCGCTTTGGGTGGATATGATTTTGAGGGCATTCATGGCCTGACTCGCGGTTTTAAACAAGCAGGGGCCAAGTCTCTGCTTGTGAGCCTCTGGAGTGTTAACGACCGCTCCACTTCTCTCTTCATGAGCTCATTCTATAGGGAGTGGCTCAGTTCGGGCGATCGCCATGATGCCTATAAAAAAGCCGTGGCAACCGTGCGCGAAGCCTATCCTTCACCATTCTACTGGGCACCCTTCATCATGCTAGACTGATATTAGGCAGCGAATCATAAATTTAAAAACATTGCATCCTATTTTTTATAGGAGTTGGAAATCTGATAAAAAAATATTAATTTTGCACCCGTATGCTTGAGCCGCGCGCAAAAGCATGCACAGAGAGATTATTTATTTATTACTAACCCTTTAATGGCGGTGAGGCCGAAAATCATTTTTCATGGTCTCCGCCGAATTAACTAACCAGTTTTTAATGACTGATTCAAAAACTATCAGCCCTATCGAGGATTTCGATTGGGCAGCCTATGAAAATGGCGAAACAGCTGGTTCGAAGAGCCGCGAGGAACTTGCAAACACCTACGATGAGTCTCTTAAGACAGCTAAAGAAAACGAGGTTGTAACCGGTACTGTAAAATCAATCAGCAAACGTGAGGTTCGCGTTGACATCGGCATGAAGTCGGATGCCATCATCCCTGTAAGCGANTTCCNTTACAACCCTGNCCTNAAGGTAGGCGACNAAGTTGAGNTATATANAGAGACTCTCGAAGANAAGAACGGCCAGCNCCGCCTTTCTCNCAAGAAAGCTTGTCAGACCCGCAGCTGGGACCGTGTTAACGAAGCTCTTGAGAAAGATGAAATCATCAAAGGTTATGTCAAGAGCCGCACTAAGGGCGGTATGATCGTTGACGTATTTGGAATCGAGGCATTCCTTCCCGGTTCTCAGATCGACGTTCGTCCTATCCGCGACTACGATGTATTCGTTGACAAAACCATGGAATTCAAGGTTGTCAAGATCAACCAGGAATACAAAAACGTTGTGGTTAGCCACAAAGCACTCATCGAGGCTGAACTCGAGCAGCAGAAGAAGGAGATCATCTCCAAACTGGAGAAAGGTCAGGTGCTCGAAGGAAAAGTCAAGAATATCACTCCTTATGGTGTATTCGTTGACCTCGGCGGTGTTGACGGTCTCGTACACATCACCGACCTCAGCTGGGGCCGCGTATCAGATCCCCGCGAAGTTGTTGAGCTCGATCAGGATATCAAGGTGGTTATCATTGATTTCGACGATGAGAAGAAGCGCATAGCTCTTGGCCTCAAGCAGCTCATGCCTCATCCTTGGGATAATCTCGATCCGGCACTCAAAGTCGGCGACCATGTTCATGGTAAAGTTGTCGTTATGGCTGACTATGGTGCATTCGTTGAGGTTCAGCCGGGTGTAGAGGGTCTCGTACACGTAAGCGAGATGAGCTGGAGCCAGCATCTCCGCAGCGCACAGGATTTCCTCAAAGTTGGAGACGAGATCGAAGCTGTGGTCCTCACTCTCGACCGCGACGAGCGTAAGATGAGCCTTGGTCTCAAGCAGCTCAAGAACGATCCTTGGGAGAATATCGAAGAGAAATACGCTATCGGCAGCCGTCACACTGCAAAGGTTCGCAACTTCACAAACTTCGGTGTATTTNTTGAGATCGAANANGGTGTTGACGGTCTGATCCACATCTCCGACCTCTCTTGGACAAAGAAGATCNNACATCCATCAGAGTTCACTCAGGTTGGCAACGATATCGAGGTTCAGGTTCTCGAAATCGACAAGGACAACCGCCGTCTCTCTCTTGGCCACAAGCAGCTTGAGGAGAATCCCTGGGATGTATTCGAGACTATCTTCACTGTAGGCTCTATCCATGAGGGTACAATCATCGAAGTTATGGACAAGGGTGCTGTTATCTCTCTCCCCTACGGAGTAGAGGGCTTCGCAACTCCCAAACATCTCGTTAAAGAGGATGGCACTCAGGCTAAGCTCGACGAGAAGCTCGACTTCAAGGTGATTGAGTTCAACAAAGACAGCAAACGCATCATCCTCAGCCACAGCCGCATCGCTGAAGATGCAAACAAACCTGAGCGTCGCGAGAAACCGGCAGCTCGCAAGGCAGCTAAGCCCGCAGCTGAAGCTGCAGCAGCTCCCGCAATCGAGAAAACAACTCTCGGTGACCTCGGTGCTCTTCAGGCTCTCAAAGAGCAGATGCAGAAACAGGAGAAAAAAGGTTAACCCCACCTCCATAATAAAAGAAAGTCGCAACCCCAAGTTGCGACTTTTTTTTATCGTGTTTTAAACTTGATTTGAATTTGATATCAATCTTCTTATCGTTTCTAATCTGCACTCTTCTCCTTTTTAATTTCTGTACTGTAATAAATGGTCGCAACCCCAAGTTGCGACTTTTTATTGCNGNCAATTNGGTTACAAAGTTTGTTAGTTTAGAATAGGACAGCTATATTTGCATTGAACAAACATCAAGAACTGGGACAGATGAATCGAAAAGAGGTGTTGAGTGTCAAATCCAATCTTCTATCCAAATTGAAAGAAGAAAAAGCATTCTGGTCTTATGATCAGGATACTGTCGTTTTGTCCAATATTTCCGATGATGAGTTAATAGCTCAGACAATGCGTTATCTTGATTTACCAGAGATTAAGCAATTATTCAGTATCTTTTCATTTACTAAGATAAAANGGGCANGGANGAGGTTGCTTGTTCCGGAGGGAGAATATTTATTCACCCTAAACCGCTTCTTTGCGTGGTATTATTTTAAAGCAAAAAATCCGGATTCTTATCTAAAATCCCTTTATACAAGGTATCTTAATAGTCTATAATCTATGAAAGGACTGACTCCTGCTNCTAATCTGATATNTGAGCCGATTNNAAAATTAGCGTGTATCGAGCCTTTTACTCTTGTTGGAGGTACGGCATTATCTATACAACTTAACACCCNNNTAAGNGAAGATCTNGATNTTATGNCNTGGAGAACCTCAAAAAAAGAAAAACGGGAGGTTGATTGGGTTGCGATAAAGAAGGAATTATCGAGCATTGGTAAGGTTGAAAAGATTGATATTCTGGATTTTGATCACGTAGAATTTTTAGTGTCCGGTGTTAAGATCTCGTTTTATGCAAACCCGAATTATTCTCCGTTAAAAGAACGGATACATGTTTTAAATAATCTTTATGTCGCTGATTTAGCTGCGATAGGAGGAATGAAAATGGAAGTTCTGCTCCGTAGAAGTAGGTTTAGAGATTACTATGATATCTATTCTCTTCTTCAGGCAGGAGTGGATATAAATTTAATGATCGAAATTGCATTAAAATATTCCGGACATAAGTTAAAATCTAAAAATTTATTGGCAATGTTAACCAAGTCTGATAGATTTATTCCAGATTCTAATTTCAGCATACTCAATCCTAAATATCAGATTACATCCAAAGGAATAGAGAACTTTATTATCTCTTTACTTTCTTGAGACCCTATGGAAGCGAGTCAAAATTTAAATCGCACAGGTCTCTTGGATGTTTTATCAGGTATTTTTAATCCAATTAGGATAATGTGAAAAAAATTTGTAATTTTACTTGATGAAAATTATGCGCCGTAATATTCTCGCCATCCTTGCTGCAGCAGCTCTTATATTCGGATACTGCAGTCAGGCTGCAGCCGCTCCAAAAGGTTGGGAGCCGGCAAAGTCAGAATATGCCACGGCAAAGCAGGTTGTGAAGGAGATGGAATTTGAAATCAAGGTGATCCCCGGAGTTATAATGGTAAATACCGGCCACCCTATCCAGATAAAGATCTTCACGATTCTGGGACGACTTGTAAACAGCGAGACTTTACCGNCCGGAACATCACGTTTCACNTTGNCGGCTCACGGAGTATANNTCGTAAAAATCGGNGATTTCACCTGCAAGATAGCAGTCTAACCATACACACTTAAATCTATAAACACAACATGGAAATACCCGATATTAAATGGGAAGAGCTCCCTTTCGGTTATATCAAGACCGACTACAATGTGCGTTGCACATATAAAGATGGGAAATGGGGGGATATCGAAGTTTCCGACTCCGAATATATCCCGATGCATATCGCAGCCACTTGTCTGCATTATGGACAGGAATCTTTCGAAGGGCTCAAGGCTTTCAGAGGGAAAGATGGCAAGGTTAGAGTTTTCCGCATGGAGGAGAACGCCAAGCGTTTCATCAAGAGTGCGGAAGGGATCAAGATGGCTCCCATGCCTGTTGAACTTTTCTGCGAGATGGTAAGGAAAGTAGTGAAACTCAACAAACGTTTCATTCCTCCATATGGCTCCGGTGCATCCCTCTATATCCGTCCGTTCGAAATAGGAATGACACCCAGAGTTGGTGTTAAGCCTGCGGATGAGTATATGGTTATCATGTTAGTCACTCCCGTCGGACCTTATTTCAAGACAGGTTTCAAACCCTGTAGGGTATGTCTGTCGCGTGAATACGACCGTGTGGCTCCCAAAGGAACGGGTGCGATCAAAGTTGGTGGCAACTATGCAGCTTCCCTCATTGCCGGAGAGAAAGCACATGAACTCGGGTATGCCGTGATGCTCTATCTCGATCCTAAGGAGAAAAAATATATCGATGAATGCGGCGCCGCAAACTTCTTCGCAATAAAGGATAACAGCTACATCACCCCGGCAAGTGAGTCAATCCTCCCCTCCATAACAAACATGAGCCTCCGCACCCTCGCTGAGGATATGGGGATGAATGTAGAACGCCGCCATGTCCTTTACGAGGAACTCGAAACCTTTGATGAGACCGGCAACTGCGGCACCGCCGCCGTTATCTCCCCAATCGGAGAGATAACCGACCTCGACACAGGAAAGTCATTCCTCTATTGCAAGGATGGAAACCCCGGACCTAAATCAACCGCCCTATACAATCAGTTGCGTGGAATCCAACTCGGAGAGGTGGATGATACCCACGGATGGTGCGAAATCNTCGATGAAACCGATTNAGATCNTAGATAAATATTATACGCCTGGCTCCCCGCTTCACGAAACTCTCGTGGTGCACAGCACAAAAGTGAGGGATAAGGCGATCGAATGCGCTCGCCGCCGATGCCTTGAAGTCGACCTCGACTTCGTCGCAGAGGCGGCGATACTCCATGATATCGGCATCCTGCGCTGCAATGCACCCGATATATTCTGCACCGGAGCTCTCCCCTACATTTGCCACGGAATTGAGGGGAGAAAGATTTTAGAGCAGGAGGGAATGCCGAAACATGCCCTCGTCTGCGAACGGCACACCGGAGCCGGTCTTACTGTCGATGACATCCTGAGTCAGAACCTACCCCTCCCCCTGCGCGACATGACTCCCCTTTCGATGGAAGAGAAACTTATTTGTTACGCCGATAAATTCTTCTCCAAATCAGGAAATATCAGGGAGGAGAAGAGCTTGGAACGTGTGATGCGCTCAATGGAAAGGCATGGTGCCGACACCCTCAAAAGGTTTATGGAGCTTCACCAACTTTTCGGTTAACGAAAACAAAAAAATTTGCCTAATTCTATAAGAATACCTAACTTTGCAAGTCTTGTCGATATCCTCTAAATACTAACCTCTGATTACAAGCCATCCTTGAGGCGACTTATCATATACATAGCGGCAATTTTAGTACTGGGCATCGCCTGGTCACAAAAAACTACCACCCCCCGCAGGATGGTTACGAAAGCTCCGCTTNCCGACTCCATTTCCGGCATAGGGCGCAAACCCGCCATGTCTGACACCCTCCCTCTCTTCAACAAAATCTTGAATGCAGCCGAGGATTCATTAGCCAATCCCACTATCCTTCCCGATTCTCTCTCAAATGACTCGTTGAGCATCGATTCCCTAAAACGCTCCCCTCTTCCGGATTCGCTTGGCGGGAAGTCTCGCATATCGCGCATTGTGAGGGAGAAAGTTGACCTGGATAATGTCATAAATTTCTCAGCGGCCGACTCCATGGTGCTGATTGGCCAGCAGAACGCCTATCTTTACGGAGACGGAGAGGTTGACTACGGGGAGTTCAAGCTCAATTCGGCCGAGATAAGGATGGAACTCGATAGCTCAACCGTGTATGCGGCCGGAGTTATCGATTCGGTGGGTGAACTTCAGGGAAATCCTGTTTTCTCACAAGGTGGCGACCAGTATGAGTCAAAATCAATGAAGTATAACTTCAAGACCGAGAGGGGATACATCAACCAGGTAATCACAGAGCAAGGGGAAGGATATCTGGTGAGCGAGAATGCAAAGAAGATGGAGGATGGCAGCTTCTTCTTCGAGAATGGTAAATACACCACTTGCGATGACCATGATCACCCCCACTTCTATTTCAACATCACAAAGGGACGTGTCCGTCCCGGCAAGGATATCGTGACCGGAGGGGGATATATGGTGCTTGCCGATGTTCCTCTACCTCTGGCTTTACCTTTCGGCTACTTCCCGTTTTCCGAGAAATATTCAAGCGGTATAATCTTCCCATCCTTTGGTGATGATTACAACCGAGGATTCTATCTTCGCGACGGAGGCTATTACTTCGCAATAAACGATAATGTCGACCTTGCCCTGCGCGGTGAGATCTACACAAAAGGCTCATGGGGAGTTTCGGCCCATTCATCTTATGTGAAGCGATATAAGTTCAGAGGTGCTTTCGATATTTCATTCCTCACCACCATCACCGGCGACAAGGGATCAGCCGATTATGCGAAGATGAAGAACTTTCAGATTGTGTGGAGTCATTCCCAGGATGCCAAGGCCAACCCCGCTCTCAATTTCTCCGCATCTGTAAATTTCGCCACTTCCGGTTATTCCCGAAACGACCTTAACTCTTATTATAACAGCAGCTTCACGGAGAATACCAAATCTTCGACCGTCAACGCCACATACCGCCGTCCCGGATCGAAATGGAGTTTCTCAGCAACAGCAAATATCTCCCAGCGTTCACAAGACTCAACACTTGCGGTGTCGTTTCCTAACCTGAGCGTCTCAATGTCGCAGATCGCCCCTTTCAAACGCAAGAAATCTGTGGGTGGTGAAAAATGGTATGAGAAGATCAAGCTCTCTTACTCCGGTCTATTCCAGAATTCTCTGACAGCACAACAGGATGTATTCTTCAAAAAGAGCCTGATAAAAGATTGGAGAAACGGTATGCGTCACTCCGTACCGGTCAGCGCGACATTCTCCATCTTCAATTATATCAACGTCTCCCCATCCGTGCAGCTCAACGACAGGATGTACACAAGCAAGATCAAACGTCAGTGG
>WFLX010054956.1_pt1 | contig 15036 bp, 15 predicted proteins | sample 4967041 | NCBI WGS metagenome assembly WFLX01 (sample SAMN12857096, study PRJNA449069) | gut metagenome | isolation source: stool from male and female vole | host: Microtus ochrogaster | place: USA:Florida | collected 2017
CACGGCACTCGCGCTCGCAAAACTTTTCAATTCATACAATTTCAATCTCAATCAGAAACTAAGCAACTATTTCAGGGCCTTCCTGATCATTCTCATTCCGGTAATCCTGATTCTGCTGCAACATGAGACGGGCTCTGCCCTCGTCTACATCTCACTCTTTTTCGTGCTCTATAGGGAAGGGATGAGCGGATTGGTTCTCTTCTCGGCCCTGTGTGCCATCACTTATTTCGTAGTAGCGGTGAAATACGTGGAGCCGCTTCTTCTCGGACTCCCCGTAGGAGAGTTTACTGTCTTCCTCCTTATTATGACAGTATTCGTGAGCATGCTGCTCATGTACTGCAAGGATNTGATCATGGNGCGCANCGTGATGATANGCTATACAGTGGCCGGCATCATAGCCGGTGCTCTTGCTTTCTTCGGCGTAAACGTTCCCGGAGTGTGGTTTTTCCTCGGAGTGATTCTTGCGAGCCTGCTTTACGTATCGCTGGCCATGTACCGCCACAAGATAGAGCGCTACGTGGTGACTATCGTCTTCGCAGCGGCTTCGGTGATGTTTCTTTTCTCGGTGAACTACGTCTTCGGCAATGTGCTTGAGCCATATCAGCAGATGCGCATTAAGGTTGCGCTCGGCATAGAGGATGACCTGAAGGGCTTCGGCTACAACGTGAATCAGTCTAAAATCGCTATTGGCTCGGGTGGCATCACGGGCAAAGGCTTTCTCAACGGCACCCAGACCAAACTGAAATACGTGCCCGAGCAACACACTGACTTCATCTTCTGCACCATAGGCGAGGAAGAAGGCTATGTAGGCAGTTGTGCGGTGCTTCTTGCGTTTCTCGCCCTCATACTTCGCATAATACACATAGCCGAGCGACAACGCACTCCATTCGGACGAGTCTACGCCTATTGCGTGGCGTCATATCTCATCTTCCACCTATGCATAAATATCGGCATGGTGATAGGGCTATGTCCGGTGATAGGCATACCGCTCCCCTTCTTCAGCTACGGAGGGTCGGCACTATGGGGTTTCACCATCCTGCTCTTCATTCTTCTTCGCATCGACGCGTCCAGAAAAGAACGACGGGATTAGCACCCTCAGCGCGGTGATGAGTCCAAGCAGGGCAAGAATTGAAAATAGAATCTCACTCAGATCTTCGAGCACCGCATCGCCCGCACCTTTCACTCCGATTTTCACAAGATTGTCGGCACTGTTGTCATCATCGTTTATTCTCAATGCGCTTAGCGCAGTTTTCCATACGATTTTGCCGTTGTCAAGCCCTATCAGGGCAGGATTGCCGCGGGCCACTTCCTTGATTGAAGTATCTTCAGACGTGTAGATCGGGTACTGCCCTGAAGAGAGATCGCGCCACTCCTCGATGGCTTCCGGACTTCCGGCGGCCACAGCGAAGAAATCCATATCTTCCTTGCGTGAGAGATCATACAGACGATTGATCTTCCAGCTCGCGGCCATCGATAATTGACTTATATCTGGAATAAGGAGAATCACCTGTCGGCCGTCAGACGCCACAAATGATGTCACGTCTTCGTCTCCGGTCTCGTTCCATATCCGGAAATCGCCGACATGACTTCCTGCTTCAGTTTCCGGACCGGTCTTCACCATCTCCTTTTCAATTCTTTTCACAAATTTCCATCCATCTTCCTCAGAGGGCAGTTCATCTTCTNNAGAGAATGAACGCGTCTTGCCATCCTTCNCNTAGACAAACTCAAAAACCGGCTCATATTCCGGAGCATCATCCGCACTCAGAAGAGCAGTGCCGATTTTGTAAGGGCGGAAATCTACGAGGGGTTGCTCCCAATATCCGATATATCCGACAAGCATGATATACATGGCCGCGGCCACTGCTGCAATCCACTGCAGAAACGGCGAGATGAGACAGAATGTGACCCTATTGAACATCAGCAGCCACACCACGGCGATGGAGAGCCCTACGTTTTTGGCAAAAGTCCACCAGTTTGAAATCACCAGAAAATCGCCGAAGCATCCGCAGTCGGCAACCGGATCAGCAACCGCTATCCAGAATGTGAGCNGAAGCNTCACAAGCATGATGNTGGCAGCAATGATAGGCGATGCTTTGCGGAAACATCCGGTGAGAAGCGACNCGCCTACTACAAATTCTACCGAAAAGAGGAAAAACGTGAGCACAAGCGCTGTATTACCCCACGACTCTATCGGGAAGTGCATGGCCGTGAGATATTCAGTCATCTTGTAGAAGGTGCCCCAGGGGTCAATACCTTTGGTGAGTCCGGAGACAATAAAGGTCGCACCTACAATAATCCGCATCAGCCATGTAAGGCAGATGGCCACTTTGGGATAGCGATTCAGAAAGGGCTTGAACTTGCGTAGCACCCACGACGAGTCAAGCCACTCTCCAAACCGGTCGAACCTGCGTTCGATGCCAAGCGGAGTCTTTCGCTTCTCCCCGATGATCTTTTCCTCTTCCATCATGTATGCGCACTCAGAGCTTTATCAGCGCGAACAGGGCATAATTGATCATATCCATATAGTTGGCGTCAATGCCCTCGCTCACAATAGTCTTGCCGTCGTGACCCTCTATTTCCTTAGTGCGCATTATCTTCTGAAGGATTATGTCGGTGAAGCTGCTCACCCTCATCTGGCGCCAGGCCTCATCGTAGTCATGATTCTTGTTTTCCATCAGGCGCGTGGCTCCGTTGAGCTTTTCATCATAGAGCTTCATGCAGACCTCGGGCGGAAGATTATCTCCCGGACCCATGTCGAGCTGAATGAGCGCCATCACACAATAATTGACGATACCTATGAATTCAGGACGTATGCCCTCATTCACCTTTGCCACTCCCTTCTCTTCAATGCTGCGAATGCGCATGGCCTTGATCATTATCTGATCGGTGAGGCTCATCGGGCGCATGATGCGCCAGGAAGTGCCATAGTCCAACAGTTTTTTCTCAAAGAGGTCGCGGCATTCTGCTTTTGCCACGGCAAATTCTTTGGCTGTGTCGTGATGTTTCATCTTATCTGAGGCGTAATTATTTCAATGCAAAGATAAGGATTTTATTTGAAATCCACACCATACATACGGAATATTTGACAAAAAGAGGGGCTGAAACATGGGAAAACCGAGGATTTTTCTTAATTTTGCATCTGTAAAGTTCCTGATGCCGCGATTTGATACGTGCACGGCATCAACAAACCATGAATATCGCCAGAATATTGAGATTATGCCAGATATAAGATTCATACCTGAATGGGAACCGGTGGAGTATGTGATGCTCGCCCTTCCTACCGAGCACACTGACTGGAACTATATCCTTCAGGAAGCAATCGCGCAGTATCAGCGGCTCGTGAAAGCGCTCACAGACGCGAATATATCCGTAGCACTGCTATGCCCCGACGCAGGCGAAGGCGCCCGGATCATGAAAGATTGCAATGCCGACCTTATCCGCTACATCGAGATGGACTATAACGACACCTGGATACGCGACTACGGCTTCATAACTGTTATGAAAGACGATCGCCTGCGCGCGCTCGACTTCGGCTTCAACGCATGGGGCCTGAAGTTTGCAGCAGACAAAGACAATCTCGTGAATCTTCACATTAACGAAAGCGGCCTGATGCAACCGCTCACCTATCGCAACGAGCGCGATTTCGTGCTTGAGGGAGGCTCGGTTGATACTGACGGAAGCGGCACGGTACTCACTACATCGCGCTGTCTGCAGTCGCCCAACCGCAACGGCGGTCTCACCAAAAGCGAGCTGAACGAGATATTGGCACGTCGTCTGGGAACGGATCACGTGCTCTGGCTTGATCACGGCGCTCTCGAGGGAGACGACACCGACTCGCATATCGACACACTCGCACGCATGGCACCGGACGACACCATAGTCTTCACCGGCACCCGCAATTTCGACGACCCGCAGTTTGAGTCGCTACTCGCCATGCGGGCACAACTTTCAATGCTTCGCACGGCCGAAGGCAATCCCTATAATCTGGTGGAACTTCCTCTGCCCGATGCAGTCTACGACGAAGACGGATCACGCCTCCCCGCCACATACGCCAACTATCTCGTGGCCAACGGCACTATTTTCATGCCTACATACGCGCAGCCTGACAATGACACGCTGGCTATGCGTTCCATAAAAATCGCATTTCCGGAATATAATGTGGTGGGCGTAGACTGCCGAACTCTGCTTCGCCAGCATGGCTCGCTCCATTGCGCCACGATGCAGGTGCCTCACGGAATCCTCAAACTATAAACTCAGAATCCGACATCATGTTGAGAACAGGTATAATTCAGCATTTCTTCTCAGACGACATCTCCACCAACCGCTCACGCAATCTTGCGGCGATCAGGCAACTTGCCGAGGAGGGGGCTCAGCTCGTGGTGCTCTCAGAACTGCACGACTCCCTGTATTTCTGCCAGACAGAAAACGTGGACAACTTCAAATATGCGGAAGACGCCCATGGAGACTTCTATGAATTCTACGGCAATGCCGCTCGTGAATGCGGAGTGGTGCTGGTGGCAAGTTCATTCGAGAGAAGGGCACCCGGCCTCTATCATAACACTGCTGTGGTGTTTGAGACAGACGGCAGCGTTGCCGGGCGCTACCGAAAGATGCACATACCGGACGATCCCGGCTTCTATGAGAAATTCTACTTCACTCCGGGCGATTTAGGGTTTCACCCCATTGACACCTCTGTCGGACGCCTCGGTGTCCTGGTCTGCTGGGATCAGTGGTATCCCGAAGCAGCACGCCTCATGGCTCTTGACGGAGCCGACATGCTCATCTATCCCACCGCGATCGGTTGGAATCCTGATGATGAGGAAGATGAGAAGCGGCGGCAGAGAGAAGCATGGATCACTGTGCAACGCGGACACGCCGTGGCCAACGGCCTGCCGGTGATAAGCGTGAACCGTGTGGGTTTTGAAGAAGACCTCTCGGGCGACACTTCCGGCATAGACTTCTGGGGCTCAAGTTTCGTGGCCGGCCCTCAGGGCGAGTTCCTCTATCTCGCACCTGAAGACAAAGCTGCGGAAGCAATCGTAGACATAGACCTGTCTCGCTCCGAAAATGTAAGGCAATGGTGGCCATTCCTGCCCGATCGACGCATCGACGCTTACGGAGACATCACCCGGAGATTCATAAAGAACTGACCCTTATGGACAAGACAATGGAAATAGACGGCGTGAGACTACACTTCCGCGACAGCGGAGAGGTGGATCTACGCCCTATCATAATAATGCACGGGTGGGGATGCAATGCCGACACTATGGCATCTGTCGAGAACATTTTCAAAGGCAAGATGCGGGTGATCAATGTAGACCTTCCGGGACACGGGCAGAGCAGCGAACCGCCTGAAGTTTGGGGTGTGGAGGATTTCACGGTCCTGATCGAGAAACTTATCGATAAGTTGGGACTCGAACGCCCGTCGTTAGCGGGGCACTCCTTCGGAGGGAGAATAGGAATACTTCTTAGCTCGCGGCGCGACATCGATAAACTCCTGCTCATCGATGCGGCCGGCATCAAGCCGAAACGCTCGTTCTCATACTACAGGAAGGTCTACTCATTCAAGGCAATGAAACATATACTTCGCCTAATACTCGGCGCGAAGAAAGGGGAGGCCGCAGTCGAAAAGATGCGTGCAAAAAAAGGCTCTGCCGACTANCGCAACTCNTCGCCTAAGATGCGGGCNGTGATGNGCCGCTGCGTCAATGAAGACCTCCGCCNCGTGATGCCGAATATAAAGGCTCCCANTCTGCTCGTATGGGGAGAGGAAGACACCGCCACCCCCCTCTCCGACGCAGAGACAATGCATCGACTCATTCCCGATTCCGGGCTGGTATCTTTCCCCGGATGCGGACATTATTCCTTTCTCGACAATCCTTTCGGATTCCGGAGTGCCGTAAGTTCATTTTTCAATCTGTAATCTATCCGTCAAAGTGAATACATTCTCAATCATCATCATAGTGATATGCGGGCTTTATATGCTCCTTAATTTCCGTCATGATATCCACATGCTGCAGCAGAACAGCTACCGCATAGACCGATACTGGAAATGGCTCAACCGCTCGGGCGACATGTCGTCGGCCACACGTCTGATCAATGTCGGCGTGCTTTTCCTCCTCTTCTCCACGCTGCTCACTACGGCTGCCAATGCTGCAATAGCGGCAGTGGTCTGCATAGCTCAGGGCATATTCCTCTTGCGCAGGAAATTCAAGAAGCCTCTCGTCTTCACTCGCAGGGTGTGGAGAATCTACAGCGTATGCGCCGTGGTTTCGATTGCTATTGTGCTCGCACTCGCGCTCACCGTGGGGAGAAACGGCAGCAATGCATTCCTCTATTACTCGGGAGGTCAGGTCACTCTCGGTGTCATCCTGATGCTCTGCATATTCTCATGGGCCATTGCCATGCTCGCCGTGTTGATTCTGAAGCCTGTGGAAGACTNAATCAATGCAGGATACCGCAACGAGGCGATAGATATAATCCGCTCCATNCCTGATCTCACNATCATCGGAATAACCGGAAGCTACNGCAAGACTTCCACGAAGCATTATCTTCAGCGAATACTATCTGAACGCTACGATGTGCTCATCACTCCCGGCAGCTACAATACCCCGATGGGCGTGATACGCACNATNCGCGAANNNNTNAAGCCNTACAANCAGGTGTTTATATGCGAGATGGGCGCCAAGCAGATCGGCGATATCAAAGAAATATGCGATATAGTCCATCCTCAAATAGGAATAGTGACAGCCGTAGGGCCAATGCATCTCGAATCGTTCAAGAGCATAGAGAATGTGCAGAAGACGAAGTTCGAACTTGTGGATTCACTCCCGGCAGACGGATTCGCCGTGATCAACAACGACTTCGAGATGTGCGCCTCAAGGGAAGTGACAAATGTCAAGACCGCCCGCTACGGAGTTGCATCAGCTGATGGTTGCGACTATGTGGCAAAAGACGTGAGATATACTCCCGACGGAACGGAATTCACGATAGAAGGCCCGGATGGACTGCACATCACGCTGCGCACCCATCTTTATGGCGAATGCAACATATCCAATCTCGCGGGGGCTGTGATAGTGGCGCTCCACCTCGGCCTGACCGAAGATGAGATCAGGCGCGCCGTGGAGTCGATAGAGCAGGTGGAACACCGCCTCAATGTGAAGAAGACCCCCGGAGGAGTAACAATCATTGACGACGCCTTCAATTCCAACCCTCAGGGATCGAGAATGGCAGTAGACGTGCTCGCGCAGTTCACCTCAGGAAGGCGAATCATCGTGACCCCTGGCATGATAGAACTTGGTTCGGAACAGGAGCGCCTCAACCGCGAACTGGGTGTCCACATCGGCCGCAATGCCGATGTCGCAATCATTGTGGGAGCCTACAACCGGAATGCGCTCGTGGATGGCATNCTATCCACAGATTTCGATAAAAAGAAACTGCAAAACGTCGATTCATTCGCCGATTCACAGGTTTTCCTGTCGAAATATCTCAAACCCGGAGATACGGTTCTCTACGAGAATGACCTTCCGGACTCGTTCAATTAAGGCTTAAAGATAAGCCTCGAGCATTCGTTTCAGGTCTGCTGCCTGATNCACTCCGGCAGCANGCCATTCGAGTTTGCCGTTCTTGAATATCATGAGTGTAGGCACGGACTGCACCATATATTTCTGTGCAAGCGCCTCGTTCTTATCAATATCTATCTTGATGATGCGCACCTGGTCGCCCATCTGCTCATGAAGTTCTTCAAGAATGGGGTGCATCATGCGGCAGGGGCCGCACCAAGTTGCGAAAAAGTCTACCAGTACGGGTGTGGGTGATTGAATGATGTCTTCAAATTTTTCCATAACATTATAAAGATTTAAGATTCTNAAATTAANGAAGAAGTCTGACTTTGCAGAACCTTCTACATAATCAACGATTTNTCCGGCATTAAGGTTNACTCCTCACCTTCAAGTATTATGAAACGGTCCGCATCGGAGAAAGCCGGAAATTTTTCGCGGAATTTCCTGAGCTTATCGAGCGAGAGTGTGGCATAAACAAGACCGTTTCCTTCCGGATCATCAATACTGATGTCGTTGCCCTTGAAGTCTGCCGCCATCGAAGTTCCGTCGTATTCGATATCCTTCACGTCGCGTCCGCTGCAGTCTACACCACACACGTAGGCCTCATTCTCGATGGCTCTTGCCATGAGAAGTTTTTTCCACGCCTCCACTCGCGCCTTAGGCCAGTTGGCCACAGCAATGAGCAGGTCGTATTCATTGCTGACGTTCCTACACCACACAGGGAATCGCAGATCATAGCAGACCACCATAGCAATCTCCCACCCTCTGTAGCGTACTTTGAGGCGCCGCGTGCCGGGCGAGAGAATCTTGTCTTCGCCTGCCATAGAGAAGAGATGACGCTTGTCGGCAAATGTAGCCTCGCCCGAGGGCTCGATGAAGAATGCCCGGTTGCATAGAAGGCCTCCGGTATCGGCAAGGAAACTTCCTGCTATCGCAATGCGATAGCGTGATGCAAGAGACTTCAGACGCTCTATAGTAGGGCCCGAATTACGCTCGGCAAGCGGCCTGACAGCCTCCTTGTCGCCATAAGGGCACCCTGTGGAGAAAGTCTCCGGAAGGATAAGAAGATCTGCCTCGGGATGCACTTGCCCGAGCATTCGCTCAAGATTATCAAGATTCCTCTCCTTGTCGTTCCAGACCAGAGTCTGAGGGAAGAGGCATACTTTCAGATCGCTCATCAGGGAATGAATTTTTCAGGGTAACGGGCGGCATTTTTCCAGCGGGAATAATAGTCACGTATGGCCCGCATGTCGGCTTCTACATCTCCGGTGGGCTGGTAAACGCGGTCGATCACCAGATGCTTTTTCGAATAATCGATAGCGGCGAGAAGAATGGGCACTTCGGCTCCGTATGCTATATAGAGGAAACCGGTCTTCCACTTCTCCACAGCCGACCTCGTGCCTTCGGGTGTGACTGCAAGATTGACGTATGACTCCGTGCTGAAGAGACGGATCACCTTGTCGGTGAGTGATTCCCCCCCTTTCTCCTTATTCCTCTCCACCGGGATGCCTCCGAAATATCGGAACAGATACTTCAGCGGGAAGAAAAACCAGAAACTCTTCATCAGAAAGTTGGCTTTTCTTCCTACCGATCTGTAAGCCGTCAGTCCGAGCAGGAAATCCCAGTTAGACGTATGCGGAGCCACGCATATCACGCACTTGTCGTAGACCGGAACCTTTATCTCGAAAGTCCAGCCTGAGAGTTTCAATGCGAGTCTCCAGATATTCATATCTTTACCCGATACAGATGTTACAAGTGTCAGGCATTAGCCTTCTGCGCCTCTTTCACATCTTTGGGCACAGCCTCATTGAAGAGCTTGAGGGCTGCCGCTATCTCAGCGTTGAAGTCGGCGTGAATGGTCTTGAACAGCTGGCTGAAGTAAGCCTTCTTAGCCTTAGTGTATTCCTCAGGACCGGCATACGCCTTGCGACCCTTGCCGAAAAATCTGTTGGCATTGGATTTGGCTGCGCCCGTAGCGCCGAGCACCTTGGCCACCGCTGCAGAGATTTTATCGCGGTCGGCACCCTCCACGTTGTAGTAAACTGCCATCATCTCGTTGCAGATGGAAGCTCCAACTTCCTCCACAGCCTTCTTAAATTGCTGCTTATTCATCTTAATAATTATTTTTACACGGTTAATATTTCAATTGCAGGCGGCAGTCATCACCCGGTGANGACCCCGTCAATTATATAACAAACTTCACCNTACGTTTTGTTCTGGAGAANAATNGCAAGAATCAGACGTTTTATAGATGGACGTGTCTATAATGACATATTAATTCTCCTTAATTATGAAAAAGAATCTGCTGATGATATCGCTTCTCATTCTCGGGCTCGGAATGGCTTTCGCTGTGGCAGTGACCACATCGTCAGTACAGAAAGCCCCGACGTTTGAAGACGCGATATCAATAATAAAAAAATATGAAGGTCTGAGCAATGCGAGTCACTGGCCATTCGTGGGCTATGGCCACNAGGTGATGCCCGGCGAGAAATTCACACGCGGTAAGAAACTNACCGAAGCGGAAGCTGACGCTCTCGCNCGGCAGGNTTATGCCANATTATGNGCGNAATATCGTGAATTCGGCCCCGATAGCCTCTTGCTTGCCGCGCTTGCCTATAACTGCGGCCCGGGAGTAGTGGCCAAATCAAGCGTACTTTCCAAACTGAAAGCAGGAAACCGTGATATCGAGAGTGCCTACATTGCGCATTCCCGCTACAAGGGAAAACAGCTTTCACAACTCAAGCGACGCCGACAGGAAGAACTCGCAACCTTATTTATTAAAGATCTTTCCACAATCGAGCCCGCCGCAGTTCAGGGCGACGCTAAAGCCGACGGCTATCAGACACATTCCGGGCTGAACTTGCCGGAAGAGACTCCCGACTCATTAGCCCCTCATGCAGGGACGCATTGAAAGACAGTTGTTAAATTAAGAAATAAATCAAATTAAAAACTATAAATGATGAACTTCAGCAACATACACAAGCGCTCTATAAAGAAATCATCAATGGCGGCGGCCTTGTTGATAGCCTTTGCTGGTTTGGGCGCATGTCACGATGTGAAAGCGGAAAAGGACAAATCCTCCGACACTGAACTTGAATCGCGCCCCGACGAGGGCCTCAACCGGCTTATGAAAGCGATAGCAGCGGGAGATGCCGAGGCGTTCGCCTCAATATGCGTCTATCCCGTGCAGAGGCCTTATCCGCTGAAAGATATCGCCGATTCAATTGCAATGGTATATTATTTCCCGGTGATGATCGACGACTCTATAAGGAGCGCGATGCAGGAAGCTACCGTAGAGGATTGGGAATCTTACGGATGGAGAGGATGGAGNATGAGCGAGNGGAANNCTGTATGGTATGATNAAGGGGTGCAGTATGTGGCCTACGTATCTCCGGCCGAACGCGGACTTCGCAGACTCCTCGCAAGAGAGGAGATCCAATCTCTTTCACCGGAATATCGTGAAGGCTGGGAACCGGTGATGACACTGCTGAGCAACGACCGGAATAAACTCTACCGTATTGATTCCAAAGGAGACCGGATGCGGCTGATGGGATTTGACGCGCCATTCAGGGTGAATGAGAAACCCTCGGTCATGATGATCGGAACGATGACAACCGAGGGCTCGGGAGATTACACCACATATAATTTCAATGACGCCGACGGACTCACAGCGGTGTATGCGCCCGATGCCGAACCGCCGGTAAAGATTACATTCAAATCAGCCACGTCAGCAGATGACGAAGTGGTGGTATACCCCGCTTACTGGCGCGACGAAGTGCAATATTGATTCGAAGCGTGACGTTCAATCTCAGGAATTCTTCATGTGGACATCGATCTGCGGGAACGGGAAATTGATTCCTGCCTCGGGAAGTTCGGCATAGATGCGCCTGTTGATCTCGAAATAGAGAGGCCAGTACTCAGCACTTCCGGTCCACGCCCTGACGCTGAGCACGACAGCGCTGTCGCCAAGCGATGAGAGACCTACAAACGGTTGCTGATCCGGGTTATCTACAAGCACCCTCGAATCACTCTTCAAAATTGCCAGCAATGTCTCGGAGGCTTTTGCAAAATCATCACCATAGGATATGCCTACACTCCATTCCACACGGCGACGTGCCTGTGTGGAATAATTGTTTATATTGCCTGTCGACAATGAGCCGTTAGGGATAAGGATGGTCTTGTTGTCGGGTGTTGTAATCACCGTATGAAACATCTGAATGGCTTTCACTGTGCCTGAATAGCCCTGCACCTCTATGTAGTCGCCCACCTTGTAGGGATGGATGAGGAGAATCACTACTCCCCCGGCAAAGTTCTGAAGCGTGCCGCTCAGTGCCATACCTATGGCGACGCCAGCCGAGGCGAAGAGGGCAAGGAAACTGCTTGTCTCTATCCCTAAGATGCCGATAATCGTGACTACCAGAATGAAATAGAGCAATATTTTGGAGAACGACTGCAGGAACGTAGTGAGCGAGAGGTCAATCTTCTTGCGCGTGCAAATATTATTGAGCAACTGAATCAACTTCTTTATCAGGAACCGGCCCAGATAGAAAACACCGATTGCAAGAAGCAAGCGGAAACTGAAACTGACCACACCGTTGGCGATCGTGGTAAGAGCGTCGCGTAAAGAGATGTTTTTCAACATCTCGATAATTTTCATTAAGTATCCTGATTTATCTGCGGAAAGAAGTATCATGTCGGGAATCATAATAATTTTCAATATACACATATAAAAACGCTGTTATTTATCTTTTAGTTCTAAACCGATATGCGGTGCGACCTCAACAACCCGGTTTTTTAATGAAAAATGGTTTCTCAACTTATCTTGAATGCCAAACCTGAGGCGGCAATGCAATCTGCTTGCTGAAAAAAAGAAAGATATGACAACCGATCAGTAATTTTTTCTCGAATATCACGTTATTTCTAATACATGCACAGATGATTACACTCATGAGCATGACAATGTGACAAGGAATTTTCCAAAGTAAACTAAAATAAACATTCACAACAATGCTATCTTTCATCATCGCTCTTATAGCGCTAATTGCCGGCTATTTCATCTACGGCCGAATTGTCGATCGCATTTTCGGCTCAGACCCGGAGAGGGTGACACCTGCCGCATCAATGGCCGACGGCATAGACTACGTTCCTCTTCCAACATGGAAGGTGTATCTCATTCAGTTTCTCAACATAGCCGGTGTAGGCCCGATTTTCGGAGCCATCATGGGTATTATGTACGGGCCGGCAGCCTTTCTATGGATAGTGCTCGGCACTATCTTCGCGGGCGCAGTCCACGACTTCATGTCGGGAATGATATCGCTGCGGCTCGGAGGGAAATCGCTCCCCGAGATTGTAGGCTCGGAACTCGGAAAGAAAATCAAGATAGTGATGAGCGTCTTCACCTGCATACTGCTCCTTATGGTAGTGGCGGTATTCGTTAGGACTCCTTCCAATCTTCTGGCCACTTTGACACCTGACCATCTCCATGCTTCGTTCTGGGCTATCTGCATCTTCCTCTATTACATACTGGCCACGCTCCTCCCCGTAGACAAACTTATAGGCAATCTTTATCCGTTGTTCGGGTTTGCACTCCTCTTCATGGCTGTAGGAATCATGGGATATATGATCGTGGGCGGAGTGGAAATTCCTGACGGATTTACCGAGGGGCTCTACAGCCGTCATCCTGCCGGGGAATCTGCTCCGGTATTCCCGATGATGTGCATATCGATAGCCTGCGGTGCAATCTCAGGCTTCCACGCCACTCAAAGCCCGATGATGGCCCGATGCCTGAAGAATGAGAAACATGGACGTAGCGTATTCTACGGAGCTATGATCTCGGAGGGAATCGTGGCCCTGATATGGGCGGCTGCCGCGATAGCGTTCACCGGCGGATACGGCCCTCTTGCCGACTATATGGCCTCTCACGGGCAGGATGCCGGCATCCTCGTGCACGAGGTATGTGTGAAATGGCTTGGCACTTTCGGCGGCATTCTTGCCATCTTAGGCGTGATAGCCGCTCCCATCACCACGGGCGACACCGCTATGCGGAGCCTGCGTCTGATCATAGCCGATGCACTCGGAATCAGCCAGAAGAAATTCACCAAACGTCTGCTCGTCACAATTCCGATCGTAGGCATCTGTTGGTTTCTTCTTAATATTAACTTCGATGTTCTCTGGCGCTACTTCGCGTGGTGCAACCAGACACTTTCCATCTTCACGCTCTGGGCCTGCAGCGTGTGGTTGGCCAAAGCCGGAAAGCAATATCTCATCACGATGATTCCGGCCATGTTCATGACGGCGCTCTGCTTCACTTTCATCTTTTACGCTCCACTCGGATCGTATAAAGAGGGCTTCGGCCTGCCTCTGGCTGCGAGCCAGATCATAGGAACGATCGCCATGATAGTATGCACAGTTCTATTCCTGCGCTGGCGTGCGGGAATATCCACACTGAAGGCATCAGGGCGTTAGAAGCGCAATGAGTCATTAAGAAATTCAGAATCCATCCTCCTGCACCGGGAAGATGGATTCTGATTTTTTAATAATACGTATGTGTCTATTATTGCCCTGCGTATTCGAGCACGGTAGGTGACTCTACATCAACTCCGAATTCTTTCGCCTTTGCAAGAATAGCACGTGCCAGTTTTGGGCGCAGGTCTTCAGGACAATACCTGAAATAAGCCTCGGCCGCCCTCACGTGGGCAGCATCGGGCATTGGATATTCGCGTCTTTCGGGAAGGCCGTAGACGCTATCAGGAAGTTCTTTTCTTTCTTCCTCTGTCAGTCTGTCGTTCATAGTAAATAATAAATTGGTTTCATATATATATAACGTTTTACCGTTTCCTATTGTTGGACGTCGGAGATTAATCAAAACAATTCCGGCACCCTTATTCAGGATGCCGGAAACATTATGATTCGATATTACAATATCTGTCTGACTTATCAGATATACTGGCTCCAGACGCCAAGGATCTGATGGAGTTCGGGGCTTGCCTCGGTGCGGAAGTCGGTCAGCATTGTGTCACCCGAGATATTGACGAAGCGGAGCATTGAGTCGAAAGAAACGTCGAGAGTCACGAGTGTGGGGTTCTGAGCGATGTTCACTCTCTGCAGCTGGCTGAAGTTGCTGAGAATAACTGTGTTCAGGTTGTTGTACTGAAGGTCTACGAAAGCGAGGTTCTGGCAGCTCTCAACGCTGAATGCGGTAAGAGAGTTGTAGGGGAGCCAGAGGTCGCTCAGCATGGGGCAGCCGCTGATGCCGAAGCTTGTCATGTGATTGTCGCTTGCAAGCACTGTGAAGAGCTGGGGAAGATTCTGAAGATACATCTTAGAGATCTTGTTGTCGGTCACGTTGAGGTTCTGAAGTGAAGTCAGACCTGAGAGAGAGATCTGCTCGAGCTCATTGTAGCTTGCATAGAGGTGCTTGAGGGCGGTGCAGTTGGTAACTACGAGCTGCTCAAGACGGTTGCTCATCACGTTG
>WFLX010220059.1_pt1 | contig 15029 bp, 12 predicted proteins | sample 4967041 | NCBI WGS metagenome assembly WFLX01 (sample SAMN12857096, study PRJNA449069) | gut metagenome | isolation source: stool from male and female vole | host: Microtus ochrogaster | place: USA:Florida | collected 2017
GAAACCAATCGACTCTTGAAGCACGCGCAAAAGCAAGAGGCAGTTCGATACTGGCAAAATTCCCGAAATATAGAGGACAGGTTNATACATATTCCAGTTCTCCAAATTGGTATACCCGTATCGGAAACTTCCGCACACAGGCTGAGGCCAATTCTGCCTTGATTGAACTTAAACAAGCTTTTCCGAATATCGCTTCAGAAATGAGAGTCGTAAAATGTCAAATTGTAGTTATCAAGCAATGAGAGAAAATACTAACAACGAACTTCTTGTAAATGAAATAGCAGCTCACTACAAGGAGATTCTTAGGTTGATAGGGGAAGATCCGGAAAGAGAGGGTTTACAAAAGACTCCGCTTCGCGCCGCGAAGGCACTTGTAGATATCACTTCAGGATATCGAATGGATCCAGAGGCGATTGTAAGTCAGGCTGTGTTTGAACATGCAGGCTCAAAAATTGTAATTGTTAAAGATATCGAATTCTACAGTATGTGCGAACACCACATTCTTCCTTTCTTCGGAAAGATTGCGGTGGGTTACATTCCTGATGGAAAAATGATAGGATTGTCGAAACTTGCACGAATCGTGAATTGCTTTGCAAAACGTCTTCAGGTGCAAGAACGTCTCACGGCTCAAGTTTGTGAAGTGTTGAGCAAGACTCTTCCCAATCACGGGGTGATTGTTCTTTGTGAGGCAGGGCACCTCTGTATGAAAATGAGAGGTGTAGAAAAACAAGAATCAATGACTACGACAATGGAGTATTCCGGGAAATTTGCGGAAGATCCCTCTTTGCGAGCAGAATTCATGAATCTTATCTGACACAATAGGTGCAAAAATGAGAAAATATAGCTCATAACTGGTCAAATAATTAGATTTTTAGCTATTTGAACTTAAAATAATGCACAAATTTTAAGCGCAAATTGTCAGATAATTCATATTATTATATTAAAAAATAAAGCAAAGGCATCTTAAATGTAACATTTAAGATGCCTTTGCTTCATTTTACTTGATATCTGATTTTGAAAAATTCAAAATCCTTGGAATATTTTTATCGTCCCGATGACTTGATCGCACGGAACAAATTTTCATTAAACTTATCTTGCTTCAAAAGCTCCTCAACAGTGAGATGCATACGATATCTCCAATAATGAGTTGGATTAGCCGGCTCATTTATCTGTTCATCGTTGGGATTCTCTCTTCTGATATTTGCATCTGCCGACAACCAATCGGCGAGGGGAATGATGCAGAACATTGATGGACTCTTGAGCTGAAGATCCAGAACTTTTGCACAAACCCAAGGTTCAGCAAAGTATGGAGCCGCCCCTCCTTCATGAAGCGCTACATTGTAGAAGCGCTGGGTTACGGCACGATCAGATTCCCACCAAGAACGGATGCCACCCATATCATGTGTAGAAGTGGTGCATACCGAGAAGTAGGGGTAATGCCACGTATCACCAAATTCAAGAGCTGGATCTTTGGGCATTCTTTGAATCTCCAAAGAGAGAATTTCAAGTCGACGCATAACCTCTGGCACACAAGCCGGAATCATACCGAGATCTTCAGCACATGTCAACATGCCTGTGGAGTCGAGAAGGGGTGGAAGCTTCCACATTGCCTTTCCATACCAGAAGTCATTGTTGCGATGATAGAAGAAATCATTATACAGACGATTGAAACACCATTTCTCGTAATCGGTAAGAATACGATATTGATAGGTGAATTGTGCAGAGATGCGAGGATGATAGTGTCCTTTCTGATAGGGATCTTCGATGAAGAGCACATCGTCGATCAGACCCAACAATGCATTCTTTATTCTCTCATTCTTTTCATTCTTCTCAAGCGGAGCGAAATATTCTTCAACCTTGCGCTGATTGTCGACGAAACCTCTCAGGCGATATCGCCCTTCAGGAAGAGTTTCAAGATAAGTCTCCTTAACCTCTCCGACATACTCGCCGAAGAAATCGGTAAGCATCCATTCGAGAATCAAGGGTTTGGCCTGAATTTCTGGATTAATCCAGAAATCATAATTATGACGCAATTCTTCTGGTGAGAAGGGGAGTGCCGGATTGAAATATCCGAGCAGGCCATGAACAGCTGTCATAGGAATCTGCCAGATACGGAAGAAACCGAGAATATGGTCGATACGGTAGGCATCGAAATATTCTGCCATCTTTCTGAAGCGATCTTTCCACCACTGGAAACCATCGAGCGACATTTCATCCCAGTTGTAAGTGGGGAAGCCCCAGTTCTGACCCAATACAGAGAAATCATCCGGCGGAGCTCCTGCTTGACAATCCATATTGAAAAGACGCGGGTGTTGCCAAGCATCAACACTGTAACGACCTATTCCGATTGGTATGTCACCTTTCAGTATGATGCCGTTGTCATGAGCATAGGCACAAGCCTCCTTCAGCTGTTTATCAAGATGATACTGAAGGAAATAGTAGTAGGAAACCTCCTCAACGTTTTCCTTACAGAACTTCTCGATAAGCTGCGAATCGAAGTGTGAAAATTCACCCCATTTATTATTGTCGGGAGTGTTGTATCGATTATTGAGAACACGCCAGGCAGCATATGGCTTAAGCCACGATTCATTTTTGCGGAAGAACTTCTTATAGGCCTCTGAACTCAGATCAGCTTCACCATTTTGAGCGAAAATCTCTCTGAAGTATTCATCCTTAGTATTATTAACAGCCTCATAATCAATTTGAGGCAGTTGATTAAGCTCATAAGCAACCTTCTTGAAATGCTCACGTCTTTGCTCTTTCTCCAAAACACCAATAGCTTCCGGACGAAGATACATCGGATGGAGCGCGAATGTTGAGTTGGCACTGTAAGGATAGGAATCAACCCAAGAGCCGGTTTTAGTAGTGTCGTTGATAGGAAGCACCTGAAGCACATTCTGTCCGGTGACCTTACACCAATCTACCATTTTCTTGATATCAAGAAAATCACCTACGCCAAAATCGTCTTCCGTACGAATAGAGAATACAGGAATCGCTGTGCCTGTGCCTCTCCAATCATTGCGAGGATTATTAAAGCGCAGCCCATCTACAACAATTTGTGAATCAGGATCTTCATTCACAAAACCGCAAATTCTGTTGTCGCCGTTCTCCCAAGCAGTAACCTCCTTGGTATCTTTTTTGATAACAAGGAATTTATATTGGAAAGGCGCATCAAATTCCTTCAAAGGAAGATTGATCATCCATTCGGGATAATTGGCATCACTGAGGGGAAGTGCTTTAGCGGGATCCCAATCGCCAAGGAATTCTCCTTCTCCTACAATAGCCAAAGTCTCATCGGGAGAAATCATAGGAGCATCAATTTTAAACTGGACTGTTCCAGGCACTGAAGCTACCTTTGCATCTCTTTCGCTTCTTCTGAGGATACCATCAATAAAAGCAGACGAATAGTAAGGCTTATCGGCTGGCATGTCTTGCCAAGAGTCGAAAATTTTCACCGAACTCAAGCCCTTACCTGCGATGAAACGGTGAGGCTTGCCCCATTCGAAACGCCATTCTCTTTCGGGAGCCTTAACGATGAAATAGTAATTAAAATCGGTGGGTTCACCATCGAATTCAAGGTCTATTACCCACGAATCTGGAGCGGCGAGTTTCATTTCCAGAGCCTCAACCGGATCTCCACCACCCAACTGGAGCAAATCTCCACAAATGTAGAGAGCCTCTCCCCATTGAGTATGGTAATTGATGTTAAAGGAGATTTTCATGTGAATCTATTTAGTTCGTTTAAAAAAGACAAAATTTGTTTAGAAAATGGTTTTTCAGCTTTCCCAACCAATTTATTGATTATTGGCTTGATTCAGAATTCGTCTCATGCTCGAATAAAGGAATCTCCAAAAATAACTTGTGACAGTTTATTCGTCTTGTCGGTTATTTTTGATTTATTTTCATGTTACATAGCCCGCTATGCTCCTCAAAGTTAAATCAAAAATTCCTCAACAATACTTCATAAACTTTGTCCCAATTTATTTTTTACGATTCCTCAGGAATCATTTTACGATTCCTAAGCCAAANGATGCTTCAAATTCTTGGTATGGAAAAGTTTAAACAACTTCTATATCTAAAACACCTCAAAATGAAAAAAGTATAAACATTTTTCACTTTTTTCGACACTATCGGATTTCCGATAGTGTCGAAGTGTTTTTTCTATATGTTAGATGATTAACCACAACGCGAATTGCCACAAGTTGTGCAGATAAGACATCCTTCCTGGTAGATCAGGGTTTCTGCTCCACAATTAGGACATTTCTGTCCTTTTGCCACAGTTCCGTTAGGAAGATACTTTTTCAGAGCCCTTTCAACACCATTTTTCCAAGTATTGATACTGTTTGAATCAAGCTCCAATCCGCCGACAAGCTTCAAAACCTGATCAATNGGCATTCCGTAACGGAGCACGCCTGATATCAATTTGGCATAATTCCAAAATTCAGGATTGAATTTCTCGCTCAAACCCTCAATTGTGGTTTTATACCCTCTTTTATTAATAAATTGAAAATCATAGCGTTTTCTCCCTTTATCNTCNACAGCCTTGATAATCTTTCCATGATTGACGCGCTTCGGACAGAACAATCCATCTTCATCGTCGGCCAATCCTGTGAAAATCTCGTAAGGTTTGCCATCGACCAGGCCAACAAAGGCTATCCATTTCTCCTTATTATTCTGAAATCTCACCACATCTGCCTCAAGTTCATCAGGACGTTTCACCACATGATCGGCAAGATGAATCAAAGAGGGGATTTCCGAAGGTTTGTTTGGATTCGGAGCGGGAGTAGTCTTTTTTGGGAGGGCCTCAAGAACGTTGTTGCGCGAACCATCACGATAGACTGTACATCCCTTGCAACCCGAACGCCATGCCTCCTCATAAAGATTGGCCACCAAATCTTCCGACACATCGTTGGGCAGATTGATTGTGACGCTGATTGAATGGTCGACCCATTTCTGAATCGCACCTTGCATCTTGACTTTTTCCATCCAGTCAACATCGTTGGCTGTGGCCTTATAATAAGGAGATTGAGCCACTAAAGCATCCAATTCTTCAGTTGTGAGATTATCCTTGACCTCGATGCCATTTATCTTCATCCATTCCAGGAATTTATGATGATAAACCACATATTCCTCAAAAGAATCTCCAACATCGTCGATAAAGTCGACTCTCACATTTTCATCGCTCGGATTCACCTTCCTTCTTCTTTTATATACAGGCATGAAGACAGGCTCAATTCCGGAAGATGTCTGAGTCATGATCGAAGTTGTGCCCGTTGGAGCAATCGTAAGACAGGCAATATTTCTACGACCTATCTTCTCCATACGAGCCACTAATTCAGGGTCGGCTTCCTTAAGTCGCAGGAGATAAGGATTATTTTTCTCAAGCTCAGCGTTATACACTTCAAAAGCCCCTCGCTCCTCAGCCAAATCGACAGAAGCGGAATAATAAGCCAATGCCAAGGCTTTATGCACGGCTACAGATTGTGCCGTGGCTTCCGGCGTGCCATAGCGCAGACCCAAAGCCGCAAGCATATCACCCTCGGCAGTCGTGCCGCAGCCAGTGCGACGTCCCTTTAAGGTTTTCTCTTTGATCTTACGCCAAAGATTGAGTTCCGTAGCCTTAACCTCATCAACCTCAGGATCTTTCTTGATTTTATCAATGATCAGATCAATTTTCTCCGACTCCAAATCTACTATATCGTCCATAATTCGCTGGGCATAACCAGCATGTTTGCGGAAGAGATCGAAATCAAATCGGGCATTTGGAGTAAAGGGATCTACGACGTAGCTGTATAGATTGATAGCCAACAATCTACAGCTGTCGTAAGGACAAAGGGGAATTTCGCCGCATGGATTNGTAGACACTGATTCGAAACCGGCATCTTTGTAGCAATCTGCAAGACCCTCACGAGTGATTGTATCCCAGAAAAGTACCCCTGGTTCAGCACTTTTCCAAGCATTATGTATGATTTTTCGCCATAATGCCGAAGCGTCGATTTCCACTTTAAAAGCAGCATCAGGGTCGTTAACGGGGAAGCGTTGTTGATATTTCTCACCGTTGATGGCACAATTCATAAAATCGTCGTCGATCTTTACCGACACATTTGCGCCAGTTACTTTACCCTTCTCCATCTTGGCATCTATGAAGTCGGATGCATCAGGGTGTCTGATACTTACCGACAGCATCAGCGCCCCACGTCTGCCGTCTTGAGCCACTTCACGTGTAGAATTGCTGTAACGCTCCATAAAAGGAACGAGGCCCGTAGATGTGAGTGCCGAATTCTTTACAGCCGATCCCTTTGGACGCAAATGGGAGAGATCATGACCTACGCCACCACGTCGCTTCATGAGTTGCACCTGTTCCTCGTCTACCTTGACGATGCCACCATAGGAATCGGGTTGCCCGTCAAGACCAATGACAAAGCAATTAGATAAAGAACCAACCTGGAATTGATTTCCAATGCCCGCCATTGGGCTGCCTTGCGGCACGATATACTTAAAATCTTTGAGCAACTCAAAAACGGTTTCCTCCGAAAGAGGCTGAGGATATTTCTGTTCGATTCTCACAATCTCGGCGGCTATGCGATGATGCATATCGTCGGGGGTGAGCTCGTAATAGTTACCATCGGAATCTTTCAGAGCGTATTTGGTGGCCCACACTCGAGCAGCCAACTCATCCCCCTTAAAGTATTTTACGGAGGCTTGATAGGCTTCGTCAAATGTATATTTCTTTAATTCTGACATTTAAGTTATATTGAAAATCTTTGATTATTATTCTCAGTGGAACATTGAAGGGGCATCGTCCATCAGCAAATACAGGTTGCTTAGGCCATGCTGGTGAAGAATAAGAAAGTTTACATCTTTTTCGTCGTGCAAAATTAGCAAAAAAACCTTATATTTGCACATTCAAATAATCAAACTTGGATTTTTTTATGAACGACCAGTATTTTACCTCGAGAGGTAGCGTGCGCAATTATTCGCCGAAACCAATCTCCGATCAACTTCTGGAGGAGATTATCGAAAAGGCCTCGCATGCTCCTACATGTGGCAACATGCAGCTCTATTCAGTCATAGCCACCAGAGATCCGGAAAACAAGAAAAAACTTGCGGAGCAGCATTTTAATCAGCCGGCAGCCACGACAGCACCCTGCATTCTCACAATCTGCGCTGATTTCAACAGATTTGAGAGATGGTGTCTTCTCAACGATAGCAAACCAGGCTATCGCAATTTCCATTCTTTCGTTATGGCATTGACCGACGCCGTTATTTTTGCCCAGCAAATTGTCACCGTGGCTGAGTCGATGGGGCTCGGAACTTGCTATCTGGGCACTGTCAACTATAATGCAGCAGAGATTGCAAAGCTTCTCCAACTGCCTGATTTAGTTGTGCCTGTAGCCTCTCTTTCAATTGGTTATCCAGCTGTCGCACCCGCTCCATGCGATCGTCTGCCTATCAAAGCAATCTTGCACAATGAAAGTTATCGCGCTGACTCCGACGAGGTTATCAAGGAGTTCTTCGCGCCAAAAGAGGAAATGGATGAGAATAAGCAGTTTGTCAAAGAAAACAATAAAAAGACACTTGCTCAGGTATTTACCGATATTCGCTATCCAGGAGACCTCAACGAGACTGTCTCAGAGTCGTTTGCCAAGATCATCAAGGAGAAGCGCTTTTGATTACCTTCCATCTTTCCCTTCACATCACCATTATCCAGAGGATAGCACGCCTATGTCCCTGCCGTATAGCATCCCTACCTTACAGGATCATAATCCCGAAGGTAGGGATGAAACTTTCATTCTCAGCAATCTCCAGATTCCTTAATATTTCTAAGAATCTCAGACATTTGGTTGAACAAGCCTGGAGCCGAGACAAGTATAGAATGATTTCTATTCTCTCGAATTGATTCAATTTTTGCTCCTGCTTCCTCAGCAATCAAGCACCCGGCAGCAACGTCCCATCTTTTGAGATTCAGCTCCCAGAATGCATCAAGAAAACCTGATGCCACATAGCAAATATCTATGGCTGCCGAACCAAGTCGGCGCATTCCTCTTACCAATGGTGTAATGGCAGCAACCTCTTTAATATTATTGTCGGAGTTTATTTGCTTGTCGTAAGGGAAACCGGTAGAGAGCACAGCTGTGGCTATATCAGTCTTTTTGCTGCAACTTATTGGCTTACCATTTAGGAAAGCTCCATTACCTTTTGCCGCATAAAACAATCTCGTTGAGATAGGGTGCGAACACCACACCAACAATTGCCTTGCCCTGATGTTCGAGCGCGATAGAGACATTGAATATCGGGAGACCCTGGCTAAAGTTGGTGGTTCCGTCGAGTGGGTCAATCACCCATCGATATTCATTTTCAGTCATNACGCTGCCCGACTCTTCAGCTATGATGCCGTGGTCGGTAAATTTCTCACGTATCGCCCCGACAATGAAATTTTCTGACTCTTTGTCGGCTTGGGTAACAACATCGTAAGAGTTTAGCTTTGTTTCCATCACAAGATGGTTGCTCCGGAAGTATTTCAGTTGGATTTTTCCGGCCTCTTTTGCCAACATTAAGGCAAAATCTAAAAAATCACTATAATCAGTCATTTCTTTAAAATTTACTTAGTTCGTTTATCCCATTTCAACTTGTCGGCAATAATAAGACCGCCTAATATTAGAGCACATCCTACATAGCCGAGCATGTAGATCTTTTCTCCGAGCAAGAAGTATCCGGCCAACATAGTCACGAGCGGCTGCATGTAGAGATAATTGTTGGCTGTCACTGCACCGAGACCTTTCATCGCCTCATTCCAAACCAGATAGGCGCCTAATGAACAGAAAAGCACCAAAAACAAAAAGTTTAATGCAATCTGAGGAGCGGAGAAATCAAACAAAAGGCTGATATGCAGGGGCTCTCTTTGTGCAAAGAGTAAGGGGAGTGCCGTCAAAACACCATAGAAAAATAATTTTCGGGTGATAAAGAAGGAGTTATAAAGCGGTATCAGGCGCTTCACGACCAAGGTATATACAGCCCATGAGAGAGCGGCNGTCAATGCCAAGACATCACCTTTAGGCCGGATGACAAACCCTTCACCATGACTGAAGATAATACAACCCACTCCGATAAAGGCAATAATCGAACCGATGATGACACCAAGCGACATTCTTACCTTATATATTATCGAGATAAGAATTGTGGTGAAGATAGGGGAGATCGCGGCCAGTAAAGAGACATTTGCCGTCGAAGTAAATTTCAATGCGTAGTTTTCTGTGATGAAATAGAGAGAACCTGCACAAAGACCGCAAACAAAGAGCTGGACCTCATCTTTCCAATTGTTGGCGAAGAATTTCTTAAATGTGAACAATAATAGAATCAAATAGGCCATCAAGAAACGGTAGACGTACATCTCTACTGGGGTGAAACCACCATCTTCCATCATCACCTTAGTAGAGAGGAAGGAGCAACCCCATGCACTTACAGTGAAAAGGGCTCCAAGATGGGCTAATATTAAGGTGTATTTCTTTGATTTAGATAACGTTGCCATAATGTGGTGAAAACAACTTTCTTTTGAAAAGAAAATTTGGAAATTATGTGGGAGAGATAGATTTTTTATTCTATGGCAAAATTAATATAAATTACCTAAAAAATCAAAAGATAGAGTCTTTTCTTTTTCTTTNCGCCGAGTGATGGTTTGTCAACAAAAATAGGGAAACAGCTCAATATTTAAGCTGTTTCCCTATTGATATAACTTAGAAAATAAATCGATCTGGATTTTTTTACCTATCCTCTACCTTTTACCCAAATTTTTAACCTTACTCCTTATTAATATATAGAAATAAAATTTATATATAGAAGTAAAGATTACGAGAATTTATTCTTAATCGGGCTCTACAACAAAGTCATCTTTGCCGACACCACATACCGGGCAAACCCAATCATCGGGTATATCCTCAAACGCTGTTCCGGGAGCGATGCCACCCTCGGGATCACCTACTGCGGGATCATAGATCCAATCACAAACTTCACATCTGTACTTTTTCATATCTTCAGGAATTAAAAGCAGTTGAAAACAATATGGTATTGCCATCATANCCCCNATAGGGAGTGNGGGATGTAAATACGTATTATTTAACTACTTGTCGTTAAACATTAGTTTATCTATCTCAAGATCCAAAAGAATAAAGATTCATCTCAAAACACATTTCGTTTGACGGCAATCTTTATTTTTGTTCTCTCTTTATCTTAATAACATTTACTCCGTTGATAAGTTTATGAATCGTAAAAAAGAAGTTTTTAAAACAATTTTCATTCACGAGATCTTATTAGACTTTGAGGTGATTTACTATCTTTAAGCAAGCGTTTAGCTTGCCTGGTATCGCCACATATGACCGAATTCTAAGAATTTTTTCACCTTATCTTTTGGTAGAATCAGTGCAAGTAGTTATCTTTGCACTGAAGTTAGAGAAGCATTTTTTTCTTCACGAAATTTTTGTTTCGACAATTTCGAAGTTTTTGTTTCGACGATTTCATTGTGTCTTTATCAAGGATTACAGTAAAATCTAATCTTCTCACTGGATATGGATCAAGAGCAAAATCATATACCCGAAATAGAGCGCTTTACCGCTTTTCTGAATTCAAATCATCTTAGAAAAACCCCTGAACGATTTGAGATTCTGAAGGCTGCTCTAAATTGTAAGGGCCACTTTGATGTAGAGCAGCTCAACTCCGATCTTGAACTGAGAGGTTATCATGTGAGCAAAGCCACAATCTACAGCACATTGGAGCTATTATGCAGCAGCGGAGTGGTTAGAAAATTGCTCTTCGACACTCATCAAGCCAGATACGAGATGGCGGAAGCTGCTCATACCCACCTGATCTGCACTCAATGTGGCAAAATTACAGAGGTGAATCTCGGTGGGGAAGAGGCAAGACTCTCTGAAATAAACTTCAAAAGCTTCAAACCAGCCTATATCTCCGTTTGTATTTATGGAATTTGTGACGAATGTCAGAAAAATCGAACAATTTCACGGTGATGTAAGGTAATAATATATTCAACTTAAGTTTAACACCATGGCAAAAGTAAAACCTTTTAAAGGGTTGAGACCACCTCGCGAGTTAGTAGAAGAAGTTGTCTCACGTCCGTATGATGTGCTCAACAGTGAAGAAGCCCGCAAAGAGGCCGAAGGAAACGAGAAATCTCTCTATCATATCATAAAGCCCGAAATCGATTTCGAGGTGGGAATGGACGAACATCATCCCGACGTTTATGATAAGGCTGTAGAAAACTTCAAGAAGTTTCAACAGAATGGTTGGCTTGTAGAAGACGACAAAGAAAAATACTACATTTATGCCCAAACTATGGATGGGCGCACTCAATACGGGTTTGTAGTTGGAGCCTGGGTCAACGACTACACCGAAGGACGAATCAAGAAACATGAGCTCACAAGAAAGGATAAGGAAGAAGATCGAATGAAGCATGTGAGAATAAACAATGCCAACATTGAGCCTGTATTCTTCGCCTTTCCTGATAATGAGGTGCTTGAAGAAATCATAAGAAAAGTTTCGGCAACGGAGCCGGAATATGATTTCGTGGCACCCGATGGTTTTGGCCATACGCTCTGGGAGATCAATGACGACGCCACAATAGCCAAAGTGACGGAGGCTTTCTCAGAAATACCCAATCTCTATATAGCCGATGGCCATCATCGCTCGGCAGCGGCAGCCCTTGTCGGAGCTGAAAAAGCTTCTCAGAATCCTAATCACAAGGGTGACGAGGAATACAACTACTTCATGGCAGTTGCTTTTCCCGCCTCTCACCTTCGAATCATCGATTATAACCGAGTTGTAAAAGACCTCAACGGTCTTTCCGATGAAGAATTCCTTAAAAAACTCGAGGAAAACTTCATAGTGGAGAAGAAAGGGCCCGAGACTTATACCCCCAACGCTCTCCATAATTTCTCTCTTTATCTTGGGGGCAACTGGTATTCGCTCACGGCGAAAGAGGGAACGTATAACGACGACGATCCGATTGGCAAGCTTGATGTGACAGTTTCATCTGATCTTATTTTACGAGATATCTTGGGCATAACCGACCTTCGTACAGATAAGAGAATCGACTTCATCGGTGGCATCCGCGGATTAGGGGAGCTGAAAAAGAGAGTCGACAGTGGTGAGATGAAAGTGGCGCTCGCATTGTATCCGGTCACAATGCAGCAGATCATTGATATTGCCGACTCTGGCAATATCATGCCCCCTAAGACCACTTGGTTTGAGCCAAAGTTGCGTTCTGGGCTTGTGATTCACAAACTTGATTAATACTCAGGCGGTTTCGGGAAAGAAAACCGACTAACAGTAAGAACACTTTAACAATAGCGAAATTTGTTAATTTAACATAAAATCTACTGTTCAGATAGATGATAAATAATAATTTAACGAGGAGGTCGTTTTGAAGAAAGATGACCTTCTCGTTAATTTTTGATAAAACTAAAAAAATATTCAACCTTATTAGCATTCAGACGTTTTATTGATAAAGAAGAAGTTGAAACTTTTCATTGAAACGGGGCATTTTTAAGAATTATGTCTTCCGTTACAAATTTTAGTCAACTTTTTGTTTGAATTTTTACCTTCAAGTTATGATTCAGAAAGCTGTTTTCATTCTTGGTTGAAAATGCAATCTTAAAGCCGCTAAATCACCAGAAGAGTTTGATTTTTCTTCAAAACACGCAATAATTGAATTAATAAATTTTAAGTTTAACAAATAAAAGTCCAAATCCAAGAACGATGAAAAAGTTATTTTATCTTTTGTTCCTTCTCCCTCTGGCATTTCTTGCTTCATGCAGCAACGACGATGATTTCCCTCAGGTAGATCTTAAATTCACCCTTGATGGTGTTTATCAGAATGAATCAACTGGAGCTTTCTATGCAGTAGAAGGTGATGAAGTGAGCATCGGTGGCCTTACCGCCACTTCTCTGACCAACCAGGCCGCTACAGTGACCAACCCCTCTTTCTATGTAAACGGAAATCCCATTATTCCCTTCCCTGTAGAAGATGAGGAGAACGATGAGACTGTGTTTACTTATGGCACTATCAACCAGTTCTTTGTACCTGAGAAAGTGAATTTCATCACTACATATATGACTATTCTCCAGGTCGACAAGAGCATCGTAAATGGTAAGATCGTTGTGCCTATCACCGTCGTTTCCGACGACGATCAGCTTCCCTCGGAAGTCTTGACAGCCGGAAAAGGTACTTACAGCGTGACAATGAGAATGGCTCCGAAAGACTAAGCATGATTAATTCTCGGATCGACTTCCCAGAATAATATCTCACAATAAATAAGGAGAGCTTCAGGAATGAAAACCTGAGGCTCTCCTTATTTTTGTGCGATTTCGTCACGTCATGTCAGGATTTGCGTCTGATAATCAATATGGAGATAATCAAGCACACTACCAGACACTGTGGATAGAAGAGATAACACCAGGGTGCCACAGGAGATATCCCTGAAAGAGATGCTGCCATGAGCGATTGCGCCCCGTAAGGTATCAATGCCTGCACCACACATGACCCTGTATCAAGCAATGAGGCTGATTTCTTGGGAGAAACACCAAATTTATCGGCTATCTTCTTTGCCAACGGACCCGCAGTAATGATGGCTACCGTATTGTTGGCTGTGCAAAGGTTGACGATTCCTACCAATGATACTATACTGAACTGCGCCCCTCTNGCCGAACCGATATTCTGACTGACTTTCTGAAGGATATAGTCGATTCCCCCTGCCTCCTTTATTATGCCCAACATTCCGGCAGCCAGAAGGGTGATCACGATCAGCGATCCTACTCCATCTATGCCTTGCCCGGCTATCGAGCAGATATCTATCAGGCTCATACCCTCACACAGACCCGCGATGAAGGCTGCTGAAATTCCTGCAAAAAGCACTATTACGACATTCACTCCTAAAATAGCAAGAACTATCACAAGAAGATATGGCAGAACAAGCCATCCTGAAACATTATCGGTCACTGCAATCTCTTCAAAGTCAGGACTGTGAAGACAATAGAATATCAGCGATAGGAGTGCTGCGGGCACAACAATAAGAAGATTGGCATAGAATTTCTGCTTCATTCCGCATCCTTGTGTGCGTGTGGCTGCTATNGTGGTGTCTGAAATAAAAGAAAGATTATCGCCGAAGAAGGCACCTCCCAATACAATTGCCACGAAGAATGCAACTTCGCTGCCTGTGCCAGCAGCCATATCAACGGCAAGAGGTGTGAGGGCCACCACTGTGCCAACCGATGTGCCAATCGCCATAGAAATGAAGCAAGTGGCAACAAAAAGTCCAGGCACAATCAACGCAGAAGGAAGATAGGAGAGTGTCACATCTACCGTTGCCTCTACTGCTCCAGTGCTTTTTGCCACTGCCGAAAAAGCTCCCGCAAGAATGAAGATCCAGATCATATAGAGCACATTCGTAGAAGAAGCACCTTTGGAGAAGATCTCAACCCTTTTGGCAATCGGGAAACCTTTCAAAGTGAAAGCTCCCCAAACGGANGAGATCAGGAACGCCATGCTNAGAGGCATTTTGTAGAAATCGCCGATAATTATCGAAGTGACAAGATATACGAGTAGAAATACAATTATCGGAGAGATGGCCATCAGGCCACGAAAATTATTTATCGCTAACGGTTTCTTCATTTTTGAAAACATAGCATAATATCCCGAAAAACATAAGATTCCCGGGATATTATGCTATTGAAATTTGTATCAAAAGATAAGTCAAACGTAAAAATCAACTTATCAACTTAATCTTAGATTTAATCTGAGATTTACTTGTTTACCTGGAATTTGTTCCAGCCATCTTTCAGATAAGCAATCACTTGCTCGGCAGCAGCCACGCNGGCGTTGAAATTNGCCTCAGCTGTCTGGGCACCCATCTTTTTGGGCGTGAAGAATACGCGTGGGCCGAAGAGCTTCTCGAACTCGTCAGATTTTGCAGGCTTGATATCGCTCACATAACGCAAGTCAGGACGTTCCTGAAGAGCTTTGA
>WFLX010015927.1_pt1 | contig 15027 bp, 12 predicted proteins | sample 4967041 | NCBI WGS metagenome assembly WFLX01 (sample SAMN12857096, study PRJNA449069) | gut metagenome | isolation source: stool from male and female vole | host: Microtus ochrogaster | place: USA:Florida | collected 2017
AAGAGGCTGCCTTCCGGTAGCCTCTTTTCATTATCCAATCAAATAATATCAATAAAAATTCCCATAATAGAAGATTTTATTGATAAAATATTTGGTTGTTTCAGATTTTTTTTGTACATTTGCACCACGATAGAAATAACTAATTTTTTTATGCTTTACATTATGAAAGCAACATCTGGAGACAACTCGGTCATAGACCGAGTTGTTTCATTATGTTCTCCATTTTAGTATTTATGCGGTCGTTTGCAAGATTACCTATACTTCCAAGGTGGGTATGGTTGACTCCACGATGCGGTCGGTATGTCCCATTTTGTACATCCATACCAATTTTCTTGTATGCGTCGCGGAATGGCATACCTTCAAGGACAAGGCGGTTAACATCTTCGACAGTAAAAATGTAGTCGTACCGATTATCATCAAGAATATTGTCTTTGATGCGTATTTCACCGAGCATATAGGTCGCCATGTCAAGACACTCAATAAGTTCAGACGTGGCCGGGAAGAGAATATCTTTTAAAAGTTGAAGATCTCGGTTATATCCCAAAGGCAGATTAGCTGAGAGAAGAGCTATTTCATTTTGGATAGCTTGAAGTCTGTTACATTTTCCTCTCATTATCTCAAAGACATCCGGATTTTTTTTGTGGGGCATTATACTCGATCCGGTAGTCAATTCATCGGGGAAAGACACGAAACCGAAATTGTTGCACATCCACAGGCATACATCCATGGCAAGGTGTCCAAGTGTCGATGCTATAGCTCCAATTGCCGCAGCCACAGCTCTCTCCGTCTTTCCTCTGCTCATTTGCGCCGCCACTACATTATAGTGTGGATTTGCGAAATGGAGCAACTCAGATGTCATTTCTCGGTCAAGAGGGAATGAGCTTCCATAGCCTGCCGCCGAGCCCAGAGGATTCTGATTGGCGATATTGTATGCTGCAGTAATCATCTGCATGTCATCAGTAAAAGATTCAGCGTAAGCACCAAACCATAATCCGAATGATGATGGCATTGCAACCTGAAGATGGGTATAACCAGGCATAAGTTTATCCTTATGCTTTTCAGATAGCTCGATTAGTCTATCGAAAAGATGTTTGATGCTCTCAGCAATATGTTTTAACTCGTCGCGGAAAAACAGTTTCAGGTCTACAAGAACTTGGTCGTTGCGCGAGCGGCCGGAATGAATTTTCTTGCCGACGTCCCCGAGTCGTTCGGTAAGAAGGAATTCCACTTGTGAATGGACATCCTCTACACCCTCCTCTATAGTAAATTTCCCTCCTTCTATTTCTTCTAAAATTTCTTGAAGGGCAGGAAGGAGCAGTTCAAGTTCTTCCTTTGACAGCAGACCGATTGACTGAAGCATTCTGATGTGTGCCATCGAGCCTTGTACGTCATATTTTGCGAGTCGAAGGTCAAGTTCACGGTCTTGTCCCACAGTGAATTTCTCTATTGCTTTGTCTGGCTCGAAGCCCTTGTTCCATAATTTCATAGCTATTCAGAGTTTGAGAGAAGTTATTAATTTTGTATAAGTTTCAATGCCATCTGATATTTCAGACAGACAAACAAATTCATCTGCGGAATGAGATCTGGAGGATTCCCCCGGACCCATTTTGAGTGAAGGAATACCGTGCATGAGAGCCATGTCAGAGGTAGTAGGAGAGATGAATGGTGTTTTCCCAAGCGAAGTTGCAGCTTTGACGAGAGGGTGATATGTGTCGATGACAGAAGCATGGACGCGAGTGGATCTTGGTGTTATCTGACTCCATTTGACAGTTTCTCTCAATAACTCCACTGTCTCTTCATTAGTGTAGGCATCGGTAGTGCGCACATCGACAACGTAGGAGCACTTGTCAGGGACTACATTGTGTTGCGTTCCACAATTAATCATGGTCACACTAACTTTGATTGGTCCCAGAATATCGCTTGTCTTTTCAGGAGAAAAGATTCTGAGGGATTCTATATCTTCCAATGCTCTATAAAGGGCATTTATTCCTTCATTTCGTGCGGCATGTCCAGCTTTTCCCTCTGTTACACAGTCAAGGACAAGGAGTCCTCGTTCAGCTATAGCGGGTTGCATCCCAGTGGGTTCTCCTACAAGAACCATGTCTGGAGTAAGCCCTTGTTCTGCAAGATGAGGAAGAAATGCTCTCATACCCAGTTCCCCCATGACTTCCTCTGCCGCGGTGATAGCAAGCAGTAAATTCACTGGTAATGAATCGTTGTCTTTAAGCGAAAGGAATGTTGAAGCCAAAGCAACTCCTGAGGCACCGGCATCGTTGCTGCCTAAGCCGTAAAGCTTATCTCCTTCTATGTCTGGACTAAAAGGATCTCGAGTGTATGAAGTAGAGGGACGGACTGTGTCATGGTGCGAATTAAGCATCAGAAGAGGTTTCGTGGCATCAAAAATTGAAGAAAGCACATAAACGTTATTGTGATATCTTTTGACATCACCTGCACCCTTCTCCTTTAGCCATTCTTCCCAGATGTCTGCGGTTGCATCCTCTTCTCTGGAGAAGGAAGGAGTCGAAATCAGTCGTCGTAGAAGAGTAACGTAGTCAGGAATCATTAGTATTTAATAATAGTCTAACGGATGACAGTCCCGGTATCGGAAAGGAGACTCTCGGCCTTACAGATTCTGACTTCTTTGACTCCTTTTGAGGCGGATTCGAGTGCATTTGTAAGTTTGGGAATCATTCCTTTGGCAATGACCCCTTCCTCCTTTAGACTCATGAAATTCTCTTTTGTGATGATTGGAATAACCGAATCTTCATCATCTACATTAGCGAGAACACCAGCCTTCTCAAAGCAGTAAGTGAGAATAGTCGGTGCTATTCTTGACGATCCGATTGCAACTGCTGACGCTACTGAGTCTGCGTTACAGTTGAGAAGAGTGCCGTTGCCATCATGACAAATAGCGCAAACCACTGGAGTTGCTTCAGCTTCGAGAAGGATTTTGATAAGAGAATCATTGACATCCTTGGGGTCTATGTCTCCGACGAATCCATAGTCTATTGGATTTGCTGGACGACGAGTGGCCTTAATAATGTTGCCGTCGGCTCCTGAAAAACCAATAGCATTGCATCCTTCGGCCTGGAGCATGGCCACGATTCTCTTGTTGATTAGTCCTGCATAAGTCATAGTTACAATGTCGAGTGTAGCTCTATCAGTGACACGACGACCTTCAATCATATTAGTCTCAATTCCCATTTCCTTACTTAGTCGAGTGGCTTCTTTGCCTCCACCGTGAATGAGAATCTTTGGCCCTTCTAAACATGAAAAAAGCTTGACAAAATTTGCCAATGCGGCAGGATCATCAATTACGTTCCCGCCGATCTTCACAACGTTTATTTTCTTTATATCCATTAAAATCAATGCAAAATGCAAAATGCACAATTTATATTCTCATAAAGACTATGCTCTTAGACTTATGCCTTAATAAGATACAATCAAGAATTTAAGCTCTCAAGAAGACGTTTAATGACTACTTGGGCTGATATCTCTCTGTTGGCAGCTTCAGGAATCACAATACTTCTATCAGATTCGATAACATCGTCGGTAACTATCATATTCCTTCTGACAGGGAGACAATGCATGAAAAAAGCATTGTTTGTCAGTGCCATTTTCTCTGCATCCACAGTCCAGTCGCGGTCGGTTGAGAGTACTTTCCCATAATTGGGATCAGTGTATGCCGACCAGTTCTTAGCATATATGAAATCTGCACCTTCGAAAGCTTTCCGTTGGTCGCATTCTATCTTTGCTCCCTGTGTAAAAGCCGGGTCAAGCTCGTATCCGTGAGGTTGAGTGATTACAAAATCATAGTCAGCGGCTATCATCCATTCAGCGAAAGAATTCGGAACGGCCTGTGGTAGAGCCCTTGGATGAGGTGCCCATGTCATCACAACCTTGGGGCGTTCTTTAGTCTTATATTCCTCGATCGTGATTAAGTCTGCAAAACTTTGGAGAGGATGCCTTGTGGCAGCCTCCATGCTGAAAACAGGTTTGCCGGAATATTTGATGAATTGGGAAATTACTTTTTCCTCATAATCATCTTTTTTATTTGTGAGACCGGCAAAAGATCGTACACCTATAATATCGCAATAGCAACCCATTACAGGGATTGCTTCGAGAAGATGTTCTGCTTTGTCTCCATCCATTATGACTCCACGTTCAGTCTCAAGTTTCCATGCACCCTGGTTTACGTCAAGTACTATGACATTCATGCCGAGATTCATAGCTGCCTTCTGCGTGGAAAGACGTGTTCTTAGAGAAGAATTGAAGAAAATCATAAGAAGAGTCTTATTTCTTCCAAGACCAGTGAAAGCGAATTTGTCTTTTTTTATGAGGGCAGCTTCGGCGAGAGCCTTGTCAAGCGGGCCAATATCTTGTACGCAAGTGAATTTTTTCATTTCAATATCAAATTTATCATTTACCTGAAAATCTTACATATTGTCAATATGACAACATGTCAACTTGTCTTTATGGCCTTTTTCAGTTCTTTAATGAAGATTTCCGCATCCTTTTTTGATAGATTTAAAGCTGGAAGGAGTCTGACTGTCATCTTTCCAGCTCCCCCTGTGAAGATATGATGGTCGAAAAGAAGCTTTTTGCGCAATTCAGATCCCGTAAATCCCTCGACTTCAAAACCGATCATAAGCCCGCGTCCTCTTACTTCCTTTATCTGAGGAATCTTCTTTAGCTCTTCAATCAGGTATTCACCTGTGGAGGCCGCGTTTTCAATAAGTTTCTCATCTTCCATTATATCAAGGACCGCAATTGCAGCTGCACAAGCAAGATGGTTGCCTCCGAATGTTGTACCGAGCATTCCTTTCTTTGCCTCTATTTCTGGAGAAATGAGAACTGCTCCCATGGGAAATCCATTTGCAATGCCTTTTGCGCATGTGATGATGTCAGGCTTGATGCCATGATGCTGATGAGCGAAGAATTTTCCAGAACGTCCATATCCAGACTGAATTTCATCGAGAATGAGCAGGGTTCCGTTTTTTTTGCATTCCTCAGAAAGAGCGTGCATAAATTCTGNGGTTGGTTCGTAGATTCCTGCTACTCCTTGTATACCTTCGATAATTACAGCAGCATATTCTTTTGTTGAAAGAGCTTTTTCTATTGCTTCAAAATCATTGAGGGGAACAAAATCTACATTATCAGTCTTATTAAATGGAGCTTGAATAGCAGTATTATCAGTGGCAGCTACCGCACCGGAGGTGCGTCCGTGAAAAGCATGGCTGAAAGCGAGAATTTTGCTTCTGTCGGTTGCGAACGAAGCTAATTTCATGGCATTTTCGTTGGCTTCTGCTCCTGAATTGCACAAGAAGAGAGAATAATCGTCGTAGCCCGATAGCTTCCCAAGTTGATCAGCCAATTGATTCTGAAGGGAGTTGATTACTGAATTGGAGTAAAAACCAAGTTTTGCCACCTGATCAGCAACAGCTTCTACATATCTCGGATGAGAATGTCCCACTGATATTACAGCGTGTCCACCATAGAGATCCAGATACTCTTTCCCATCTTCGGTATAAACATGATTGCCCGAACCTTTTACAGGTTCTATATCATAAAGTGTATAAACATCAAATAGCTTCATATTCTTAAAATGCTGAGGGTTTTAGACGAAGCCCGGTGGTCTGGTCAATTCCGAGCATGATATTCATATTCTGCAATGCCTGGCCGGAAGCGCCTTTTAGCAAATTGTCGATGGCACACGTAATAAGAAGCTTTTTACCATGTTTCTCCACATGGAGGATAGCCTTGTTAGTATTTACTGCCTGTTTGAGATCTATAGGATTGTCACTGACAACTGTGAAAGGTGCATCTTTGTAGAAATCTTTGTAAAGAATTACGGCTTCTTCTTCACTGAGGGGGCAATCAAGAGTAGTCACGGCAAAGATGCCTCGTGGAAAATCGCCACGTATCGGCACGAAGTTTATTGTCGAAGAGTACTCCGGTTGAAGTTTCTTCAGGGAAGCGCCGATCTCAATCAGATGCTGGTGGGTAAATGGTTTGTATACAGAAATATTGTCGTTACGCCAGCTGAAATGAGTGGTAGCTCCCGGTTTAACACCAGCACCGGTCGAGCCGGTCAGGGCTGTGATGTTGATGTCTCCGTCTTCAGGAAGAAGATGAGCCTTGGCGAGAGGAAGAAGAGAAAGTTGAAGTGCTGTCGCAAAGCAACCTGGATTAGCAATTGAATCAGCCGCTGTTATCTTATCAAATTGTAGTTCGGGCAACCCATAGACATATCCATGAGACTCATCTCGAAAATCTTGTGCAAGATCAATGACTTTCAGACCAGCAGGACGAGTATTTTCTTCCCAAAACTTTTTGCTCTGTCCGTGAGCAGAACAAAGGAAGAGGATATCAATATCTTCAAGAGGATGGGAATCAGAGAAAACCAGGTCAGTTTCTCCCAAAAGACCACCATGGATATCTGCGATGGATTTACCTGCGTTGCTGGAGGAATGTACAAATTCAATGCTCACTTCGGGATGATTGATGAGCAGGCGGAGGAGTTCACCGGCAGTGTAGCCGGCGCCCCCTATAATACCAACTTTTTTCACTCTGACTTTCCGTTTTTGACCTGGTTGTTGTGATATATTTTCATCTGGTTGCCGNGGNTNNTAGTGNAACCTTTCACATCGTCGGCCGTCCAAGCCTTATTAACTTCACCATATTCGCCGAAGTCGGTCTTCATCAAGTCAAATGGGGAGTCAACTCCTACGAGTGTATATGAATAGGGACGGAGAATAAGTTCAACTGTGCCTGTGACATTACGCTGGGAGCTTTCAAGCATTTTCTCAATGTCGCGCATAACTGGTTCGAGATACTGCGCCTCGTGTAAGAACATGCCATACCAAGTTCCCACTTGGTCTTTCCAATACTGTTGCCACTTTGTAAGAGTGTGCTTTTCAAGCATCTTATGGGCAGCGATAATGAGTATCGGGCCTGCAGCCTCGAATCCTACACGACCTTTGATGCCAATAATGGTATCACCAATGTGCATATCGCGGCCTATTCCGAATCGGGAGCCGATGCGTTCAACTTCTCGTATAGCCTCAATTTTATCTTCGTATTCCTTCCCGTTGACAGCAGATATTTCACCTTCCTTAAAAGAAATAGTAAGCTTTTCGGGTTCAGTGGCTGTGATTTGGGAAGGATATGCGTGTTCAGGAAGGGTCTGTTCGGAATGGAGCGTTTCTTTGCCGCCGATTGAAGTGCCCCATAGACCTTTGTTGATAGAGTATTCCATCTTCTTGAAGTCGGCCTCGTAACCATGCTTCTTCAGATAATCAATTTCATAATCACGTGTCAAGGTCAAATCTCGAGTGGGAGTTATAATTTCAATTTCCGGGGCAAGGATTTGGAAGGTAAGGTCAAAACGGACTTGGTCATTGCCCGCTCCTGTCGATCCGTGAGCGATAGCGTCTACTCCGAGTTTCTTGGCGTATTCAATTGTTGCTATAGCTTGGAAGATACGTTCGGAGCTAACAGAGATAGGATATGTGCCGTTGCGAAGCACATTGCCAGCGACCATGTATTTTATGCTCTTATCGTAATAGTCCTTTGTAACATCAAGGGTAGCGTGNGAAGCGGCCCCAAGACGTTTTGAACGGTCGGCTATGTCTTCGAGTTCTTTTTCAGAGAAACCGCCGGTATTTGCTATGGCAGTGTGAACTTCATATCCGAGTTCTTCAGATAGATATTTGACAGCGAAAGAAGTATCAAGACCTCCTGAGAAAGCCAAAAGGACTTTCTTTTTATTGTTGTTTTCAGACATTTTAAGATTGTTTTCTATTCGTGAAACAAATTTACTTTTTGAGATGGAAGAGGCGTTTTATTCCATTTCTGACCTTGATCATGTATGGATTTGCCTGTTGGTCGGCTGGAAGGGGCTGTTTTGGGTCGAAGAGCATACCAGTGCAAAGACACATGCGTCGGTTGTTTCGCTGCAAGATATCGTAATTCTTGCATCCCTGNCAACCCTGCCAGAACTCCTCGTCATCTGTCAGCTCTGAGAATGTAACTGGTTTATACCCCATTCTTGAGTTCAGTTTCATGACGGGGAGGGAGGTCGTGATAGAGAAAAGTTTCGCGAACGGAAAGCGAAGTCGAGCCAGCTCGAAGGTTTTCGTCTTGATGGCGCCGGCAAGGCCAAGATGACGGTATTCTGGGTCGACAATCAGTCCGGAAGTCGCAACGAAATCTCCATGGCCCCAGCTTTCGATGTAGCTGAACCCGACGAGACGGTCGCCATGAAGAGCCACCACGCTTTTACCGCTCGTTATCTTCTGAGCGATATATTCCGGGGTTCTCTTAGCGATGCCTGTGCCACGCTGAAGGGCTGATTCATAGATCAGTCTCACTATCAGTTCAGCATGCTTGGCATCCTCTGGTTCAGCAAATTTCACTGTAATACCGTTGATTTGCATTTTGTTGAGATGTTACCGAAAAATTGTTTAAATACTGAGTTTGCCCGTCGCGCAAGCCATGGCTCTCCGTACGCCAAGACCCTTTATTTGTTTGAGTGGGGCAAACAATTTGCAAAATTACAAAAAATATTTTGAATAAATCAAATTTCGCTTGTAAATTTTACTTTTTCATACAATTGATATAAGTTAATCTCCTCTATAATATAATTGGAGATAACAACGGGCTATAAAATCATGGAAGCGAGAGACTAACTGAGTGTCATCACTTCCCGGGAATTTAGCATCCGGCAGCCAGCCCTTATCGTAAATGTATGAAAGAAGATCGTGAGGACACACTCCCCTCTCTGTCAAGAGCTCAATGGCATGTAAAGAAGCATATTCTTTGTCATAGAAATGATTTGAGGGAGCCTTTAAGCATCTGCATATATTTGGAGCTACGAGAAGTCCCTTTTCAGGATTAGCCATTAAGACAAAGTCATGGCAATCCTTTAGTTGAGCAAGGTGTTCTTCCCCTGGTTTCCAACCGAGAGTATCGATGAGATATTCATTGAAAGCTTGGTACCCTTCAATAAATTTAACTGGTTCGCCTCCCGTATCAGCAGTGAGACGTTGAAATGCAGGATGAGTAAGTTTTTCCTCCTTCTTCTCTCTTCGCTTTGAAAGTTTATGGTTGATTGTCAAGTGGACCCATTCTCCAATATAAAGAGCGAGAGGACCTGTAGGTTCTTTCTTCACTGCTTCTTGAATGGCATTTGCAATTTCCTCATTTCCTTTACCAGCTTCTATCATTTCATCCACAATATGATTTGCAGTAAGGGCAAACGCAGGACGAAGAAGCCAACTATGAAGATAGAGCCAACTGCCAAGTTTTAAAATCATTTCATGATCTTCTTCAGCATAAACGTCAAGTTCGTGGGCAAGATGATATCCTGCGGGTATCGGCGAATCTTCATAAACGTTTTCAAGCTCCTTATACCAGGCATCAGCCAGAGTTACGATATCTTCGGCAAAGGGATAGATACATCTGTCGTCGGAATACATTGCAATTGCATACCAAACAATAAATCCTATATCCTCACGATTAAGTTCATAATCTATGTAATCATCAGTGACATTAAAGAATGGAACGGGAGTTCCGTATAATCGGCGACATTCATCAATGAATCCATGCCAAAGTCCGGCATCGGCAATCATATCTTGATAATAGCCAATGATGCATAAAGCTGCTCGTTCAATTAAGGCGGAATGAAGACCCGTAGCTTGACTGTTTTTTTCAGCTATTTCGATCAGTCGGTTGGTAAGATCGAAATAAAATCTATCAGTGGAAGTTTCTTCAGGACAACATGGTTGTGCGAGAAGGAAAGATTCAAATTTCAGCATATTACCTCCGTCAATTTTGATTGAGGGACTGTAATCTGAGTTCCATCTGTCATATTTTTGACAGTGGCGGTTCCTTCAGCGAGTTCAGTATCACCGATCATGACAACACATTCGACCCCTTCAGAATTAGCGTATTGCATCTGCTTCTTCATTTTAGCACTATCTGGATACAACTGGGCAGAAATTCCAGCTTCACGAAGAGTTTTTACACATTTCATTGAGGCAGCCGCCTCATCTTTTCCAAAGTTAATGAAAAGGGCTTTTACGCTGCCCGTGATTTCTTTTGGATATAGGCCGAGTGAATTTAGCACATCATAGATACGATCTGCACCGAATGAAATGCCTACTCCAGAAAGACCAGATACTCCGAAGACTCCTGTCAAGTTATCGTAGCGACCGCCTCCGGTAATAGAACCTATTTCAACGTCCAGGGCCTTAACTTCTATGATTGTTCCTGTGTAATAATTAAGACCACGTGCGAGAGACACATCAAGCACAACATCACATGAATGGCCAAGAGTTTCAAATCCTTCGAGAACCTCTTTCATTTCCTCAACACCTTTCATTCCAATCTCGCTTCCCGCAAGGATAGATGATAGTTTTTCAAGTTTTTCATCATTCGAGCCATCAAGTTCAAGAAGTGGGCGCAATGATTCTATAGCCTTTTCATCAAGGCCTTTCTCCCGAAGTTCCGCATTGACATTATCGATACCAATTTTGTCAATCTTATCGATAGCTACAGTAATATCTACAATCTTTTCTGCTTCTCCTATAGTTTCAGCAATGCCTGTAAGTATCTTACGATTGTTAAGATGTATGCATGTTCTTATGCCGAGTTTTCCCATAACATAGTCTATAAGGGACAGAAGCTCTACTTCATTGGAAAGAGAGTCAGAACCTACTACATCGGCGTCACACTGATAAAACTCGCGATATCTGCCCTTCTGCGGACGGTCGGCACGCCAGACAGGTTGAATCTGGAAACGCTTGAACGGCATTTGTATTTCGCTGCGATGTTGTACTACAAAGCGAGCAAACGGTACCGTCAAATCATATCGAAGTCCTTTTTCACAAAGCTCATTGGTCAATCGGGGAAGATTACGAGCCTCAAAATCTTCCGGCTTCACTTCTTTAAGGAAATCTCCTGAGTTTAGGATTTTGAAGAGTAGCTTGTCTCCTTCTTCTCCATATTTACCCATTAAGGTAGAGAGGTTTTCCATAGCGGGAGTCTCAATTTGACGATATCCGAAAAGTCTGAATGCTTCACGGATTGTATCGAATATATAATTTCTACGCGCCATCTCCACTGGAGAGAAGTCACGGGTGCCTTTCGGAATACTCGGTTTCTGTGCCATATCTTATAAATGAATGTTTCTATTTGATGAATTTATATTAGAGTTAAGATTGAGCGCAAGCCATCTTTCTGAATTCCGAGGGTGAGTAACCAGCTAAATGCTTGAAATACTTTCCGAAAAACGATTGGTTTGCAAAGTTCAACTTGTTAGATATCTCTTGTATAGTCAATGCTGTCTCAGCAAGCATAATTTTAGCTTCCATAATCACATAATGATCGATAAGTTCACCAGCAGTATGCCCGGTGATGTCTTTTGCAACTGCTGAGAGATGCTTTGGAGTCACACAAAGCCTGTCGGCATAGAAAGCGACACTTCTTTCTGATCGGAAATTCATCAGAACTTCAATAATGAACTTTGAAAGAATTTCTTCTTTTCGAGTCTGAGGCTTCTCTACTCCATCTTTTGAGACATAATGTTTTTCAATGATCTCACAAAGAAGCGCTTGAATCAGATTACTAACTTTTCTCCTTTTAAGAGGAGAATTAACAGNCTTAAGTTTCTCTCCTATAATCCTCATATACTCTTGAATATCTAAGGAATTTTCTTCGGAGAGAAGACTTATTGATTCAATAGGATTATGGATAATCAACGGAAGGAGATTGGAAATCTTGGGCATTATCGATTCAATCATTTCAAGATTGCATCCAATCGCCTTTATCTTGACGGGACCTTTTGAGTGAAGTGAGTGCACATATTGGTTAGGATTAAGAAGCATCAGGCTATTTTTACTGAAGCTAAACTTCTTCATACCTATCCCCACTTCACCTTCACCTTCGATACAGAGGGCAATTGTAAGACCAAGAACTCTAATTGGAGCTTCCGTACGGTTGAGTGCACTGTCTACTTCATAATACACTGCGTATGTCTCAGGATTTTTATTACCTGATTTTCTATCGAAATATCGGGATATATCTGAGATATCGTATGTTTTATTGAAATCTGAATTTGATTTATCTGTCATTACTTATGATAGTTTTACAGTGTATATTAAAGTTCAAATGATAATCTTACATTGATTTGACGACGTGTCAAATAATTTGGGACTGCATATTTTATACCATTTACATCTGTCACCCAATAGTATCCACTTACGTTTGATATATCGAAAAGATTAAATACATCGAGAGCAAGTGATATGTCTTTGAAGTGTCGCCAGAAATTATAAGGTCTCACTCCTTCTTGCTGTCCACCAACAAGACGATAAGAAAAACCTATGTCAACACGCTTATATGCAGGAGCTCTGAAATAATTTACCGAGCGTGAGACATGAGGAGCTGTCATTGTAAGACCATCGGAGAAAATTCCACGCAAGGAGAATTTAAGTTTTGGGAATTTTGGGAAATAGTCTGTGAAGAAGAGTCCTACTGAGTATCTCTGGTCGCTTGGTAAAGGAGTCTTCACACCGTCGAGATTCTGCTCAGTGTTCATCAAAGAGAATGATATCCAGGAATCGGAACCTTCAACAAATTGACCGAAAAGTTTCATATCGAGACCCATTATGTGGCCCTTTGAGTCGTTGATACCGGTGTATTCTACCTTCAGATTATCATACTCGTAAGATATTAACCGAGATAACGCTTTGAAATAAGCTTCTCCTGTCAGTTTAAAAGGACGGTCCATTGCCCTGAAAGTATAGTCTGTGCCGAGAATGAATTGAAGGCTTTGAGGCGACTTAATGTTTCTGTTAAGCTGGATGAAGCCATTTCCAAGTTCATCGGTGACCGTGGCACGATATTCCTTATAAAAAGGGGATTGATAGTAAAGTCCGACAGCTGCACGGAATGTCAATTGATTATTATTGACAGGTGCGATACTGATGTTAGCTCTTGGAGAGACGAGGAATTCTTTGTTGAAATCCCAATACGACAAACGGACTCCCGCATTCAGTGTTACGTAGGCTTTGGACGTTTCAAAATAGAGGGCATCTTCGGCGAAGATAGCAAAGCGGTTGGCTTGCATGTCCTGGCGAGACGAAAGATTGTAGATAAGATGTACTCCTTCTGGTTGAGTCGGTAGAGAATAACCGGCAGAATCACGCCATTCCCATTCTTTGGATCGGTCTTTGAAGGTTTCGTGCTGGTAGGTGATTCCGTATGTTATGTTATTGTTTTTTATTCTCGTAGTTCCTCTTAAAAGAGCTTGAACAACCGAAGCGCGGAGACGATTTCGGGCATGTTCCATGTATTTACCGACACCGAGTTCCCCTCCTATTCCCCCTTCTCCACCAGTTCCGGCTTGATTCAGCCAGTATTCACCAGAAATGTCGTAACTTACAAGTTCATCAGTCAAGAAACCGGAAAACCCAAGGGTAAAAGAGGAGGCTCGATTTTTTTTGAAAGTAAAGCTTAGAGAACCAAGGTAGGTTTGAAATTTATCTTTTTCTTCTCCATCGAAATAGACTTTGAAAGATTTTGCATTTTCGGACGTTCCGAATGTAGTTTCACGGTCTGTGGGGGTGAAATTGTAATTATTTAAGGCGATGTTTCCAAGGAAATTCACACTAAACTTATCAGAAGCCTTATAAGTCATGTTGGTCTGATAGTCGAAGAAGTTCGGATCGTACTCCCCTCTCGTCTCGAGACTGCTTAAGAGAGAATTATTCCTTTTATATCTGACACCATGAAGCATTGAAAATTTGCCTGAATTCGTACCTAATCCAAGGGAAGCACCCATAAGGCTACCTGTTACTTTCAGTTCAAAAGATTCAGGATCTCTGTAAGCAATATCAAGGACGGAAGACATCCTGTCGGCATACCTGGCAGGGAAACCACCTGAAGAAAATTTCAAATTTCCCACCATATCGGGATTGATGATCGAAAGGCCTTCCTGCTGTCCGCTTTTCATCAATTGAGGACGATAGATTTCAACTCCATTTATATAGACTGAGTTTTCATCGAAAGTACCTCCACGGACAGAGTATTGGGAAGACATTTCGTTGTTAGCATTGACTCCCGGCATAGTGGCTATAACAGCCTCTACGCTACCACCGCTTACGTCTGGAGATAGTTTAAACGACTCTGCATCGAAGGTTTGCATTCCATTGATGTTGCTTCTGAAACCTTCCACTTGCACCTCGTCGAGAAGTTTGGTGTCGTTATAAAGACGAGCATTGAGAGTGACATCACCTTTGGCATCAAGAAGGACGCGTTCAACCGTCTTGAATCCGATGCAACTGAACACAACAGTAATGGTATCGCTTTCAGCGACACTTAGGGAATAGCGACCATCCAAATCAGTGTTGGTACCTATTGCAGTGCCTTTGATTTGGACTGTTCCAAATTCTATAGGTTTGTCTTCGCCGTCTACTACTTTACCAGAAATTTTGACATTCACAGCGAATGCAATCAAGGAAAGAAGCATGAGAAATGAAGACAGAAAAAGTCTTAGTTTAATCATACTTAATTATAACGCAAAATTCGCATAGAATTGTATTTGAATTGGTCAATTTTTCCGAAATAATAAAATGGGAATATATCATTTATAAGATTTATATAATTTATAAGATTTATAAGAATATTTAAAAAAAGCCGAATCCCGTTTGGGGATCCGGCTTCTTAAGGCGGCGATTACCTACTCTCCCGCTTTCGCAGTACCATCGGCGTTACAATGTTTAACTTCTCTGTTCGGAATGGGAAGAGGTGGAGCCCTTGTGCTGTTATCACCTGAATATCCTGAAAGAGTCGCTGACGCTGAAAGCGTCGAGAAGACTTCTACTTCGCAACCAGCTCTGGCGCTGACTCTCTATTTCAGTTGATCGTTGATCGTTAATCGTTGATCGTTCCCGGAACGTCTCGGGCAATTAGTACCGCTCGGCTGAGCGCGTCGCCACGCTTGCACCTGCGGCCTATCGACGT
>WFLX010267395.1_pt1 | contig 15022 bp, 12 predicted proteins | sample 4967041 | NCBI WGS metagenome assembly WFLX01 (sample SAMN12857096, study PRJNA449069) | gut metagenome | isolation source: stool from male and female vole | host: Microtus ochrogaster | place: USA:Florida | collected 2017
CCAGTATTCCTTGGCAGCCTGAAGGAGAGCGAGAGTTCCCATCACATTGGTGCGGGCGAATGTGAATGGGTCCTTGATGGAGCGGTCTACATGGCTTTCTGCTGCCAAGTGGATGATGCCGTCTATCTCATATTCCTTCACTATACGACGCATCTCATCGAGGTCGGCGATGTCAGCACGCACGAAGGTATAGTTGGGTTTGTCTTCGATGTCCTTGAGATTGGCAAGATTTCCTGCGTAAGTCAGCTTGTCGAGGTTGACTATTCTATAGTCTGGATATTTGTTTACGAAGAGGCGCACTACATGGCTTCCGATGAATCCAGCGCCGCCGGTGATGAGAATGTTCTTCATATCAATATGTCTTTTTTAGTTATTATAATCGGCCGTCGACCATTTCAATTGGGAGAATACTCTTGACATCATAGACTACACCCTTTTCGGGGTCGGCCAGAAGGTCTCTGACATTGAAATTGCAGAACTGACAATGAGCCACTGCCATAATTACGGCATCAAACCTTCCTTTCATATCCTCAAGAGATTCCGTAGAGAGTTTAATTCCAAATTCTTTCTCTACCAAAGAGGGGTCAGCCCAATGGTCGACGATTGTAATATTGTCGGTATATTCCTTAAGAGTATTATAAATGCTCAATACTTTCGTGTTGCGAATGTCAGGACAATTTTCTTTAAATGTGACTCCCAGCAACAGCACTTTAGAATCTTTCACCATCACACCCTTACGGTTCATGAGGTCGATTGTTTTGCTTGTCACATAAGGCCCCATGCTTTCATTGATATTGCGAGCGGTGGTGAGGAGTCCAGCCACTATGTCTACATCTTTTGCCTTTTGAATGAGATAATATGGGTCTACTGAAATGCAGTGTCCCCCTACCAACCCCGGCTGCAGCTTAATGAAGTTCCATTTTGAGGCGGCGGCGTTGATCACTTCTTGGGTGTCGATTCCGATGGCATTGAAGATTTTGGCAAGTTCGTTGAAAAATGCGATGTTGACATCCCTCTGTGCATTTTCTATCACTTTTGAGGCTTCAGCCACCTTGATGCTTGGTGCTTTATATGTGCCGTTGACGAGAACGGAATTGTATACATCGTCTACCAAGTCTGCCACAGCAGGCGTGGATCCGGAAGTGACTTTCTTGATTCTTTCTACTGTGTGGAGGCGGTCGCCTGGATTTATTCTTTCTGGAGAATATCCGCCAAAGAAATCCTTGTTGTAGGTCAATCCGCTTTCTTTTTCGATGACGGGCATACATTCATCTTCTGTCACTCCAGGATACACCGTAGACTCAAAGACTACAATATCGCCCTCAGATATCACCTTGCCAATTATTTTAGATGCACTGAGAAGANGATTTAGGTNGNGATGCATCTTATCATCAATNNGAGTAGNAACTGCCACTACATAGAAATTGCAATCCTTAANGTNTTCAATCTCAGATGTGCATTTGAGCTTATNTTTAGTCAATGCTTCCGAAAGTAATTGGTCGGAGACTTCAAGACGCGAATCGTGGCCTGCATTAAGCTCCTTTACTCTGGCTTCGCTGATGTCATATCCTACAGTAGGATACTTTGTGGAGAAAAGGCGAGCGAGAGGCAGCCCAACATAACCGAGCCCTATGACTCCGACTCTTATGTCTTTAATGTCGGGAGGAGATATTGAATAGTCTTGAGTTTTCATGAAAAAAGATAAAAAAACTTTTGGTCAGTCGAGATTTTTTAGGCAGCATTTCAGAGAGTCTGTCCAATAAGGTATTGTGGTATGGAAAGTATTCTTAAATTTTGTCTTGTCGAGCACAGAATAAGAAGGGCGGGTGACGGGAGAAGGGAATTCGTCGCTATGGCAAGGCTCAATCTCACAGTTATTGTTGCCCTCAATTTCTGCGATCATCTTAGTGAAGTCATACCAAGAGCAAACTCCTTCGTTGGAAAAATGATATATGCCCTCATTGCCGTCAAATTTTCTATTTTCAATGATGTCAAAAATAGCATTGGCAAGATCTTGTGCATATGTAGGGGTGCCGACTTGATCAAACACCACTTTCAATTGAGGGCGTGAAGAAGTGAGGTCTTTCATTGTCTTCACAAAGTTTTTCCCATATTCTGAATATAGCCAAGCAGTGCGGAAAATAAGGGCCTTTACTCCAGATTCATGTATTTGCTCCTCTCCATGAAGTTTGGTCAGGCCGTATACTCCAGTAGGATTGGTGGGTTCTTCTTCTGTGCGGGGAGTGTTGCCAAGCGAACCTCCGAACACATAGTCAGTGGAAATGTGAATAAGAGTTCCATCATTGGCTTTCACGGCCTCTGCCAAGTTCCGGACAGCCTTTGCATTGAGAATTTCAGCAAATTCAGAGTCTGTCTCAGCTTTCTCTACATTTGTGTATGCAGCGCAATTGACAATGACATTTATGTTGTGGTCCTCGACAGCTTTTTTCACAGCATCTGCATTTGTAATGTCAAGTTGAGCCACATCCGTAAAGATATAATTGTCTTTGGAGCCTTTTGATGCAATTTGCATGCAGGTGCCCAGCTGTCCGTTGGAGCCGGTGATGAGAATATTCATTGTGCTTGGTATTTAAAAGGGGAGTGAAAATCCCTGAGATTACAGTGATTGATATCTTTTTCTGATAAAATAGCTTTGGAGGGCTCGATCATCCAGTCGATGCCAAGAGATGAGTCAAGGATTGAAATGCCACCTTCTGATTCTGGATGATAATAGTCGTCGCATTTATATTGAAAGATGGCATAGTCGCTTAATACAGAAAATCCGTGGGCGAATCCATGAGGAATGAAAAATTGAAGATGATTTTCTTCGGAAAGTTCCACTGCGACGTGCTTCCCGTAGGTGGGGGATCCGAGACGTATGTCGACAGCCACATCAAGCACTCTGCCCTTTACACATCTGACAAGTTTTGCCTGGCAGTGGGGAGGACGCTGAAAGTGAAGTCCGCGAATCACTCCGTAGGAGGAGCATGATTCATTGTCTTGCAAAAAATTCACTTTTGCCACATCCTGGTCAAATAGCCGACGNGANTATGATTCGAAANAATANCCTCTGGCATNCGTGAATATTCTTGGCTCAATTATTTTGAGTCCTTCTATTTCGGTATCAATTATTTTCATCAGCCGTCAATTTCATGAGATATTTTCCATACTGATTCTTGAGCATTGGCTTTGCAAGCTCTATCAGTTTTTCTCTTGATATCCATCCTTGGGTGAAGGCTATGCCTTCCAGGCATGCAATTTCTAAACCCTGTCGTTTCTCAAGCACTTCCACACAGATTGACGCTTCTGCGGGCGAATCGTGGGTTCCGGTGTCAAGCCATGCGAATCCACGTGGAAGGGTGCTCACTTTCAGGTCTCCATCCTTAAGAAATTCTTGATTTACGGTGGTGATTTCTAATTCTCCGCGTGCAGAAGGCTTAATGCGCTGAGCAATATCCACTACTTTGTTGGGATAGAAGTAGAGCCCCACCACAGCATAATTTGATTTAGGCTTAGCGGGCTTTTCTTCTATGGAGATGCAGTTGCCCTCACTGTCAAATTCAGCCACTCCATAGCGCTCCGGGTCATTGACCCAATATCCGAATACAGTGGCTTTCTGATTGTCTTCAGCGTCGGCCACAGCCTTTCTGAGTACTTCTGAAAAGTATGGCCCGTGGAAAATATTATCGCCCAACACAAGGCAGACGCTATCGTCGCCAATAAAATCCTTTCCAATGATAAAAGCTTGTGCAAGCCCATCGGGAGAAGGCTGCTCTGCATAAGAGAAATTCACGCCAAAGTCGGAGCCATCGCCAAGAAGACGCTTAAAGCCAGGCAAATCTTGAGGTGTAGATATAATGAGAATATCTTTGATCCCTGCCTGCATAAGTGTGGAGATAGGATAATACACCATGGGCTTGTCAAAAATAGGCAGAAGCTGCTTGCTGACCCCTTTCGTGATGGGGTAGAGGCGGGTGCCTGATCCTCCGGCGAGAACTATTCCTTTCATGTGATGCGTGGTTTAAGAAGGTCTAAAGTAATAACGCTTCTTTTCACAGAGGTATTGTGTATGTAGCTGTAAAATAAAGAGTATTAAGACCCCATCTCATAAAATTTTAGAGTCACTGGGGCGGTTTTGGGAGAGTCAATATCTGATTTTTTCTACGTCCAGCTTGATGCCTTTATCTTCGCATTTCTTTATGAAATTTTCAAGATTTTTTCTGTGATGGCGATGGAGCATAGGATAAAACATGAAGTCGGGGAGTGACTCTTTGAGGAGAATCTTGAACTTGCTTACCAATTTTTGGGTGTTGCTGAGATTGAAATTTGCATATTGCACGGGAGTTTTCCAATCGCCATATAGGAAATTCAGATGCCGCTCATATTGCCTCGGGATATTGATATTCAATCCTTTGAATTCAATTGAAATGGTGTCTTTGAAATCTTCTTCAAATAAGAAGTCCATGCCGCAATTGCGTATTCCGGCGCCTATATCTTCAAGAATATATATATCAATATATTCATTATTCCTCATAAAGGAGTATAATCCTATGCGTTCGTATCTGACGAGCTCGAAGCCATTTTGCTTTAATGTGGGAAGTTGATTTTCCAATTTATGCTCTTCTTCCTTCAGGATGCAAAGGTCGATATCCTCGTCCCAGGTGATGAAATCCTTGTCTCTGATGATTCCAAGCAGGGAGCCGAATCCGGGGACAACTTTGATATTTGCATCCTCCATTATTTTAAGGAATTCCCGAAGATTGTCGAGGGCTATTTTCTTGTCGATCTGCTTTATGCCCAGATATATAAACTTGCGCTTATAATGAAACCATCCATTAGGAGTGCGCTTTTTTGCCATTATTTTATATTCTTCAATTGTTTGATTACGTCGACTACCGCCTTATCAAAAGTGAGGTTCATCCNGTTTTCTGATTTTTTAGAGGCAGGAGTCAGAGATAAGAAAGANGAGTCNATAAGATCGGCAAGCTNATTGGGAGAGTTNGGATCAAAAAGACGCCCATTGGTATCATCTATCAGGCATGAGGATCCGCAAGCATTTGATATAAGAGCAAAGCATCCTCCCAAAAGGGCTTCGTCGGTGACAGCTCCAAAAGCTTCCGTAGTGCTTGGAAGTACGAAAATGTCAGCTATATTAAACCATGCCCTTATTTCATCATCATCGAAGCGCCCTACAAAGAGAATATCCTTACCGGTTTGTTTTGCCTGAGCTTGGAGTTGGTCTTTAAGCGGCCCATCTCCAACAATTACGGTGGTGAAGTCGGTTTCAGTCATTCCTACGGCTTCTATCAGTGTAGGAAGATTCTTGACATCCACGAGCCGGCCAACAAATAGGAGGATTCTTTTGCCCTGAATTTTATACTTAGATTTGAATTCTTCTGAANGTGCCTGTGCGNGNCGATACAANGGAATTTCTACTTTTTCATCTCTTATGATGGGCATCCAAATTCCTTTTTTGTAGTGATTCTGATACNAATCTTTCACNTTTATGTCTGCAAGCAGAAGATCGTCTAAGAATGGGGTGATTACTTTTCTTGCTATAGTGTGGGTGCGGGTGAAGTCTTTCCCATGAGCCACCATATCATAGCTGTCGTCGCACATGGAAATCACCTTGAGGTGCCTATTAAAAAGCCACTTGTAGGCGAGTGCTTGAATTGTAATCAATTTAAATTCCGGGACTACTACGGTCTTAGGTTTATTCTCTTTGATGTATTTCCAGATATCGGCGTAGTAGGGAATCCCTAAGAATTTTTTTTTCTTTAGGATTATGGGCTTGAACTGGCAACGGGAGTCGATCTTTTCGGTCTTGAAATCTTGCGAATCGTCAGTCCTCGACATGAAATACATCTTGCAGTCAAGGATGCTGTGGAGAGCATTATACGTATCCACTCTGTAGGGCGCAATGCTTGTCCGAAAAAAAAGATTAGCCATTGGGGTTGATTTTGTGTAGGGCCTCAAGAAGGATATTGTCGTCGTTCTTATCGTGCACGGCAATCCTTATATATTGTTTGCCTTCCGGGAATCCCTTTTTAGAACTGCAATCTTTAATCAGAATATTGTGTTCGGTGAGGAGCTGGAGCGCTAATTCATGTGATGTGATGCCTCCCGTGAGCTCGCAAAGGAAATAATTTGCTTGCGACGGAACTACGCGTAGCCAAGATATCTTATTCAGTTCGCAGAAAAATCTATCTCTTTCCTTTCTGAATTTTACGCAAGCCTCGGTATATTCACGTTCGTATTTCCCGAATATTTGCATATAGAACTCGGCAAAAGAATTGATATTCCAGATGGCGACATCTTTTTTTATGTCGGCAATAAGCTTCTCATCTGCCGAAGCCAGGACTCCCAATCTCAATCCAGGCACACCATACGATTTTGATATGCTTTTCATCACGCATAGTGTCGGATACTTCTCGAGGGTCTTATTCTTAAGCAGGGTATTTGCAGCCCCTCCATCAGAAAAGTCAACAAAAGATTCGTCTACTATCAGCCTGACTCCCCTCTCTTCAGCCCATGCTGCAAGCCGATATATGTCGGCAAGCTTGATGAAATTGCCAGAGGGGTTGTCGGGATTGACGAGAAGAAGCGACTTTATTTCTCTTCTGGCAAAATATTCCATCAGATCATCGGCAGTGTAAGAGAACTCTTCGTTTTGCGGCCTGAAAATTACGAGCGATTCAGAATCATGCCGGTTTGGATACTCTTCAAATGTAGGATAGCTTACTCCGATTTTTCCTGGGAAATACGACATCAAGCTTTTGATGAGTTCTGCCGCTCCATTTCCCACTACCACATATTTCTGTTTGATTCCGAAATATTTGCCGGCAAGCAGCGAGTTTACCCCCATCCCTGAAGGATAGTCGCGGAGCAACGGCTCGAAATTTGCTTTCATCTCGTCGATCATCCTCTTTTTGGGGAAGTAGGGATTGACGAGATAGCAAAAGTCAAGAAGCCCGGGAAATCTCCAATATCCGCCATAGCTGTGCTGNAGAATCTTGAGCTTCTTTTCGGGGTCGGCAAATATAGTCTCAGCAATCTTAAGGTCTTGCACATCATCTATTTCATACCATGGCGCATCCCCGATAGANATAGCCTTTATATTGGCGGCATCGAGCATTGTGATCACCCGGAGCACGTGCTCGTAGTANTCATTTTCCCCCAGCACCTTGATATAGGCTTCCAGGAAAGGGAGGTAATGGTCTCGACAAAATTCTTTGCTCAATCGGTAGACATTGACTGTCTTATAGTAGGAGGGCACATCTTCATATTTAAAAGCTTTCTTTGTGATGAAGCTGATGATATTGCCCTCTTCGTCGATTCTGACCATTGTGCCATCCATCCATGTCTGATATTTTGCTACCATTGCGACATTGGGATATTCAGAATTGACGGCAGCCTGCATGATGCTGTCGTCGAATATGAGGTCGCTTTCGAGCAGCAATGTGTCGTCGGCCATCAAATATTCTCGAGCCAACCATAGGGAGTAGATGTTGTTGGTCTTGTCGAAGATGTTGTTTCTGACAAAGGAAATCCTGGGATCGTGATACTTGGTTTCTAAGTATGACTCAAGCTTTTCTCCTTTGTAGCCAGTCACAATAATGATTCTGTCAATACCTAAGGAATTGATCTGCTGAATCATTCTGTCGATCAGCCGGATGCCATTGACTTCGACCATGCATTTGGTGTTGTCGGCCGTGTATTCTCCCAGTCTGCGCCCAAGGCCAGCCGCTAATATTATAGCTTGCATATTAGGATGATGCTGTCAAAGTTTTTTCTGATGTTTGATCTTGGACTGCCGTTTGTTTTTATATTCTCCTATGATAAGGGCAGGGAGAGTAGACAGGATTCCCCAGCAACGTTTGATCTGCTTTTGGGGCTCAGAATAGATGCGATAGATGAATTCCATATGGTTGCGGACCATCCATGCTGGAGCTCTCTTGATATTAAGTCCGCTATAGAAATTGAAAGTGGCTCCGATGGCAATCATAATGCCATGATGAAGAAAAGGCTTTAGGTTTGCCATGAATTTCTCTTGCTTAGGAGCGCCTAAAGAAATCCATACGATTTCAGCCTTGTCGTCTTCAATCATTTTGGCAATGCTTTTGTAGTCAAAGTCTTCTACAGGGAGAAAAGGGAGTTCCTGAAATGTCATCGACTGCACGTCGGGGTTCAATTTTGTCAGCTCTTTTTTCAGGCTGTCGAGTGTGCTTTGCTGAGTGCCAAGAAAGATCATCCGGTATTTATGTTGGGTCAAAATGTCGTAGAAGATATCGCTTCCGGCATATTGCTCTCTTTTTATACCATAGATCCACCTTAGATACAAAGGAACGTAGCTGCTGTCGCAAATGGAAAACATACCTCCATTGATTACCCCCAGGTAGTCTTTGTTGCGGTATGCATTGTTGAGTATGTTTCCGTCAGATACGCAAATATAGTCACTCCCGGGCTGCCCGAGGCGTGACTCAATTGCGCTATGAACTTCTTTTTTATTGAATTCATAACGGATATTGAAAAAACGTTCCATGCTCAGCGTTTTTGTTTTTTATTAGAATTCATAACTGATGCTTATTAAAAACGTGAGATGGCAAGCGTTTATTATATTTGTGTCTTTAGATTTTGTAATGGTCATAGTTGTTGATTGGTCTGGAAGTCGGATAGAGCCTGTCTTAGGGCATTGATATATCCGCGTCCGAATGTGATATCTGGTTCCATATAATTCCCCTCTCCCCATTCGTTCCAGGATCTAAGGAAAATTAGTTGGCGGTCTTCTGGTTTGTCTTTGACTGCATTTAGCGCATCCAGCACATGACGATAGAAGAATTCCGGCTTAGAGTTATATAGCAGCAGCCCGTTGCGCCCAGATCTTGGCGAATGATCCCATTGAGGTACGATCATAGGGACTACCTCTGGTAGAAATTCCTTTTTCGTGATGAAACGAGGATAAACTTTCTCGTAATCTTGAGCATATGGGGGCCGATTGTGAAGGAATCCATTCAGATATTTCTTTGCATGTTTGACGACTTTTNCCATCAAGCCCATTTTCTTNAGCATTGGGCTCAATTCCTTGNNAAGGCGTTGGTATGACACCATGTCGTAGCCCTTGGCNAGGTATGTGTCCATATCCATTTCAGGGCGTCCCATGTTGCACACTAAGAATAGNCCGTCATATCCTTCTTTTTTTGCGAGCTCCTGAAAGCGGTCCAAGTACACCTGGGGGAGAGCTTCAGGATCGTAGATGACAAATATCGGCTTATTGCCGACTTTCATATATCTGGGGTCTTTGAAGGCTTTCTTGAGATATTCGAAATGCATGAGAATATCATTCTCTCCAGGATATGTCTGCTCGATCAAAAGCTTATTCGTAGAAGTGCCATCTTTATTCCAAGTTTTGGAATACCATGAGTGGTTGGCCCANGCAAGACAAAATGGGAAATTNGGCTTACCGCTTTGAAGCACCTCATCAAATATATCCCCCATTAGTCTTTTCCCATTTCCNAGCCAGTAATGCCAATAGACGAATCCTTCAATTCCGGCTTCTTTTGCCATGTCGGCCTGGGCTTGTCTGATTGAGGGATCCTTAAGGTTGTAGTAGCCTAATTCTGATGGGACACGGGGTTGGTCGTGCCCCTTGAAATATGCTTTAGCCTTTCCTACATTGGTCCATTCCGTAAACCCTTTCCCCCACCATTCATCGTTTTCTTTAAATGAATGAAACTGGGGAAGATAAAAAGCCATTATCCTTGTATTCATAAGCGGGTGGTGTGCTTCAAATTCTCGTCAGTTGTTATTCGCTAAGTTCAACTTGCCGTTTTGCTTTTTCCCCTTTAGCNATGTAGATTCCCATCACGTAGGGGAACATCCACGAATACCAATATGGGTAGGCTCTCTGCATGAAGCAAAGTGCCAAAACTATAAAGAAACTTACTGTGTATCTGATGTCGGGCTTAGAAGGGATCACCGACAGATAGAAGAGCATGGCAAGGATAGTGCCGATCATTCCATAGTTGAGGATATAAATCTTGAATCCAGCTCCGCCAATCAGGCTCATATTCGCCTTCCCCTTCACTCCGGTCCAGAAATATTTCGTGCCGAGAGTGCGTTGATACACAAAATCGGTGTTGTCAAAAAATCGGTTGTTGCCCTTGATTCCGGAGCTCTCGTCATATTCAAGGCGTTTGATGATAAGCTCATTAAGTGCGTTGTCGCCTCCACTCCACGCCATCGCTCCCCCCACGACAGCACCCACAAAGGCAAGGGCAAGGAGAGCCTTGGCTATACTGTTTACCTTCAGAAGAGCGAAGCCGACGGCTGTCAGCAGATAGCCGGCCAAAGAGAATGAGAACAATACTCCTGCCATGCACGCGAACAGCCAAGGACATTTGCGGAAATTATATCGGTTGGCCATCATGATGAANGAGCTGACGAGCGATTGNTGCCCAGGCTCNAGGAAAAATGCATTGAACCTCGGGACTGTCTCTAATTCAAAGGTGGTCTTGATATAGAAGATGTAGTTTTTATAAGGCATGTAATTGGGAAACTCGAATGTCCCAATAGAAGGGAGCGGCACCACAAGAAGTATCAAATACAATAATACTGCCGGGATCAGCAAGATAGAATACCATTTGGTGACTGAGCTCAAAAGGTCTTTCTTATAGTCGAATGGCAACTGTAGGAGATAGAGCACCGGGAAATACATCATGAAGGTCATGATCCCCATAATCCAGCCGTCGACCCAAGTCGACCATAGCGTGAGGGCAAGGATTGCAAGCAGAATCCATCCGGTCTTGGCATCTACATGATATTTGATAGGCAGGAATGAAAGGCTAAGTATCATTATGGCATTGACGAATACCAGCAGCAATGGCTGAGGGATCAATGCCGTGACCCATACATAAGTGGCAGCGAGAAGCCAGAAAAAATTTATTATTTTAAAGACTGTCCACATTATTTTTTCATTTTGCTTTTGATGTATCCGGCTATTGCCTTGCGCTCGTCGCNGTCAATCCCAAGCAGAGCAGCTGTGAAGACTCCGCATATGCCGGCAATGGCTGTGTAAATGATGGTCAAGACTGTGTCTCCTTCATTGGCGTAGTCGCGAAAGACAAGATATAAAGCCACTCCGACTACGGAAATTTTCAATATCGGCAAGATTACGGTCTTGAGATAGACCCCATATGATATCCCCACCTGNTTATGCGCCACAATAATCCTTATGATCTGGGCTACTCCCATTACTGCTATCAAGACCACTAAGGTGAAAATCGCACTTCCTCCCAGCCAGAGGATGAGAGTAGCGATGGGGATATAGGAGAGAGTGACTATTCCTACTGAAATCTGATAACGCTTGATGTTGCCGGTGGCTTGGATGAGCCTGCTGATTGGGGGCTCCAATGCGAGCACCATGCAGTAGACCAAGATAAGTTGAGAGAAAGCTGTAGTGTCGGGNGTGCGTCCGTCGGCGCCAAGCCAGATCTGCAGCAGCCCTGCCATATTGCAAATAAGGGGGAAGGCTATGACGAAGATAAGGAGAAAAGATAATTTTGAAGTCTTCACCACAAGGCTTAGCGTACGCGAATAGTCTTTTGCGGCATACGACTTTATGATCTGAGGGCTGGCGGCCATGTATAAATTGACCGACAGACCATTGATCACTCCATAGATTCGGTCGGCAATTCCTTTTGCAGCCGTGATGATCGGACCAAAGTATATGTTGAGAAGAATGTTTTGTCCTTGTGTGCAGAGCATTCCGGAGACGGATCCAAAAAGATTCCAGCCGGTATATTTTGAGAGTTCGGAAATGATGCTTTTATCCCATTTCCAGATGTATTTGCAATATTTGAAATTAGAATGGCAATATTGCATCGACATCAGGAATACCACGATGCTGATGCCAGCCGTCAGTATGCCATATAGAATCAGCCTGTCGCCACCATAGATGATCAGCATATAGGCTATCAGGAGCTTCAACACGCCTTCTACAACGCTGAAGATTGCAAAGGCATCCATACGTTCGTTGGCTACTATGGATGATGTGTATGGGATGGTGAGAAGTCCGAATACGAAAGAGACAAGTGTGGCTTGAAATAGCCAGAATGCAGCCTTGACTCTGTCGGGAGGTATCGACAGCAGATCTTTGATAAAAAAGAAGCCAATGATTTCCCCGATCAAGATGAGCACGCCCGCGAGCCCCAGGAATATCATCAGGAAAAGAGTGAAGGTGTGGCTGTACTTATATGTGTCTTTTGTTCCGAGATGAAATGAAAGAAAACGCTGGGTGGCAGATGTCATGGCTCCGGTCAAGATAGAGAGGGAGGCCACCATGCTTGCTACGACAGTGAAAATACCATAATCTACCAACCCAAGAGCATCCAAAGTGATGCGCACTGCATAGAGGTTGATGATTGTCAGAAAAAGAAGCCTGAAATATAGAAGGCCTGTATTCTTAAGTATTCTGCCGTTGTTTGGGTTCATTCAAGAGAATCGGTAGGGGCATACCACATCTGGCCGAATGTAGGCGAGACATTCGACAAAATTGCGAAAAATATTAAATGTAAGATATTGGAATATAATTGATTCTATACTTTTTTATGGGTGAAAAAGAGGTATACGTATATATAAATCTCTTCTTCCCATCCCTAAGAAATCATAGGAATGAGAGCGATGTGCCTATAAATGAGACTACAAAATTAGGAAAAAAAGCTGATATAACGAAATTTTAGTCTGAAATTCGCAANTTTGACGGCTTATGNTGCAGTAATCATATGGCTAATTTGATTGCTCCTAAGATTCGTCCTGAAAGCACGGCGCAGAATATGTAGGTACCTTTTGGGATATTATTAAGAGGGAAACTATTATCTGCTGAGGAAGCAATCACCTTGCCATTTAAATCCATCAGTTTTATTGTCACCCCAGTTGGTTCAGGATAGCTCCAATANAGGCAATGTTGGCCAATGAGAAATTGCCCTTGCGTCTTNGATAATTCCGTATTGTCAGCCAACTCTCTCAGACAAAATTTATATTCTTTCGATTGCAAGGGATTGTAATAGAATGTTTCGCCAGAAGCAGCTACTAAAAAATGAGGGTATATTTCGTCCGTATCCCACATTCCAAAATAATCGNTTCCAACCCGGTGCCCATTGTTGAAGTATCCAACAGAAATGACATTNCCCATCTCTTCAAAACCCTCAGAACAGGTCACATTTTTGAGTCCTCTTTCCTTGGCATATTTTAAAACTTTCCACATCATTTCAAGTCTTGTGCCAGGACATGGGTACCATTCACTCCAATCTGAGATTCCTAAATGNGCCGGAGGTGAAAGAGGATCATTAGCAGAATCCATACCTTTCATTGGAATGACCCACTCATCCGGATATGACCCACCCTCTGACACGAGCATCCCGGGCAAACGGTTGAGCCAGCAGTCACGGTATGTGTGCAGATTAAATATTATCCAACCGCCACATTTCAAGGTTTCATCTATTTGGGCACAGAATTTCTTGAAATGACTATGATTAAAAGTATTATCTTTGCTGTTGCCATCATAACTGCCCAGAGACTGGCCTTCAAGTCCGGCCCTCACGCCGGCAGAGAGCATCGGTGGGAAATTGATATTTAGGGTTCCAAGGTCGGAAAGTCCGTAAGGAAATACTTTCCTTAACTCAGGCACGAGTGCATGGGAAGAGATGGAATTATGAGTTACGAATCCGACTGGATGGAGACCAAAACTCTCCGCTCTTCTTTTCCATTCTCCCCAATGCCAATCTATGTCGTATTGGTGATTGTAGATTACTTCTTTGTTGAGGTAAAAGTCGGCAGCATATGGTTTGATAAATCTGGATGGAGTTTCTACCCATTCATTATTTTCTGGGTTAGGCCAATATTGTTTATGTGTCTGCAGGTCATAGACCGAAACAGTGTTGGCATTTACTTTATAATTAGGACCTTCCTCAAAAATCTTATTGGCAAGAAATGAGTCAAGGCTGTCTACGAGCCAGTTGTTCATATTCTCNCCCAGACATTCCATTGAATGGCACATCANATCCCATCCCTTTTCATNNTGAAGNCGNATNAGTGTTTTCCCATTGTCGTTTAGACATGGAGGGTCGATATTGATTCCAATTCTTCTTCCTTCAACTGCGAGATTTCCTTTAAGGCCCAAGCTCTCTAATAGAGGAAAAAGGAGACTNTAGTAGCCATAAGTGTACTCCCCATGTTTAGAAGATTCAATTTGACCATCGAGGGAATCATCATCAATAATAGAGAATAGANCTTGATGAGTCCATTTGTTGCCAGGCTTGTGCCAAGCTCCTGCTATTGAAAGAGACTCTAATGATTGAGTATCAATATCTATTTCCTCCACTTCTATTACGTCAGGCTTGATAATTAGTATTCCTGATGGTATATGGATTTCATAGTTTTCAGAAATATTCAAAGGAGATTCTGCCACAAGGTCGCATCTACGCCTCCTCTGGTCGATCGCAGGGGCGAGAGTAATGCTTTGAGTATCTGAGGTGGCAAGAATCTTTAGATTCTGGGTATTAAGAGCTAACGTGTTAAGCATCAGAGATCCCTTGAAATCATCTTTGAGGCGTAGACGCAATGAGCATAAAGTGTCGTTGGAAGAAGTTGATGTTTTGATACATTCGAGGCAGAGCACACTGTCAATTTCAAGAGGTGTGCATATGGATGCAGAAATGTCTTTTCCTGCGGAGTTGAATGAAGATAAAAATGAGAGTATCAGTATAGATACAATACCAAAGGAATAAGAGAGTTTCACGATGGGGTCTAAGCGTTAATCACTGGAATCTGTGCAAAATTAGCTAAAAATAGACAATATTGCAAGTCCTATAAATAACTTTTTTCTTATCATCTTACACCGCTCATTTTATGAGATGGGGTCTTAGGGCAGAAAAATAGCGCTTCTCTTGTGGAAGAGAAGCGCCATTCCAAATATTGTTTATGGGGATTAGTAGCCGAAGATTTGTTCGGGGGTTAGTATTACTAC